>Ga0209643_1001424_pt1 | contig 22650 bp, 19 predicted proteins | sample AutmiccBRH37_all_FD_187383 | JGI IMG/M metagenome (GOLD analysis project Ga0209643, IMG submission 187383) | Deep subsurface microbial communities from Mt. Terri, Switzerland - Autotrophic microbial communities BRH/37_all (SPAdes) (version 2) | ecosystem: Environmental > Aquatic > Deep... | reverse complement strand
CATCTGGAGGATCGAGTCGTGAGCGAGCGCCGCCCTACTTATCTTGAGGTCCTCGAGGCCAACTACCACATGCAGATCAACGGCGACGAGACCTACTGGCTGTGCGTCACGCGCACGGTGCAGGGCTCGAAGCTGTTTCCGATCTCGCCGTATATCATGCTGTCCTATGTCAACGCGTTCTACCGCTACAACGAAGTGATGCGGAAGATCGAAACGTACATGACCGCCGAAGAACTCGGCGATCGTGCGCGCACGCGTGGCTCCAAGATGAACCCGCTCGCGCTGTGGGGCATGGCGAACTTTTATCTGCTCGGCCGCGAATGGTTGATCGCGATGGGCCTCATCCGCCCGCAGGACGCCGCCGAGGACGTGATGTACGTGCTCGATTTCTGGAAGCGGTTTCAGCTCTCCTACAAGCGCACGTCCGGTTATCTCCACAACCGCAGCGCCAATCTGCGCTCGCAGACCCTGCCCGACCGTACGCTCGAGATTTTCAAGTCCGACATGTTTGCGTGCGAACCCGGTGACGAGTTGCACCATGCCGCGCATGGCTTCCTCGCTGCAGTCTCGCAGTATACCTTCCTCGCTTCCGCGGAATGCCGCATCGGCCTGTCCAACAACGGCCCCTACCGGCTCGGAGACGATCGTGAGCTGCTGGTGCGCGATTTCATGGATCTGTCGGAGTCTTCGCTTCCCTGGCTCGACGGCGTGTCGGAGGGCGTGCCCTTCAATAACCTGACCGTGCCGATGGCGGTGAAGGACTGTCATTTCTATTTGATCGACGACTGGTCGAGCTTTGAATCCAAGCCCGAATTCACACCCGACAAACTGGTCGGTGTCGGCCTCTACACGTCCGATGCGCTGTCGGAAGGTTTCATCCCGGTGGCGATGGAGTCGCGTGAGGCCCTCACGGCGAAGTTCGTCGAGCTGACCGAGGCGGTCAAGGTTGCGACGACGCGGCTGTGGGAGCGCATGGCTACATGGTCTCGCGACCAGCTGGTCGACGCCGGCGCTGTTGTCTACTACGCCGTCATCAAGGACCTCGCCCATCTTGCCGGCTGCTTCGAGGTTGAGGACTGGCTTGAGATCGATCCGCGGGCGGAGCGGTTCCGTCCGCTGCTCAACGACGAGTTCGGCAACACCGTTCTGGGCGAGATGTTGACGGGCGGCTTCCCGACCCAGAAGGCCTCACCGTTCACCATGATGCCCCATTCCAATGCACCGGTGCGGATCTACACGCCGATCCCCACCACGATCTGCGCGGGCGAGGACTATGTGCCGAGCGTCGGCCCCATGCAGAAAGGCTCGCTGCATGTCGATCCGAAGATCGACCGCTACCAGACCACCAAGGGTGTTCTGACGCTTGAGGAATACAACAAGGCGGCACGCGCGAACAAACCCGACCAGCTCAGCGAGCGCTATCTCTACCAGTGCGAGACATGGGTCAAGTACAACGCGGATACGCCACTTGCCGACGAGATGTACAAGAACGAGCAGCGCACGTCCCGCACCCTCAAGAACAGGGGGACCGGGCAAGGCACGGCTTCAAAGGACTGAGCACAGCCACGGCTTCGGCTCAAACATTTTTTGTCCAGGAGAGGACCATGAACGCGTTGAACGATGTCTTACACGGAATTGCGATCAAGAAGAACGGATCGCCGGCGCAGATCGCCGAGCTTGTCGGCTATTCGCAGGCGGAGACCGCAAAGCTGTGTGCGCTGGCGGTGCAGAGCGGTCGCGCCGTCGAAATCGACGGAAAGTTTACGTTGACGCCGCTGGCACGCATCGCCATCGAGGCTGACTACTCCAGAATTCATCAGGACCTGCGCCGCAATAGCGACTTCATGGCCGCCTACGAGGCGTTCGAGCGTATCAACGTGAAGCTCAAGGGCCTCATCACCGACTGGCAGACGATGGAAGTCGGCGGCCAGCGGGTGGCCAACGATCATTCCAATCGCAGCTACGATATGGAGATGATCAACCGCCTGGCTGAGCTTCATGAGGTCGCCGATCGCACCTTCGGGCAGCTTGTTAAGGGCGTGCCGCGCCTCTCTTATTATCGCGACCGCCTGCTCCAGGCGCTTGAGCGTGCCGAGGAAGGCGAGATCGAGTGGGTCAGCGACGTACGTATCGAGAGCTATCACACCCTTTGGTTCGAACTTCACGAAGACCTGCTGAGGCTGGTTGGCCGTCAGCGCGTCGAATAGGCAGGATATGACGCAAGTTCCCTCCCCTCGCGTCCTCACGCTCGACGGCAGTGAGTTGCCTGATCGCGCGTTGATCGGTGGCAAGGCGTGGTCGATTGCGCGGATGAAAACGTTTGGCCTGCCGGTGCCCCCCGCATTCGTGATCACGACCGAGGCGTGCAAGGACTACCAACGCGACAACGCGCTCTCCGACGCGCTCGCGAGCGAGATCGCCAACGGTATCTTGTGGCTCGAGGCGCAGACCCGGCGCACGCTGGGGACCGGTCCGCGCCCGTTGCTCGTCTCCGTGCGATCGGGCGCGCCGATCTCCATGCCCGGGATGATGGATACGGTTCTCAATCTGGGAATCAATGAGGACACCGAAGCCCTGCTCGCCGCCGAGTGCGGCAGCGCGGAATTTGCACGCGATACGCACCGCCGTTTTCTCGACCTCTATGCCTCGATCGTTCTGAAGGCCTCGGCGCTCGAACTCGAGGCGGGGGACGAGCCCGCCGCGTGGCGCGCGAAAATCGCAGCCGATACCGGCGAGAACGTACCGGCAGGCGTTCGCGATCAGCTTTTCGCCACCGTGCGCGCAGTGTTCGACTCGTGGAACTCGCGCCGCGCGCGCCGCTATCGCTCTCATCACGGCATTTCCGACGATCTGGGGACCGCAGTGACGATCCAGGCAATGGTGTTCGGCAATCTCGATGCCCGCTCGGGCACCGGCGTTCTGTTCAGCCGCAATCCGCTGACCGGCGAGCCGTTGCCCTATGGCGAGTATCTGGCGCGCGCGCAAGGGGAGGACGTCGTCTCGGGCAAGCACACGCCCGAACCGCTGTCTGCGATGTCGAAGACCAACCCGCATGCGCTGGATCAATTGCTCACGGCGTGCAACCTGCTCGAGCGCGAAGGCCGCGACGTGCAGGACATCGAATTCACCGTCGAAAGCGGCACGCTATATTTGCTGCAAAGCCGGTCCGCGAAGCGCGCTCCGCATGCTGCCGCGCGCATCGCACTCGATATGATCGAAGAAGGACTGGTCTCTCCGGCCGAGGCGCTGAACCGCATCACGCCGGAGCAGATGCGCATTTTGTTGCGCCCGCGCCTCGCGACGGCGCCGGGACCTGAGACGCCCGTTCTGGCAAAGGGAGAAGGCGCGTCGCCGGGAATCGGATTCGGCGTCGTCGTCAGCGACCCGGAGGAAGCCGAAACGCGGGCCCACGCCGGCGAGCACGTTATTCTTGCGCGCGAAACGACGAGCCCGAACGACGTCCACGGCATGATTGCCGCGCACGCCATTCTGACGGAGCAAGGCGGATCGACATCGCACGCCGCCGTCGTCGGGCGCGCGCTGGGTCGGCCCTGTGTCGTGGGGTGCGGACGCGGCACGGTTACCGCGCTGGTCGGGCGCACGGTGACGGTCGATGGCCAGACCGGCGCGGTCTATGATGGACGCCTCGACATCGTCGAGCCGAGCGAGAGTGACGATCCGCTGGTGCGCACACTGGCCATACTCGCCTCTCAGCATGCGCCAGTCGAAATCCACGAAACTGTACCCTCCGGCGCGCAGGCCCATTCCTTCGACGACATCGATTTCAACGATCCGGCCGCACTGGCAGCCGAATTCGCGAAATTGCCGAAAGGCGCGCTCGTTCAAGGTGCCGTCTTTGCGGCGAACGACGGCGCCGTGGCCCAGGCGATCGCGGCGGGCGTGAAGGGGATCGTGACCGCGCCCCGATTGCCCGCGCTGATCGCCGCCGTCCAGGCTGGACAGGACAATCATGGGACGTAGAGCGGTTATCATTGACATCGTTCGCTCCCCCTTTGCGCGGGGACGCGAAGGTGGCGCGCTCAACGGCATACACCCCGTCGATCTGTTCGCCCAGATTCTCAAAGGCCTCGTCGCGCGCACCGGCATCGACCCGGCGCTGATCGAGGATGTGATTACAGGCTGCGTGCTGCAGGTCGGCGAGCAGGCGGGCAATATCGGCCGCCAGGCCGTGCTGGCGGCGGGCCTGCCCGAGACCTTGCCCGCGGTCACACTCGACCGCAAATGCGGCTCCGCCCAGCAGGCCGTGGATTTCGCCGCGCAAGGCGTGATTGCCGGCGCCTATGACGTGGTCATCGCCGGCGGCGTGGAGATGATGAGTCTTCTTCCGATGCGCGTGACCCGTCTCGGGCGCGACTGGGAAGGGCCGATGTTCCGAACACGCTACCCCGAAGGGCTGGTGCGCCAGGGAATATCCGCCGAACTGATCGCTGCGCGCTGGGACCTGTCGCGCGAAGAGCAGGATGCGTTCGCCTACGCCTCGCATATGCGAGGCGCGGCCGCGCTCGACCGCGATCTGTTCGCTCACACGATCCTCCCGGTCTCGGTGCCCGGACCGGACGGCACGCGGGTTGTGCAGGCCGACGAGGGATTGCGGCGCGACACCACCGTCGAAAAGCTGGCGAGCCTGCGCACTGCATTCCAGGATGACGAGATGGCCGCACGCTTTCCGCAAATCCGCTGGAGCGTCACGGCAGGAAATTCCAGCCAGGTGACCGACGGATCGGGCGCCGCGCTGATCATGGAAGAGAAACTGGCGCAGCGTCTCGGCCTGCGGCCCCGCGCCGCCATCACGCATTTTGCCGTGATGGGCGACGATCCCCTGTTGATGCTGACGGGTGTCATTCCCGCGACCGCAAAGCTGCTCAAGCGCGCCGGCCTCAGGATCGGCGATATCGACGCCTTCGAGGTCAACGAGGCCTTCGCGTCGGTCGTGCTGGCCTGGCAGCGCGAAACCGGCGCGGACCCCGAGCGCGTCAACCGCTATGGCGGCGCGATCGCGTTCGGTCACCCGGTCGGCGCCTCGGGCATGAGATTGATGGCGCAGCTTCTGACCGCGCTGGAACAGGAAAATGGGCGTTACGGATTGCAGACAATGTGCGAGTCTGGCGGCATGGCCAACGCGACGCTGTTCGAGCGCCTCTAACATTTCGCAACAGGAGGATACACGATGATCCTTGAGACCTCTGCACGGACGGCGGATTTCGCCGAGCGGCTCAAAGACTTTATGGCCGCGCACATTTACCCCAATGAGCGCGCGCTCTTCGCCGAGTCGGAGAAACTCGGACCCTGGCACTCCTCGCAAATTATCGAGGATCTGAAGCCGATCGCGCGCAAGGCGGGTCTGTGGAACCTGTTCCTGCCCGACAGTAAGCGCGGGGCAGGATTGACGAACCTCGAATACGCCCCGCTTTGCGAAATCATGGGCCGCTCGCTGTTCGCGCCGGAGGTCTTCAACTGCTCGGCGCCCGACACAGGCAACATGGAGGTCATCGAGCGCTACGGTACCGAGGAGCAAAAGGAGCGCTGGCTGAAGCCACTGCTGAACGGCGAAATCCGCTCCTCGTTTGCGATGACGGAGCCCGACGTCGCGTCCTCCGACGCGACGAATATCGGCATCAAGATCGTGCGAGACGGCGACCAGTACGTGATCAATGGCCGCAAGTGGTACACCTCCGGCGCTACCGACCCGCGCTGCAAGATCCTGATCTTGATGGGCAAGACGGCACCCGACGCAGATCGCCACCATCAACAGTCGATGATCCTCGTTCCGATCGACACGCCCGGCGTGCGCATCCTGCGTCCGATGCCGGTCTTCGGGTATTACGCCGCGCCTGACAAGCCCGCCGAACTCGTCTTCGAGAACGCGCGCGTTCCGGTGTCGAACATCCTTCTGGGCGAGGGACGCGGATTTGAAATCGCGCAAGGGCGCCTGGGACCCGGGCGCATTCACCACTGCATGCGCCTCATCGGGCTGAGTGAACGCGCACTGGAGCTGATGTGCCGCCGCGTGCAGCAACGCACGACCTTCGGGCGCCCGGTTTCACAGCAGACCGTAACGCTCGAGCGCATCGCCGAGGCGCGCATCATGATCGAGCAGACGCGGCTCTTGACGCTCAAGGCCGCATGGATGATGGACACCGTCGGCAACAAGAGCGCGCGCGCGGAAATCGCGATGATCAAGATCGCCGCCCCCACCATGGCGACCAGGGTGATCGACTGGGCGATCCAGTCGTTCGGTGCCGCCGGATCGAACAACGACTATTTCCTCGCCCACGCCTATGGCATGGCTCGGATTCTGCGTCTTGCGGACGGGCCTGACGAGGTCCATCGCAATCAACTCGCAAGGTTCGAGCTGGAGCGGCAGGCGTCGAACGATCCCGCGCGCACGGGCGGTAAGGCCGATGTCTTTTCGGTGGCGGAGGTCGAACGCGACTTTGGTTATCTCGCCAAGGACGCGCCCGACAGCCCGTGGAAATAAGCACGCCTCAGGCGTGCTTGTTTACCCGCTTGATCTTCTTGGCGATCGACCATTTGTGGACTTCGGTCGGGCCGTCGTAGATCCGGAACGCGCGGACTTCGCGGAAGATCTGCTCGACGATCGTATCGCGCGTCACGCCTGTGCCGCCCATGACCTGCACGCAGCGATCCGCGATACGAAACAGCGCCTCCGACACGGCCACCTTGGCCATCGAGCTCTCGGTCGTGCCGAGCGCGCCTGTGTCCAGCACATCGGCGACCCAGTCGATGATCAGCTCGCACTGCTTGAGATCGATGACGTTCTCGGCGAGCGGAAAGCCGACGCCTTCGTGATCGATCAGCGGCTTTCCGAACGCCTTACGCTTGCAGGCATAATCGACCGCGATCTCCTGCGCCCGGATGCACCCGCCCAGCCAGCGCATGCAGTGGGTCAGGCGCGCCGGCGAGAGGCGCACCTGCGCATATTCAAAGCCTTTGTGCGGTTCGCCCAGAATCTGGTCGGCAGGCACACGCAAATTCTCGAGCGCGATCACGGCGTGCCCGCCGGGCATTGAGCTATCGATGGTGTCGAGGACGCGCTCGATGCGGATTGCGGGATCTGGGAGGTCGACGAGGAACATCGTGGCGGCAACTTTGTCGGGCGTGCCGCTATTGGCCATCACGATTCCGACCTTCGCGCCTTCCGCTCCGGTGATGAATGCCTTGCGGCCGTTGATTACCCAGTGATTGCCGTCGAGCACCGCACGTGTCATCAGCATCGAGGGATCGGCGCCCGCGCCGTTTTCGTCTGCGGGCTCGGTCATGAAAAACGCCGACCGTGCGACGCCCTCGACAAGCGGCTTGAGGAAATGTTCCTGCTGCTTTTTGCTCGCAACCTTGCCAAGCAGATACATGTTGCCCTCGTCAGGCGCCATCGTGTTGAGTGCCACCGGTCCGAGCGGCGAAAGACCCGATTTCTTGAGAATGAGCGCGGTCTCGCGGTGCGTCAGGTGGGCGCCGCCGCCCAGGATGTGCGGTGTCAGCACACCGGCCGCCCGCGCCTTTTCGCGCATCTCCATCATGAATTCGTCGCTCGGCCCGTGCGATCCGAGACGCGGATCCTTTTCATACGGAATGACGACGTCACGCACGAAGCGCTCGACGCGTTGGGCAATCTCGGCGGCACGCGCGCTTGGCGCAGGATGTTCGGCAATGATCATGTCAGGAGTTCCTTCGGTTAGGTAGTGCTGTTCGCCATCGCGCACGCAATCCCGGCGAGTTCGGGCAACGCCGCGATCAGGCTCGCCGCTTCGGGCGACGATGCCGTGCCGCGCGCGACACGCCCCTTGATCCCGTGCAGGATTGCCGCGAGACGGAACACGTTGAAGGCAAGATAGAAATTGAGATGATCGATACCGCTCCGCCCGGTACGGCGGCAATAGGCGGCTACATAGTCCTCTTGCGCAGGGATATTCAGTGCCGCGAGGTCGGCGCCCGCAAATCCGCCTACGATGTGCGGCGGCAAGTGATACATCATCAAATGATAGGTGAAGTCGCCGAGCGGATGACCGAGCGTGGACAACTCCCAATCAAGAACGGCGAGAATTTTCGGCTCGCTGGGATGCCAGATCATGTTGTCGGCGCGAAAATCGCCATGAACAATGCTGCTCTCGTCGCCGGGCGGAATATGCGCGGGCAGCCACTCGACCAGCCAATCCATGTCGTCGATGCGGCCCGCCTCGACATCTTCGGTATATTGTTTGGTCCAGCGGGCGATCTGGCGCTCGAAGAAATTTCCGGGCCTCCCGTAATCGCCCAGTCCCACGGCCTGGGGATCATAAGAATGCAGCTGGGCGATGGTGGCGTTCATCGCGTCGAAATAGACCGGGCGCTCGGCCGGGGTGAGCTGGGGAAGTGACGAATCCCAGAAAATGCGGCCCTCCACCATGTCCATGATGTAAAACGCCGTGCCGATGACGTCGTCTTCCTCGCAAAGCCCGTAGCCATGCGCGACCGGAAACGAGACACCCTCGAGCGCGCGGATAACGCGATACTCGCGCTCGACGGCATGCGCGCCCTTGAGCAGCTTGCCCGGCGGCTTGCGGCGCATGACATAGCTGCGGCCGGGGGTCTCCAGCTTGTAGGTCGGATTGGATTGCCCCCCTTTGAACTGGTGAACGGTGAGCGGTCCGGCAAAGCCATCGACATGCGCACTCATCCAGTGTGCGAGTTTGTGCTCGTCGAACCCGTAGCCTTCCCGCACGGCGCCCAGCCCGGCGAATTTCTTCTGGCGATCCGTCATGCCCCGCTTACTCCCACCACTTCCCGGCCGTACTCAAAAGATCCGTCACTGAAGGCGGCCACATTCTACCCGTCGATGCTTGCACCGAGTTGCGCGTTGACGAGGCCGCCATCGACGACCAGCGTGTCCCCCACAACGTAGTCGCCGGAACGCGCGGCGAGATAGATCGCGGCGGCCGCCATGTCCTCATCCCGGCCGACGCGCCCTGACGGCACCGCATTCGCGACCGCATCGGGCCGGTCGCGCGCCGCGCGATTGATCTCGGAGGCAAACGCTCCCGGTGCGATCGCGGTGACGTTGATATGGTCGGTGATGAGGCGCGCCGCGAGGCGCTTGGTCAGGTAGTGAATCGCGGCCTTGGAAGCGTGGTAGCTGTACGTGTCCCAGGGATTGAGGCGAATGCCATCGACCGAACCGATATTGATCACCTTGGCCGGCCTGTCGGCGGAAGCGGCAGCCTTCAGCGTCTGGTGAAGCTTCTGGGTGAGAAAGAACGGTGACTTGACGTTGATGTTCATCACCTTGTCCCAGCCGGATTCGGGAAACTCCTCGAACGGCACGCCCCACGCGGCGCCGGCATTGTTGACCAGAATATCGAGGCTGCGTTCGTTCGCCTGATATGCGTCGGCCAGTGCGGTGCAGCCGGCCACCGTCGAAATATCGGCCGGTAGCGAGATGCAGTTCGGCCCGAGCGCTTTCGCCGTCGCATTGCACGCATCGGCTTTACGCGCGGAGATGTAGACCTTTGCGCCCTGCGCAATAAAGCCCTCGGCGATCATCCTGCCGATGCCCCGCGAACCGCCCGTTATGAGTGCAGTGCGCCCTTCGAGTGAAAACAATCCGCGTACGTCCACGTTCAGCCTCCTTGCGGTTATCGTCCGCATTAAATCGCCGGCCGCGCGCCGCCTGTTTCGGCGCCGGCGCAGGGTTGCAAATCTAGTATCTTCGGCGCGAATGTACAGGAATTCCGGCCCGTCGCCCCAAATTGCCGCTGGCGCGACCGGGGAACGCCGTTAGCGCGCCGCCACGCTGGCCCGCTCGATAATCGGGCGGGTCCTGAGCCCGTTCGGCAGCGTGCCGAAAGCCTGCCCCCAATCACCGCCGAGCCGTGTCGCGCAAAATGCGTCCGCGATTTCGGCCGTCGAATGGCGGACCAGCAGCGAGCCCTGAAGCGCGAAGGCCATCATCTCGATCACGCGGCGCGCGATCGGCTCGAATTGCGACAACGCCCGCAGACGTCCCTCCAATTCGTCGGCGAAGCTGTCGAGGCGACGATCTGCCCCACCTGCGCGCCGTACTTCGCGCATGAACGCATCGACGGTCTCAGGCTCGCGTTGCATCGCGCGCAGCACATCGAGGCAAATGACGTTGCCCGTGCCTTCCCAGATCCCGTTGAGCGGCGCTTCGCGGTACAGCCGCTCCATCAGATGATCGGCGATGAAGCCGTTGCCACCGTGACATTCGAGTGCCTCGGCGACGAACGCGGGCGCGCGCTTGCACGCCCAATACTTCGCGACCGGCGTCGCGATCCGCGACAGCAACGCCTCGCCCCCGTCGCCGGCCGCGCGGTCGAGAGCCGCCGCAAGGCGCATCGACATCCACATCAGCGCCTCCGATTCGATCGCGAGATCCGCGATGACGTTGTGCATGATCGGCAGGTCGACGAGCGAACGCTGGAACGCGCGCCGGTTCGACGTGTGATGAAGCGCCTGCGACAGTGCCTGCCGCATCAGGCCGCTTGAGCCGATTGCGAAATCGAGGCGGGTGAGATGCGCCATCTCGATGATCGTGCGGATGCCGTGCCCGTCTTCTCCGAGCAGCGTCGCGTGAAGGTCGTAAAACTCCACTTCCGAGGACGCGTTCGACTTGTTGCCGCATTTGTCCTTGAGCCGTTGCAGCTTGAGGCGATTGCGGGTGCCGTCCGGCAACCAGCCGGTGGCCAGAAAGCATGAGAGGCCTTTTGGGGTCTGGGCGAGAGTGAGAAAGATATCGCTCATCGGTACGGAGAAAAACCACTTGTGGCCGGTCAGAAGATAAGGTGCGCCGGAGCCGGTGCGCGACGTTTGCGGGCGCGCGGTCGTAACGGTGGCGCGAAGGTCCGAGCCTCCCTGTTTTTCCGTCATCGCCATGCCGATCGTGACACCGCTCTTGCTCTTGGCATGGATCGGGCGCGGATCGTACGCCGGTTTGAGGATCAACGGCGTCCACACGTCGAATTGCGCGGCGTCATGTTCAAGCGCGGCGATCGAGGCAAACGTCATACCCATCGGGCAGCAGATTCCGTTCTCGCCCTGATTCCACAAATAGGAGAGCGCGCCGCGCGCGACATGCGCGCCCGCACGCCCGCGTTCACTCCACGCGAGTGAATGCGTCTCGCTGCCATAGATCAGGCTCATCAGTTCGTGATAGGCCGGATGGAACTCGATGACGTCGACACGGTGACCGAAGCGGTCGTGCGTACGCAACTCCGGCAGATTGCGGTTTGCCTGTCGCGCCAGCATCTGAACGTGCTCAGAGCCGACGCACGCCCCGGTGCGCGCGAGCCGCTCGCCCGCCCACTGCCCGCCATAGGTCCGCACGGCGTCGACAAGCGCGACATCACCCGAATAGGCGTTGTAGTTGTGGAGCGGTCCCGGTTGATTGAGGACCTCGTGTGTTGCGTAGCCCGAGTCCATCGTCGTTCTCCCTTCAGTGCGCGGCGCTTCGGCGCCGCGTGCGTTTCAGGTGATCTCCCGGCGCACCGTTCGCAACGGCCGCGAGGCACAGTTCGGCAATCGAAGCCGCGACCGCGTCGCTGCGCGCGGCTTGTCCGCGCGTATCGGGCGCGAGGGGACCGACCAGGCCCTCCATGAACGCGCCGACGAGGCAAGCCCCTGCCACCTCGGCATCGAGAGGTCGAAACACACCGGCCCCGATGCCTTCGCGGATGATACCTTCGAACACCTCGCCGATCGCCCGGCGATAGCGCAGCCGCGTGCCCTCGACTTCCGGGTCGATAGGCTCGGCAATCAATGCATAGGCCAGGCGGCGCCCACGCAGCGCCCGCGCGGCAAATGTGCGCACGGCATCGCACAGCTTGCGCGGCGCCGGGTCGTCGGTCGCCGCGACGGCGGCGAGCACATCGAGTTCACGCTGCGAGGTAATGCTCACCACCGCGGCGCACAGCTCGGCGCGCGAGGGGAAATAGCGGTAGATGGTGCCGACCGCAACGCCGGCCGCCGCCGCCACCGCGTTCATCTGGAGATCGCGAAATCCGCCTTCCGCGACGACGCCGCGCGCGGCCCGCAGGATTTGCGCGCGCTTCGTGATCGCGCGCGGACTTTCGAAGGCATTCGCCGATAGGGACGGTTTCGCCGGTTTTGTCACAGGACCGCTCGCTAGAATGGAACTCGCCCGATGAGAAAGTGAATATGAATTCATATTCACTTTGCTCCGGGAACCCGGCATTTGTCAAGCGTAGGGGCATCCGTGAGGGACACCGCGCGGACGGCGTCCCCCCGCATCTCGGTGGGGGACGCCGTCCGGCGAAAGACCCTGCGCCTATTTGATCGCGCGCAGCCAGTCCGCGATGTTGCGGCCGATCAGTTCGGGCTCATCCTCCTGGATGAAGTGCGAGCCGCGCCCGACATAGCGCGCCTGAATGTTCTTGTAGTTATCGATCATCCATTCGGCCGCTTCAGGACGAACCAGAACACCCGGCGACGAGTACAGCACCAGTTTGGGGGTCGGCGAGGTGCGCAGCCATTCGCCAAGCGCCTCGACTTCTTTCACGTTGCGCTCGGGCTTTCCCTCGATCGGAATCTCATTCGGCCAGGTGTAGAGCGGCCGACGCGATTCAGGGGTTGTGTAGGGCGCGCGGTAATATGCCATTTCCGCGTCGGACAGCTTGCGCAAGATGGCGCCCGGTAGAATGCTGTCGATGAACATATTCTGCTCCATCAACAGCTTTGGACCCTCGACGGGATCGCGAAACGCTCGGAAAGCGTCGGCGATCGGGCCAAACTCCGCATATTTTTTCATCGGCAGGCCGGGGGGAACCACCGCCTCCATAAAAGCCACCGCGCGAACATTATCGCTATGGCGCCGCGCGTACATGAGGCCCAGCGCGGAACCCCAGTCATGAATGACAAATGTGATGTTCTTCAAACCGAGCGCCTCGATGAAGCCTTCGACGTAGCGATAGTGATCCTGCAGCGTAAAACCAAAGCCTTCGGGCCGGTCGGATTTTCCCATCCCGATCAGATCCGGCGCGATCATTCGCCCCAGCGGCTGAACATGGGGAATCACGTTGCGCCACAGATAGGACGATGTCGGATTGCCATGAAGGAAAAGCACCGGATTGCCGGCGCCTTCATCGATGTAATGCATCCGCGTGCCCTTAACGTCGACAAATTTCGACGCAAACGGAAATTCGCTGCTGATCTCGCTCATACTCGGTTCCTCCTGTTGTGTAGGCTTGTTTCACTTGTACAACCGATAAATAGTGGGGTGTCTCACGGCTCCCCTTCAGCCAGAACCTGCGCACGCACCGCCGGCGTTTCGCGTTGCGGTCCCGAGCGGCCGATCAGCCAGATCGCAAGACCGACGAGGCCGCCACCCGCCAGTTGCATCCAGGTAATCGGCGCATCGAGCAGAAAAAATGAAAGAATGATCGCAAAGAGAGGAGGGAGAAAAAGATAACTGCTCGCGCGCGTCGCGCCGCCCTGCCGCAGGGCGAGAAACCACAATCCAAACGAGCCCGTGGACGCGGGAATCGCGAGCCATAAAAACATGCCCCATTGCGCCGCGTTCGTGTGAGAGGGCCATTGCTCGCCGACGCAATATCCGATCACAAGCAGAACGCACGCGCCCACCAGCATCTGCCAGAAGCTCATCGCCCATGGGCCAAGGGGCAGCACGGCGTGCTTGGCGAGCATCGTCGACACGGCCCAGCACAATGCCGACGCCAGTGCGACGCCCTCCCCGGCAAGCGCGACCGGGTTTGCGAACAGATCGGGACCGATCCCGATTGCGCACGCGACCCCCGCCAGACCGACTACCAGGCCGAGCACGCGCAGATACGGCAGTTGTTCGCCCATGAACACCCGCCCGAGCAGTGCGACCCAGATCGGGTTGCTGGACAGGATAATGGCCGCAGTCGATGCCGGGATCGAGCGCAGCGACAGAAAGAGGAGTCCCATCACGCCCGTCGTCTGGATCACCCCGATCAGCACCACGAGCGCGACGTGTCGGCGCGTCGTGCCGGAGGGCAGCAGCGCGTCGCGAAACCGCCCACCGTCAAGCAGAACGAGTGGAAGCGCCGCCAGCGCTGCCGCGATGAACCGCCAGCCGACCAGCAACGTCGAGGGATAGCCGTCGCGCAGCAGATATTTGCTTGCGATGAAGCTCGACCCCATCAGAAAAGTCGACACGACCAGCGTCGCCGCGAACGGCGACGGCGTCATGGTGCGAAGCGAAAACAGCGCCACTCCGGAATACTCCTTACGTCATCGAACCTGCACCCCATCCGCCGCGCCCGGCGATGCCGTGCCTCAATATACCGTCAGTGCAGCGCGGCAAGCCCGAGCCGTGCCATGTTGGCGATGCGACCGCGGTCCATCCGCGAGCGGGTGGCAAGGCTGATCCCGCTCGCCAGGCCGGTGAGAAAATCGGCGCTCGCGTCGATCTCCAGGCCGGCACGCACTTCACCGCGCCGGCAGGCGCGCTCCAGCGCCGCTTTGAAGCCTGCGCGCAGCCGGTTCTGATGGCCCGCAACCTTCGCCGCGATCGCGCGGTCCCGCATCGCGGGTTCGACGGCGACGTTGCACATCAGGCAACCGCGCGCGCCCACCGGCCGCGCGGCATAGCGCACCAGCGCATCGAAATATCCCTGGATCTGGGGGAGAGACGCGTCATCCTGCTCGACGGGACCAAAGATCGCGGTGACGACTTTTTCGCGATAGTGATCGAGCACGGCGAGAAACAAGCCTTCCTTGCTCCCGAACACGCTGTAAAGGCCGTAACGGCTCACCCCGGTGCCGGCCACCAGATCATCGATCGAGGTGTCGCCAAATCCTGTGCGCCAGAAGACGCGCGTAGCGTCGTCAATGGCTCGGGCGACGTTAAATTCACGGGTGCGGGGCATCGGACCTATTCCAGAATGTATATTCTCGTATAGGCCGTTCGCATGGCCCCGTCAACCGGGCGATGGCAACGCCTCGACGTGGAACGGGAGCGCCGTCCGGTTGCGTGCGCCGGGCTGTTACGCCGGTTCGATAAGCCCGAGCTGAACCGCCTTGGCAATCGCGTGCGACCTGTTGACGGCATCGAGCTTGGACGCCGCACGGCGAAGGTGAACCTTCACGGTCTCGCGGGAGATACCCAGGATGGTGGCAACATCGTCAAATGACTTGCCGCATGCGCTCCATTTCAGACATTCGATTTCGCGGGGACTTAGGGTAGAGGCACCCTCGAGCGCGGCGTGTCCGAGCCGGGTAAACATCGCATTGTGAAAGAAGTGCGCGGCGAGGACCAGGATATCGCTGCCGTTCGACATCTTGTGGTCGAGGTCCACGGCGCTGCACTCGTCGAGCACGGACATGAATGCGAAATGCGTGCGATGGCGGATCGGAATGGTGATGCCGATCCCCACATTCAAGTCGGTGAGGTATGCGAGGCTGTTGCGCTGGACGGGCAGCAGGCGATCCGCCTCACGCTGCACGTCGAGCCACCGCACCACGGGCTGTCCGCTGAAGCAGGCGTGGTAATAAGGGTCGTTTGCGCTGAGGCGCGACCATGTCCGATCGTCCCATCTCGCCGGCGGATTCCAGACTTTGACCGGCGGCGGGAGCCACGTCCCATCGGGTGTGCGGGCACGCGGCAGGAAGCCATAGGAGATTCGCGAAAAGCCGAGCCGTTCCACCGCAGCTCCCATGACATCGAGCCCGCTATCGATGTCGCCCACGGATTGAAGTCCCGTGGCAAGCTCGGTCAGAATTTCAATGCGAGCGGTATCCATCGCGATCTCACCCAAGGACGATCCAGCTTAGCGCGCGAGAGCGGTGCGGTCCACCGGCCGGAGGCGCGGCGTTACCCGAAAGGGGGACTCAACAGCGCGCACGCTCCGGACTAGCTATGAGGGCGGGTCTGCCGGCCGGTCGAGGGCGGCCGCCAGTGACAGCTTAAAGGAGCCCGGGATGCCGAAAAGCCACGACGACACCGATCTTTGCTATCTGACGGCCAGCGAGGCGATCGCCGGTTTCAAGGCGGGCACATACTCGCCGGTCGACGTGCTCAACGCGCAGATGGCGCGCATCGAAACCCACAATCCCGCACTCAACGTCATCACGCACACATACTTCGAGGAGGCCCTCGATCAGGCGCACGCCGCCCAGGCACGCTACCGCTCCGGGGACAGTCTGCGCCCGCTTGAGGGCGTCACCTGCGCGATCAAGGACTATCACGCGCTCAAGGGAAAGGTAACGACCTGCGGATCGAAGATGTTTGAGCATTTCGTGCCGGACAACACGGCGCCGACCGTCGAACGTCTGCAGGAGGCGGGCGCGATTGTCCATTGTCGCACCACTACGCCCGAGCTTGGCTATTGCTTCATCACCGCGAGCCCGCTGTGGGGGATCAGCCGCAACCCCTGGAACCCGGAGCGCACGCCGGGCGGATCGGGCGGCGGAGGCGCGGGCGCCGTTGCCGCCGGCATGGCGACAATCTCCGACGGAACCGACGCGGGCGGTTCGGTGCGCCTTCCCTCTTCCTTGTGCGGACTTTATGGCTTCAAGCCGCCGTTCGGCCGCAACCCGCTGGACCGCGAGCATCCCGGAGAGGAGCTGCTGCACTACGGGCCGATCGCACGCTCGGTCGCGGACTGCGCGCTGATGCAAAATGTGATGTCCGGCCCGCACCGGGCGGACATCTACACCGTGCGCGACAAGGTCGTCCTTCCGGCACGCTATGACGGTATCGAGGGTATGAGAATCGCGTTTTCGATGGACTTCGGCTATTGCGAGGTCGACCCTGAAGTTCAGGAAAACGCGCGCGCCGCCGCCGACATTTTCCGCTCGCTTGGCTGCACCGTCGAGGACGTCGATCCGGGCCTCACATGGGACGTGTTGGAGGCGGTGGAGACGTTGTGGGAATCGCTGTTATGGGCCAGTTTCGGCGCCGCCTTGCCCAAATGGCGCGATCAGCTCGATCCCTTCCTCGCGAAGCTCATCGAGAAGGGGAAGGACCGGACCGTCAGCGATCTCATCTGGACACGGAAAATCAAGTACGAAGCCTATCAAAAGATCGCACCGATCCTTGAAAGCTACGATCTCCTGATTGCCCCCGCGACCGCGATCCCTGCACCGCCCGCAGACCGCAAGAACGACGACCCGCTGACAATCAACGGTAAGCCTGTCCCGACCTATCTCGGCTGGGGAATGACCTATCCGTTCAATCTGATGAGTCAGCATCCGGTGATGAGCGTCCCGTCGGGATTTTGCCGCAACGGCGTTCCCACCGGCTTGCAGGTGATCGGAAAGACGTTCGACGACCTGTCGGTTTTTCGCGCCGCGGCGGCCTATGAGGGCGTCCTGCGACTTTGGCAAAATCATCGCCCGAAGCTTTAGCCGGCCGATCAGGCCAGCGTGCCGTGCGGCTTGACGACCCGGATCGTCGATGCGGGATGCTTCAGCAGCATGTGCGGCGGACGGATCGGGCGGGCAACGAGGTTGCCGGCACAATTGGGACAGATGCCCTCAAAGCGCAGTTGCGCGCAGTGGGCGCAGAAGGTGCACTCGTAGGTGCAGATGCGCGCCTCCTTGCTGTCGGGCGGAAGATCGCAATCACAGCATTCGCAATTGGGTCTGAGTTCCAGCATCCCGGATCCTGCGCGGTGCGGGCCGAGCGCGTGGTGCGGGCGGTCGGAATCGAACCGACACTCCTTTCGGAACCGGATTTTGAGTCCGGCGCGTCTACCAGTTCCACCACGCCCGCATGTGCGCGATCGGCAGGAGCGCGCGATCATAGCCGCCAAAGATGCGCCGTCAACTCGATTTGAACAGCGCGCGCAAAGGCGGCAATGGCGGTCGCGCAAGGCCCGTGCTAGGCATGACCGGTTATTTTGCGCGGACTTCGATGGCCATTCCCGATCGATCAGCTTTGGTATGTACGGCGGCCCTTGCGGTCGCGCTGGGCGCGGCGGCCCTGCTCGGCGGCGCCCTCGCTTTCGAGCATCTGGGCGGGCTTGCTCCGTGCGATCTGTGCCTTCCCCAGCGAGGTCCCCATGCCGCGGTGATCGTGGTCGCGGCCTGGGCGGCGGTCTGCGCGGGGCTTGCCCCGCGCGCCGCAGCCGGGCTGCTGGCGGCGGCGGTTCCGGTGCTGATCCTCAGCTTCGGCCTTGCGCTCCATCATGCCGGTGTCGAACAGCACTGGTGGGCCGGCCCGGCGGCTTGCACCGGCACCGGCGGCGGGCTGTCGCCAAGCGCCGACGATCTCGCGCAAGCGCTCAAGACCGCCCATATTGTGCGCTGCGACCGGATCGCATTTGAGATGTTCGGGATCTCGCTCGCGGGGTATAATGCACTCTTTTCAGTGCTGCTGGCGCTGATCGCGTCGGCACCCTGGATTACCTTGCGCGCAAGGGGAGAATCTCGATGAGCGAACGCACGCCTGCCCTGCCCGGCGCCCCCGGGGCGAAAGCGCGGCGCCGCGCGATGTTGCGGGTCGACCACGCCGGTGAATACGGCGCGGTGCGGATTTATCAGGGGCAGTTGGCCGTGCTCGGTCACCCGGGTGCGACGGCCCATACCGCCGGGCAGATCCGCGAAATGGCGGCCGGCGAGCAGCGCCATCTTGAGACATTCGACCGGCTTTTGGTGGAGACGGGAACGCGCCCTACCGCGCTGCGGCCCTTGTGGGACGTTGCGGGATTTGCGCTCGGCGCGGCGACCGCGCTGCTGGGCGAGCGCGCGGCCATGGCGTGTACTGCCGCCGTGGAAGAGGTGATCGATGCCCATTACGCAGAGCAGGCGCAGGCGCTTGGCGACAGCGACGCCGAACTTCTGGAGATCGTCGAAGAATTTCGCGCGGACGAAGCCGAGCACCGCCGCACCGCGATCGAGGCCGGTGCCGAGCAAGCCCCCGGCTATCGGCTGCTCTCCGCCGTGATCAAGGCGGGGTGCCGCGCGGCGATCAAGATGTCGGAAAAAATCTGATCGATCGCGAAAGCCAGCCGCGCCCTCACTCAGCCAGACGCCGGTGCCAAAAGCCCTTCAACGCTTCAAGCACGACAAACACCGCCAGCGCCGCGCCCGCGCACATCGCGACATCTCCGAGCGAGAGATCGCCGAAATCAAACAGCGTTTCGGCCGGACGCCAGCTCACGGTGACCGCGAGAAGTGGCACTACCACCGCGACGCTCAGCCAGAAGGCCGGGTTGGGGCGTCGGATCAGATCCAGCGGCGAACTCGCGAACGAGCGATTGACCGCGACGAGCGCGAGATTCGTCAGCACGAGCGTGACGAACGCGAGGGCGCGCACATCCTGTTCCTCCGAACCACGCAACATTCCCAGCAGATACATCCCCGCAGCGGCGACGAGCGCGAGAAAGCCCTGCACCATTGCCCACCCGATTAACGCGCGCGAAAACAGCGGCGTGTCGGGCGCGCGCGGCGGGCGGCGCATGATGTTGCGCTCCTCGCTCTCGGCCTCGAAAACGACAGAGCACACCGGGTCGATCACCATTTCCAGAAATGCGATGTGAATCGGCGCGAACATGATCGGCATGCCGGTCAACAGCGGCAGCAGCGCCATTCCGCCGATCGGAATGTGAAGCGCGACGATGTAGCCCATCGCCTTGCGCAGATTGTCATAGATCCGCCGGCCCAGCCGAATGGTGCGAACGATGGACAGGAAATCGTCGTCCAGCAACACGATCGAGGCGGCCTCGCGGGCCACGTCAGTTCCGCGCTGGCCCATTGCGACCGCGATGTCGGCAGCCTTGAGGGACGGCGCATCATTGACCCCGTCACCGGTCATCGCGACGACCTCGCCGCGCGCCTTGAACGCCTGGACGATGCGCAGCTTCTGGATCGGCGCGATCCGTGCGAACACGCCGACGCCCTCCACCGCGGCGGCGAGCTCTTCGTCGCTCATCGCTTCGAGTTCGGCGCCCGTCAGCACGCCACTGTGCTCCAGCCCCGCCTGCTGCGCGATCGCGCGCGCGGTCACGGGATGGTCGCCCGTGATCATCACCACCTGGATACCCGCGGAGCGGCACTCCGCGACCGCGTCGCTGACGTGGGCACGCAGCGGATCGGCCAGTCCCACCAGTCCGACAAATTCGAATGCAAAGCCGCCTGCTTCAGGCGTGTCCGGCCAGCACTCCTCGCCCGGCGAACCCGGCGCGCACGCGCGTGCGCACGCAACGCCCAGAACGCGCAGTCCGTGCTCGGCCATCTCCTCGACCTCACGGTGCAAGGAGGCCGCATGCGCCTCGTCGAGACGGCACAGACGAAAGATCGCTTCGGGCGCCCCTTTGGCGGCGACGATGTCGTCGTCCCCCGAGGTTGACGACCACGCCTTGGTCACGGCCAGCAGCTGCGGCGACAATCCCCACTCATGGGAGGGCGCGCGGTCATCGTGCGGGTGCGGGCGATGCGCGAGATGAGCGTCGCGAAACGCGTAAAACGCCTGCTCCATCGGGTCGAACGGATCGCGCGCGCAGGCCAGCAGCCCGCACTCGACCAGCGACGCGGCGGCATCAGGCACACCGTCCGGCGCCCCGCGCGATGCCCGCAGCACGGTGTCGCCGGCCCGCAGCTCGACAATGCGCATGCGATTTTCGGTGAGCGTGCCGGTCTTGTCGGTGCACAGAACCGTCGCCGCACCCAGCGTCTCGATCGCCGCCGCGCGGCGCGTTAAAACCCGCTCGCGCGAAATCCGCCATGCGCCCATTACCATGAAGACCGTGAGGACCAGCGGAAACTCCTCCGGCAGCATCGACATGCCGAGCGCGATACCGCCCAGCACCGCGTGAAGCCAGTCTCCGCGCAGCAGCCCGAATAGAATAACCATCGCCAGCGTCACGCTCAGGCCCGCAACGGCAACGATCGCGACCAGGCGCCGGGTCTGAATGGTGAGGCGTGGCGGCACGCTCTCGATTTCGCGCAGCGCGGTCCCGATCTTGCCGATTTCCGTCGCGGCACCCGTCGCGCGCACGCACGCCAGAGCCTGGCCGCGCACAGCCAGCGTGCCGGAGAAGACGAACGGGATGTCGTCCCCACCCGGGTGCAGGTCGTCCGGCGCCACTTCGCCCTGCGCCACGCCTTTGCGCACCGGAACCGATTCCCCCGTCAGCAGCGATTCGTCCGCCATCAGGTCTTGTGCCCAGACGACCTCGGCGTCGGCCGGCACGCGCTCGCCCTCCCCGATCGCGAGGAGATCTCCGCGCACCACTTCGCGCGCGCGGATGCGCTGGCGGATGCCGTCACGCACAACCGTCGCCTCGGGCGCCGTCAGGTCGCGCAGCGATTCCAGCATCCGCTCGCTGCGGCTCTCCTGCGCGATTGCAATTCCGATCGACAGCGTTGCAAACACCATCAAGATGAACGCTTCACCCCGATCGCCCAGGGCAAGATAAATGATCCCCGCGGCCAGCAAGAGCGCGAACATCGGCTCAAGAAGAATGTCGCGTGCGATGCGCAGGAACGAGCGGCCCTTATTGCGCGGGAGCTCGTTGGGTCCGTCGGCGGCCAGCCGTTCGGCAGCCTGAGTCGCGCTCAGACCACGACGATCAGGTGCCGCCTCGTCGGTGCCGTTTGCCATCATTCCTCGCCTGGTGTCTCGCAGCCCACCACTTAAAAAGAATACGCGCCACCGGCGCACTCGCCATGACGAGGGTCAAGCGGACGCAAGAATGCTTGGGGGTCGGACCCGTGCGGTGTCGCCGCAGCCCGGCCTAGGGCTCAAGCTCGCTATCCCAGTAGAGATAGTCGTGCCAGCTCTCGTGGAGAAAATTGGGGGGGAAAAGGCGTCCGTTGCGGTGCAGTTCGTGCACGCTCGGACGTACCGGCCGCAGCGCCGGGAACATGTTGATCTCGACCGGCAGGTAACCGCCCTTGAGCAGATTGCACGGCGAGCACGCGGCGACCACATTTTCCCACGTCGTGCGCCCGCCGCGCGAGCGCGGCACCACGTGGTCGAAGGTCAGATCGAGCGCCGAGCCGCAATATTGGCAAGCGAAGCGGTCGCGCAGGAACACATTGAAGCGTGTGAATGCGGGCCATCGCGCCGGGCGCACATAACTTTTGAGGGACACGACGGAGGGCAACCGCATTTCGAATGTCGGGCTGCGCACAACCTGCTCGTACTCGCACACGATATTCACGCGATCGAGAAACACCGCCTTGATCGCATCCTGCCAGGACCACAGGGACAACGGGAAATAGCTGAGCGGACGGTAGTCCGCGTTCAGAACGAGGGCAGGACAGCTGCCTTGCGATCGAATGCCAAGGTGCAAAAGCGATTCCCTCAAGCTCACAAACCCAATGGAACACGGGCGCTAATCTCGATATTTCCCGCCCCGGCGTCAAGGGGGCGAAGCGCCCCACATGTGGCGCCATCATGCAATATCGCGTGTAACAGGGGCGTGACAGAACAATACCTAGGGGTAAGATGCCACCCCATGAGCGTCGTCACCCGCTTTGCGCCAAGTCCGACCGGACGGCTACATCTGGGCCATGCCTACGCTGCCCTGGTGGCGTCCGACCTTGCGCGGACGACGGGCGGCCAGTTTCTGGTGCGGATCGAGGATATCGACCAGGGGCGCGCGCGTGACGAATTTGTGACAGCGATCGAGGAGGATCTGGCCTGGCTCGGTGTCGGGTTCCCGCGCC
>Ga0209643_1001420_pt1 | contig 22719 bp, 20 predicted proteins | sample AutmiccBRH37_all_FD_187383 | JGI IMG/M metagenome (GOLD analysis project Ga0209643, IMG submission 187383) | Deep subsurface microbial communities from Mt. Terri, Switzerland - Autotrophic microbial communities BRH/37_all (SPAdes) (version 2) | ecosystem: Environmental > Aquatic > Deep... | reverse complement strand
CGATGCGCTGGTGGTGGATGACTGGCTGCTGGTCAAGTGAGCCGTCAGGCGTCCAAGCAGGCTGTCTGCGGCGAGCAGCGTATCGTCGCCCCGCAGGGCGTAAAGCACGCCATGGGCGACCAGCAGCGGAATGTTCGCGGCAAACAGGAGGTGATCACCCTGAAAGGGCGTGAGAAACATCCGGTAGATCGCGAAGGTCGCGAGCGCCTGCAGGAAAAACGCCGCGACGTAGCTGATCGGCCGCAGCAGACCGAGGGCCACAAGTCCCGCGGCCGCGATTTCCAGCGTGGCGACGAATACGCCTTGCCCGTCGCTGAGGGTCGTGTGCGGAAGCTCCGCGAACAGAACACGTCCGCGCGCGGCGCCGTCGAGGCCCGCAACGCCCCAGAACATGAGCCACCCGCCGATCGCGAGGCGCAGCGAAAACAGCGCCCGCCGCAAGGCCGGCCGCCGGTCTTCTCTGGTGTCGTCCCTGGGGGGCGCGTTCGAAAACATCGTATGGGCGCTCATTCGAGAATCACAGAACGAAGGCGCGAATCAGCCTCAAGAGAATCATAGGGATCAAGCCTTGAGAAGGGCTTACCTCACGGCGTCCTCCCGTTTTCCACACGCGATTGTGAGCAGCCTTGATTTTACCGGCCACCGGCCGATCGGGCCTTATGGCCTCGCGATCTGGCACAGGGTCCACGCAGACCGGCGGGCGCAAAACACTTCGTTTCGTTCATCATTTCAACCGAGGAAGTCCCATGTCACATAAAACCATTTCCGCTCTGAGCGTTGCCGCAGCGCTCTCCGGCGCCCTTTCCTTCTCCGCGATCAGTGCGCCGAGCTTCGCGATGGAGGACGCCATGAACAAGACGGATTCCATGGCGGGCGGCATGATGGCCGATCATGCCTATGACGGACGCTGCTGGGGTGTCGCCAAGGCCGGCGAAAACGATTGCGGCAGCAAGGCCGAGGAACTGAAGACCACCTTCGGCCTCGACGCACCGACCACCGCGCATGATTGCGCTGGTCAGGCCACCGGCAGCTTCGACGGCACCGATTTCAAGAAAGTCGGTTCGGCCGAGGATTGCACGGCCATGCACGGCTCGCTCACGCCGTTTGTCGGCATGAACGACAAGATGGGTATGTAGGACGAAATCGGGAGCGGGCGTGCCGCCCGCTCCCGCTGGCCGGTTCGAGGTCGAAAGTCAGCAATGATGCCTGATCGTCTCTCCCGCAGCGCCGGTCTCGGCTTTCGCGCGCCGCATCGTGACGTTTTCTTGGCGGGCGCGGCAGATGTGCGCTGGATCGAGGTCCACGCCGAGAATTACCTGTGCGCGGGTGGTGCGCGGCTTGCCGAGCTGGACGGCGCGCGCGCGCATTACGAGGTGAGCCTGCACGGCGTGGGGCTGTCGCTGGGCTCGGCGGAGGGGCTCGATCGCGCGCATCTCTCCGGCATCCGGGCGCTGATCGAGCGTTGCGCGCCCGCGATGGTGTCCGAGCACGTCGCGTGGTGCGCGGCCGGCGGCGTCTATTTTTCCGATCTTCTCCCGATCCCCTATAGCGAAGAGGCGCTCGACGTGGTCGCGCGCAACGTGGCGCAGGCACAGGACGCCTTCGGGCGGGAAATCCTGATCGAAAATCCCTCAACCTATGTCGCGTTCGCCGACAGCGTCATTCCCGAAGCCGAATTCATTGCCGAAATTGCCCGTCGCACCGGCTGCGGGCTGCTTCTCGACATCAACAATATTTACGTCAGCACCCAAAACAACGGGGGATCGCCGCTGGCGTATCTGGAAAGCGTACCCGCCGCGCGGGTGAGCGAAATCCACCTTGCGGGGCACGCGCGTATGACGGTCGAGGGCGAGGACGTTCTGATCGACGATCACGGTTCGTGTGTCGATCCTGCCGTGTGGGCGCTCTATGAATCGGCACTCGCCTTGATGGGGTCACGCGCGACACTCATCGAGTGGGACAGCAATATTCCACCGTTTGGTGTCCTGGCCGGCGAAGCGGCGCTGGCGCAGGCGCGCCTCGACAAAGATGTGCCCGCCGTTGCGGAGCCCTGCCATGCTCGCTGAGCAACAGGCGCTCTGGGCGCGATACCTCCTGACGGGGGAGGGTGAGGACCTGGGCATCACGGCGCCGTTGCGGCAGCGCGCCGCCATCTATCGTGCCAATGTCCTGGGGGCGCTCGCGCGCACGCTGGCACTCGCGCATCCCGCCACCCGCAGGGCCATGGGCACCGCCGCCTTCGAGGCCGTCGCGCGCGCCTTTGTCGGCGCTTCTCCGCCGCCGCGCCCGCAGCTCAACGCCTATGGCGAGGGGTTCGCCGCGCAGGTCGCCGCGAGCGGGGCACAACCCTGGATCGGCGAGCTTGCCGTGTTCGAGTGGGAGCTGCACCGCGCCTATTTTGCGGAAGACGAGTGTCCGCTCGATCCGGCGCGGCTGAGAGGAATGGCGGCGGGCGACATGGGGCGCCTGAGGCTGTACCCGCAACGTGCCTTGCGCGTCGTCGCATCGCCCGCGCCCATTGTGAGTCTCCACGCTCATTTTTGCCGCGACGCGGCGATGCCGGAATGCGAGCCCCAGCGCGGCGAAGTCGCGCTGGTGTGGCGCCGCGGGCTGGTGGTCCAGTTTCGAACGTGCGCGCCGGGCGAGGCCGCGCTGCTAAGGGCGCTGGGCGCACGCCAACCGCTTCTGGCGGCAGCCCGGCAGGCTGTCGAACTCGATGATGCCTTCGACTTGCGCGGGGTGCTCGCGCGGCACCTTGCGGAAGGGCTTTACCGTGACGCCGAATGTGAGGAGACACGCTCGTGAGATGGCCTGAACCCGTCAATCTGACGCTCACCCGCGCGAGCGATTTCGCTGAGCGCTACGCATTGGCGCTCGTGCTGCTCGGCTTTCGTGTGTATCTGTTCCGCATCTTTTTCTATTCGGGTCTGGTCAAGGTCAAGAAGCCCTTCGCGGACCTCGTGGCGGATTTCCAGAGCCTCTATTTCTACGGCTACGAGCATCTGCCGACCGCCGTGCTCGCGGGCGCGGGCATGGTGAATGAGCTGGCATGCGGCGCGCTGTTGCTGGTCGGACTGGCCGCGCGCGCGGCCGCGGTTCCGCTGTTTGTGACAACCCTCATCATCCAGTTTGTCGCGCGCAACGAATATGGCGGCGATTACTACACCATCGATCACTATGGCTGGATGCTCGCGTTGCTGCTCATCGTATTCGCCGGGCCGGGGCCGCTGTCCCTCGACCGGCTGGTGCACCCCCGTCTCGCCGCCAACAAAGGGTAGGGCGAGCGGCGCGGCGCGTTGCCGTACAAGCAGCCTGTTTCCTTTTTGGGTCGCGCCGATTAATTTGCCGGGCATGACAAGCTCTTCGTCCCACGCGCTCAAAGTTGCGGTGATCGGCGGCGGCGTGATCGGGCTCGCATGCGCCTGGGCGCTCGCCCGGCGCGGCGCCCACGTTACGCTGTTCGAGCGGGACACGCCCGGGCGGGGCGCAAGCTGGGTTGCGGGGGGCATGCTGGCGGCGACGCTGGAGGGGGCGGACAGTCCGCCCGAATTGCGAAGCCTTTTGCACGAAAGCGCGGGCCTGTGGCCGCAATTTGCCAGTGCGCTCGAAGCGCAAACCGCGGTCGATATCGGGCTGCGGCGCGAAGGGACGCTTCTGGTCACCTCCGATCTCGACAATCTGTACAAGGAGCAACAGACGCTCGGTAATGAAGGTGAGGTCGTGCGCCTCGATCGCGGCGCGCTGAGAATCCGCGAACCTCATATCAACGGGGCCGGCGCGCTCTTTGCTCCCGGCGATCATCAGGTCGACAGCCGCTGCCTTGTGATTGCACTTGCGCAGGCGTGCCTCGCGGCTGGTGTGACGGTGCACGAATACGCGCCCATCGAGAGGATCGTCTTCAAGAATGCGCGCGCGTCCGGGGTCCAGCTTGAGGGCGACGTCATGCCCGCGGACGTTGTCGTGGTTGCCTCCGGCGCCTGGGCGGCGGAACTCGCTCTGGCGCCGTTCGCGCATGTGGTGCCGGTCAAGGGCCAAATCCTGGGATTGCAGATGGACCCTGCCGCGCCGCTCATTTCGCACGTCGTGTGGGGCCACGGCGTCTATCTCATTCCGCGCGCGGACGGCCGGCTGATCGTGGGTGCGAGCGTCGAGCCGCAAGCCGGGTTCGATGCGCGGCTCTCGCGCCACGTTCTGGACGAGCTGCGTGCGCGGGCCGGCCGACTTCTTCCGCTTACGGAGCAATTGCCGGTGGTCGAGGAATGGTGTGGCTTTCGCCCCGGACCGGCACATCATATGCCGGTCATCGGCGTGACCGGGATTGCGGGTGTGGTCGGCGCCACCGGCCATTATCGCAACGGCATTCTGCTGACCCCGGTGACTGCCCAGCGCGTGGCGGACGCCGTGCTGGAGCAGCGGTAGCGCGCCCCCCTGCGCCGGGCGCTGAACCGGGCTGAACCGCCGCCCGGAACATGGCGCGCCGGGCGCAGCGGAGCCGCGCAGAATAGCGCTGGTTACGGATGCGTTATGATTACCGCATCGTTACGATAATCCCTCTCGCGGGATGGCACGGCGGTTGCTGGGTAAAGCGCAAAAGGAGCACCCATGTCCGTTTCATCGATTGCCGCGCTGGCTGGCTCGGAAATTCAGGTTGCCGACGCGATTGCCGCCGCGAGCCGCAAATCCGGCGTCAGCTTCAACTATCTCCTGGCCACGGCCCGGCGCGAGAGCGCGCTTAAAACAGACGCGAAATCAACGACTTCCAGCGCCAGTGGACTCTTCCAGTTCGTTTCGCAGACGTGGCTTTCGACATTGAAGTCCCATGGCGGCGAGTACGGTCTTGGCAACTACGCGAACGCGATTTCGCGCGACGCGAAGGGGCATTGCACGGTGTCGGACCCCGCGCTGAAGGGGGAAATTCTTGCCCTGCGGCAGGATCCGACCATCTCCGCGCAAATGGCCGCGGCGCTGGCCGGCGATAATGCCAAGTCCTTGGAATCGCAGCTTTCCCGGCCCCCGACCGAGGGAGAATTATATGCCGCCCACGTGCTCGGCGCGGCGGGTGCCGCCCGCCTCATTTCGGGTGCCCAGTATACACCGACGATCGCCGCCGACGTCGCATTTCCCGAAGCCGCCGCCGCCAATCGCGGACTGTTCTATGACCCCAAAACCGGGCAGGCGGTCACGCTCGGGGCGCTCTATGCCCGCCTGACGCGCGACCCCGCCGGCGCTCCCAGCATGATCGCCGGTACATCGAGCGTGCCGACGATCGACATCTCGATGAAGTACGAGGCGCGCCCGCCCGTCTCGTTCAGCTCCGATGCGCTCGCGGTGCTCAACGCCATCCAGCCGCGCGACCCGCTGGTGATCGTTCCCGACAACGACAAGGACAAGGATAAAGAGAAGGCCCGGGCCGCCCGCGCAGATCGCGCTCTCGCCTCGACATAACTTCGATTTTGAAGAGTCGCGGCAATATCTCGTTAAGGACTGGAGCCTATGCTCACCGCGTCATAATAAATGACTAGGGGGCGAGGAGCCAAATGACTTCACGGCTGAATCCCAAAGACATTCAATCCCTGATGAGCAATCCTTCAGCGGATGTTCGCGCGGAAATTGCCGGCAAGGTCGCGGCGGAAATCGGCGAAAAAGCGCTCAGCCCGCGCGAGCGCGAGATCGCCGACCAGATCGTCCGTATGATGATGAAAGACGCCGCGGACCGTGTCCGCCAGGCGCTCGCCACCAGCCTGTCGCATGCCCACGACGTGCCGCGCGACATCGCACTGACGCTCGCGCAGGACGTCGACGCGGTTTCCATTCCCTTTATCGAGGCCTCGCCCGCGCTGAGCGAGGAGGACCTGATTTCGCTGGTTCGCGCCGGCTCCACCCGCCGCCAGCAGGCAGTCGCGCGCCGGCCGATGGTGTCCCAGCCCCTGGCCACTGCGCTTGTGGGAACGGGCTCTGCGGACGTTGTGCGCACATTGGTGCAAAATCCCGGCGCCGATATCGCGGAAAGCGCCTATGACACGATTATCGAGAATTTCGGCGCCGACCGCACGATCACGGAGCCCCTTGTGCGCCGCCCGGAACTTCCGCTTGCGGTCGCCGAGCGCCTCGTCACGCTGGTGACGGAGCAGTTGCGCAACCACCTCATCAACCACCACAAGGTACCCAAGGACGTGGTCCAGCGTCTGGTGGAACAGAGCCGGGAACGCGCGACAGTCGACCTGGTCGACGACGCCCGCGACGCCGCTAATATCGCCGATCTCGTCCGGCAGTTGCGCTCGAACGGGCGGCTCACGCCGTCACTGCTGTTGCGCGCGGTCTGTACCGGCGACATGCGCCTGTGCGAAGAGGCGTTCGCCCAACTGACCGGCCTGCCGTCTCACAAGGCGTGGATCCTCCTTCACGATGCCGGTCCGCTCGGTTTCCGGGCATTGTTCGAGCGCGCGCGCCTCCCCGAAGTGCTCTATCCAGCATTTCGCACGGCGATCGATGTCTTCCACGAAATGGAATTGGAGAATGCCCTCGACGACCGCGACCGGTTCGAGGGACGTATGCTGGAGCGGGTTCTGACCCAGTATAATGATATGGATACGGACGATCTCGATTACCTGCTCGATCGCCTGTCTCACCTTCCCCATCCCGATCAGGGGTCCGGCACCATTTCGGCTTAAGGGACGCGCGCCCCGCGGCCGCCGCACGGCGTTGCCGGCCGCGTTACGCGGTGCAGACCGTCTTTTCAATGAATGCTATTTCTTCGCGCCCGGCAGGAGCCTGCCGAAAAGTCCCTTGTGCTCGCGCGACGAGGCGGCCACCTGCATGGCGATCGGCTTGTCGAGACCGGGAATGCGCCGCTCGATCAAAACCGGCTCGAGCGGTGCCGCCTTCGCGGTAGATTCGGTGCGAGGCGCGCCCTTGCGGCCCCGCTTTGCGGCTGCCGTGGGGGCCGTCGGTGCGCTGAGCGCGATGCCGGTTTTGGCCTTCCGCTGGATCGTGACGCTGGCCGGCGGTTCTTGCGGCGCTGGCTCGGCGATCGGGTAGGCGGCGCGCGCAGGGGGGGCGAATGACTGCGCGATCGACGCGGTTGGCTCGTCGGCAGGTTCCTCGGGCGCTTCGAGCTCTACAGGAATCGGGGCGTCGAACGAGAACTCGCCTTCGGGCGCGTCTGGCTGCGTATCCGCGTCGGGATCGTGCGCCACGCCGTCCTCGTGGTCGCCGGTAACGCCGGAGTCCGGTACCGCATCGAATGAGAACTCGCTTTCATCGTTGTGCGAGAGGTCCGTGCCGAAGGCATCGGGTGCGATGGCGTCGATTGCCGAGTTGATCAGGGCTTCGTCGAACGCGCCTTCACCGTCCGCGTCGGGCTCGAAGCCGGTACGCGCGCTCTCGAACCGATCGGCGAGCTGCTCTTGCGGCTCCGCGGCGATCTGCGGTTCGGCGCGGCTTGCGCGCGTTTTCTGCGCGCTCAATTGTTCGGCGGCCTGACGCCAGATTCCATCCCAGCGCACAAGCTCGCGCAGGGCGATCGGCGGCGAAATGTAGGCACCCTGCGCAGCATCGAAGCCGACGCGCTGAAGCGCCCACAGTGTCGCTTCGCTCTCCACGCGCACCGCGCACGTCGTCAGCCCGGCCTGGCGGGCCTGGTGGAGACGATTGAGAATGCGGCCCAGGCCTGTGTCCTTGGTGGATTCGATAAACCGGATGATCGCGGGACCGGCAATCTTCATCTCGGTCAGCGGCAGACCTGAAAGGTCCTGAAGTGGCGCCTCGCCGGGCACCGTGTCGAGTGCAATCCCGACACCCATCGTGCGCAGCGCGGTGAGGTGCGGGAGAATTTGGGCACCGCGTTCGGCAAGATCGGATTCGCGAACGTCGAGGGTCAGCGTTTCGGCCGGCAGGTCGAACTCGCACAGCAACAGCGCGATCGAGTCGGCGAGCATGCCGTCGGCGAGGTCCGCCCCGTCGACGTTGACATACGCCTTCCAGTCGAGCCCCGCGCGGCGCCATTCGGCGGCCGAACGCAACGTCTCGCGCAGCATGAACAGGGCGACCTCGCGGGTGCGACCCTGCGCGCGTGCAAATGGCATGAAGAGATTGGCCGGCAGCAGCCCGAGCGCGGGATGTTGCCAGCGCAGGAATGCCTCCGCCCCCAACGCCGAGAGCTTGGACAGCGAAATGCATGGCTGGAACGCAACCTGCAGCTGCTTGTTCTTCAGCGCAGAGTCGAGATCGTTGTGAGTGAGGATATCCAGTACGCCCATCATTACAGCCCCTTCTCGGACGGGAAGCTTATGGACGCAAGGTTAAGAATTCGTCGTGTCCCGGGCAGTTCCCGGAGCCAAGATCCTGCGCCAGTGGCTTAACAGGCGGTAAATCGAATTCGCCAAAATTACCACCAACAGGATCCGGAACGAGTGCATGGCCGAGATCAGTGCCGTATCGGTGTTCATCGAGAGTGCGATCAGGGACATTTCGGCGAGGCCTCCAGGGGTGAAGGCCAAAATCAGGGCATCGCGCGGCAATCCAAGCAGCGGCGCCGCGATCGATGCGCTTACCACGGCGACGATGAGCATGAGACATGCCGAGACAGCGCCGTGACCGACCGTGCGGCGCAATTCACGCCCCGAGCGGCCCGCAAAGCGGGTACCAATCGAAGTGCCGATTGTGACCTGTGCGGCGGCGATCAGAAGCGCGGGCGGCGCGAGGTGGGAAAGACCGGCCGCATGGGCGGCGATGCTCAACACCATCGGCCCGACGAGGTGCGGCGCGGGCAGGCGAAAGCGAATGCCGATCACGAGGCCGACCGCGGCGCATCCGATCAGCCACAGCGCTTCCTCGATCGTGAACGGCGCGTGCGGGCGGGCGGGGAGCGCCGGGATGTGCACCCCGCCGGAAATCCGGAACCACAGCGGCACCACCGCGACAACAAAAAGGATGCGCGTCGCATGGAGCAGGGCGACGGTGTGCGTGTTGCCGCCGGCCTTGTCGCCCTGAACGACCATTTCGATCAGCCCGCCGGGCGCCGCGGCAAAGAACGCATTGGGCCACGAGAAGCGGGCCTTGCGGTACAGATAGGTGAGGGCGCTTGCGCCATGCAGCAGCAGGACGACGCACAGGATCGCCAGCACGCCCAGCCATTGGGGAAGCTTGTGCAGGATCTCCGGCGAAAACGCCGAACCGAGCAGAACGCCCAGCACGGATGCCATTACCATCCGCAATTTCGACGAGCCGGCGACGGGCGCGCCAAAGATTGCGAGCAGCGTGCTGGTGGTCATGGCGCCCAGCATCCAGGCAAGCGGCGCACCGATCGCCGCAAACGCGGCCCCTCCCGCGATCCCGGCGCTCAGAGTCGCGCCGACACGCGCCCAGCGCGGCAGGCGGCGCACATGCTGCCACACGCCGGACCGTTCAATAGACAAATTGTTCCGCCAGAATCCGCTCGTCGAGGTTATGCCCCGCATCGAACAGGATCTTGATCGAGACCCCTTGCGCCTCGGCAACGACGACGCGGGCGACCTCGCGGAACTCGCTGTGGTCGGCGGTGGCACTCACCGGGCGCTTGTCCGCTTCAAGAACCTCGATCTCGACGCGCGCCTTGCGCGGCAGCAGCGCTCCGCGCCAGCGGCGCGGACGGAATGCGCTGATCGGCGTGAGTGCGAGGAGCGGGGCCCCGATCGGGATAATCGGTCCGTGAGCGGATAGATTGTAGGCCGTGCTGCCGGCCGGCGTGGACACGAGAATTCCGTCGCAGATGAGCTCGGCAAGGCGAACGCGGCCGTCGATCGAGATGCGAAGTTTCGCCGCCTGGCGGGTTTCGCGCAGCAGCGCGACTTCGTTGATGGCCAGCGACTCACCGATTGTGCCGTCACCGCGATAGGCCGTCATGCGCAACGGGTGGAGCTCGGACACGTCGGCTTTCTCAAGCCGCTCGGTCAGGTTTTCGAGCGAAAAGTCGTTCATCAGGAACCCGACGGACCCGCAATTCATGCCGTAAATCGGGACATTGCGATGAAGGTTTTCATGCATCGTCTGGAGCATGTGCCCGTCGCCGCCCAAAGCGACGATCACATCGGCGTCCTCGGGCGCATGCGCGCCGTAACGCACGCCGAGATCCGCGGCGGCGCTGCACGCTTCGGGCGTCGCGCTGGCGACGAAGGCGATGCGGGGAGACTTCATGGGCGAGATTCAATCCTTCAGGGACGGGTACGGCGAGAGCCGCGCGAGTGCGCGCGACGACAGCGGCGCGTCTAGCCTCCCGTCATTGACATGTGGCGTGCAAGAACCGGGCGCGCTCGGCGGCTGATTTCGAAATCGTGACCCTTGGGCTTGAGCCGCATGGCATCGTCGAGCGCGGCGCTCAGCGCGGCATCGTCGACGCCCGAGCGCAGAATCGCGCGCAGATCGACACGGTCTTCCTGACCCAGGCACAGATAAAGTTGCCCCGTGCAGGTCAGGCGCACGCGGTTGCAGCTCTCGCAGAAATTATGCGTGAGCGGCGTGATGAAGCCGAGCGTGCCGCCGGTCTCCTCCACGCGAACGTAGCGCGCGGGGCCGCCGGTCGTGCGCTCGATGTCGCGCAGCGTAAAGTGCCGGGCAAGCCGGGCCCGGACCGTCGAGAGCGGGAGATAGTGATCGGCGCGCGCGGTGCCGGTTTCCCCCAGCGGCATCGTTTCGATCAGTGTCAGCTCATGACCTTCGCCGTGAGCCCACATCATCAGGTTCTCGATTTCGTCCTCGTTTTCGCCCTTCAGCGCCACGGTGTTGATCTTGACCTTCAATCCCGCCGCCGCGGCAGCGGCGATGCCGTCCAGCACCGGCTCGATCTTTCCCCACCGGGTGAGCCGTGCAAACCGCGCCGCGTCACGCGTGTCGAGCGACACGTTAATTCGCTTCATGCCGAGCCGGACGAGATCGCCTGCGAAGCGGGTGAGCTGGCTGCCGTTGGTGGTGAGGGTCAGCTCGTCCAGGTCGCCGCTCTTGAGGTGGCGTGCGAGGTTCTCGATCAGCCCCATCACGTTGCGCCGCACCAGCGGCTCACCCCCCGTCAAGCGCAGCTTGCGCACGCCCCGCGCGACAAAGGCGCTCGCCAGCCGGTCGAGCTCTTCAAGGCTCAGCAGGTCGCTTTTCGGCAGGAACGTCATGTCCTCCGCCATGCAGTAGACACAACGGAAGTCGCATCGGTCGGTGACCGATAGCCGGAGATAGCTGATGTGGCGGCCGAACGGGTCGACCAGGCCGGAAACGGTTGCGTTCATCAGGGAGGTTATAGCCCAACTTTGGCTCGAGCCCACGCGGAATCGGCGTTGTCCGCGGGTGGCGGGGCGGCTCAGGCGATCAGCTTTTCGAGCCGCTCGCGGGCCTTGACCGGGGTCAGCTTATCGAAAACCTGGGTGACGGCGGCTCGCTCGTCGGCCGTCAGGCTGCTTTCTCCGACCCCGCGCATCCCGTAAATGACGCTGGAGAAGACCGAGCGCTCGATGCCGATCGCGCGCAGCGCCATTGCAAAGACGCGCGGGTCGGCCTTGCACGAGATCGACTCGGCGGTATCGGCGGTGGTTTCCAGCATTGCCGAGAATGCGGAAACAAACAGCTCGCGCTGCCCCTGGGTTGCCGCCTTGACCAGAAACGCCGGGCCGAGGCGCCCGCCAAGCGAAAGCTTCTCGACAATCTGCCGCGAAACGGCGCGCGGGTCGTCCTGCACCGGGCCGACCGCATCGCGTTGGGCGCCTTTGCACGCGCGATCCAGCATGTCGCGGTCCAGCGCGTAGGCCGAACGGATATAGGTCTTCAGCGTCGTCGTGACCATTTCGTAGAGACGCAACACCACGTCCTCGGGCAGATCGGTGCGGTGGGCAAGAGGATCGTGCAAGGCGAGATTGACCTGCGCGCGCGTGACAAGTGTGCGAAGGGCTTCCGCCGGAATTTGCGCGCTCTGATTGGCCAGCAGCTGAATGATGCAGCCATCATGCGCCTGCTCGACGATCGCTTCGCTGACGCGGGCCGACAACCCGCGGCGCCGCGCGATGACGCTGGTGTGCGCGGGTGTCGCGTGGCGGACGATCAATACGAGATCGCCGTCGTCGAGCACGGGGCTGCGCAAAATAACCGGCTCGGCAACCGGCACCTGGTCGTTGGCGAGCAGGATGATGAGATCGTGGGGCGCGTCGGGAAGTTCAGCCAGGCGCAGCGCGAGGGTTCGCCGGATCGTCATCTCGACCTGCTGCGTGAGGATGGTAAGGATCTGGCGGATCAGCGAGCGCTGCTCGTCCGTCAGCTGACCATCTCGTGACACCGCGAGGTCGGCGAATTCGTTATAGAGCTGTGCGCGCGGCATGCGCCCCGGTTGACGGGCAAGGGCGACAAGCTGATCGAAGCTTCTGTCTTCAACCACGGCGGAGGTCTGCACGATCGGCATTCCCTGTTTGACTGCGGTTCTGCAGCCCTCTCACGGTACGTTCGATCTGCTAAGGAGCCGTTAAAACCGGATAAATTGTATGCTTTCTGTACGTTAATCGTTCCGTGCGGCGCGAGCGCGAATTCGCGCCTGCTTGTCCCGCTCGGCGCGAATCCGGGCAAATGTGAAGCCGGTCGGTCGCGCCCTGCGGCGTGCCGCCAGCAGCAGGCGTATCAGATTGAGCGCCACGATGACGCCGAGGAACAGCACGATGCTCGCGACATAGGGGTTCCAATAGGGAATGCCAGGTTCAAGGTCGACCCATCGCATCCACCAGCGTTCGAGCGTGCTTTCAAGTCCCATCTGCGCAAATCTCCTGTCCCAGTCTCGCTCGAACCGGTAAAGGAAGCGTGCTTTAGAGGTCACAAGTGGGGTGCAAGCGTCGTCGCCGGGACGATCCCCGGTGGGGATTTGCAGGTGGCTCCATTAACCTTGGCCAGGAACGTGGGCCCCGGAAGCGCGGGAAGGAACCATGGACGGCGCAACGACATCGATCTGGACGCATGCCTTCGACCGCTTCGCAACGGTGAGCGACGCGGCGCCGAATGTGGTTTTGGCGATCGCGGTGGTGCTGACGGTGGCCGCGAGTATCTGGGTGCTCCTCTATCGGCCCGCGCCCTGGCTCGGCGACGTGATGGGAGGGACAGACGGCGCGGACGCCGATCTGTCCAAGGGAACGCCGTTCTGGGCTTCGCGGCCGTTGGGCGAGCGCGCACGCCTTGCCGCGAAGTCGATCGGCGCGGCCGTCTTGCGGTGTGTTCCCCTCTTTCTAGCAGTGGCCCTGGCCTGGATGACGGTCGTCCACCAATCCAGCGCGTGCCTGTCGGACAGTGTGGTGCCTGGGTCGTGGTCGTGCGGGACCACGACAAAGGCGCTGCTGGCGGCCAACGCCGTGATCTTCCTCCCACTGATCATTCTGGCGTTGACGCGGCGTTTCTGGGCCATGGGCCGCAGCGCGCGCCTCAAGGTGATCGAGTCGAGCGGCGCCATCGGTCTTCATCCCTGGTGGATCGCAGAGCTGGGGCTCAGGGCGGGAAGCAAGCTCACGCTCAAGCGCCGTCGCGGTCTGGGAAAGTCTAAGGCGATTGATGTGCGCACGGATCTCGACCGCGGCACGATCGCCGTGCCACCCGATGTGCGCGCGACGCTCGATCTTGCGCTGGGCGAGGGCGATCTGGTGCTGTTGCCGAGGCAGGTGCCGCCGATCTGGCCCGTGCTGCCGATTACGATCTCGGTCGCCGCGTTTTTCGGTGCATGGTTTTCCCCTGTCGGAGAACCGATGAATGAAACTGTCGTCGAGGATGCGACCGGCATTGAGCTGCCGGCGTTCCAGAAATGCCTGTCGGCGTTCGATGTCCAGCGCGTACAGACAAGCTGCGTTCCGCTCCTTGATCAGCCGCTCGATCCCAAGGACAAGGCGGTCGTCTATCTGCAAATGGCGGTCGTAAGCAATTTGATGGGGGACGCGGAGGGCGCGCGCACCGCATACGACACGGCACTGGCGCTCGATCCAAAATCATGGCGCGCCCACAAGGGCCGCGCGGAAATCGCGATCGATGAGCGCGATTATGACACTGCTCTTTCAGAACTCGCGGCTGCATTGGACATTGCACCGAGCGCGGAGCTTTACCGCCTACGCGGCGCGGTGCTCGACTGGGGCGCGCGAAACGAGGAAGGCATGAGCGCGTATTCTGCAGCGCTCGATCTTGCGGCGTCCTCCGAGCGCGGATCGCTCTATGTCGGTCGCGCGGAGGGCTACTCGAGCTTTGGCGATCAGCGCGCCGCGCTCCGTGATCTCGCGCATGCGGAACTTTATGGCAGCTATGATCGGGCTGAGGCGGCCTATATCGGCGGGCGCGCCGAGTATTTGAGTGGGAACTTCGCAGAGGCGATTGCGCGGCTTGAGACCGCTGCGTCGAGCGACCCGTATCCGGCGCTCTGGCTTTATCTGGCGCGTATGCGCGCTGGCGTCGAGGGAGAGCGGGCATTGCGTCGCCGCGCTGCAGGGCTTGAACCGGGAAGTTGGCAGGCCACGCTTGTCGCGGTGGTCCTCGGCGATATTGCACCCGGCGACGTGACACCGGGAAGCTACCCGAATGACGATGTGCCTCAACTCGAGGGCCTGCAGGATAAGGCGCAAGCCTGCGAGCTGAATTTTTTTCTTGGTGAGCTGGCGCTGACCAAAGGCGAAACGGACAAAGCCGTGGCGCACTTTGAGGCTGTGCTGAAGACCGGTATCACCGAATATACCGAATACGGTGCCGCGCACTTTGAACTTGCGCGCATGTCAGGCGGAAGCGAACCGACGGGCGCTATTGCACCGTAATCGTGCCGATCATGCCAAGTTCCGCGTGGCCGGGGTAATTGCAGGCGAATTCATAGTGACCGGGCCTGGTGAAATGCCAGATCAGGATTTTGGTTTGCCCGGGCTGTGTGTCGAGTGAATTACGATCGTCATCTGCGTGTCCGCCCATCGCCTTTTCCATCTCTTCGTGATTCATGCCTGGCATCTGCGCCATCATCTCGCGGTGGGCGTTCTGTGTCGCGTCGTCGGCTATCATCAATTCGTGGTCTTGCTCACCCTTGTTGACGAGCACGAATTTGACGGTGTCGCCGGTCTTGAAGGTGAGCGCGTGGACGTCAAAGTCAATTTCCGTTGCGGTAATCGTCACGGTGCGCGTCACGGCTTTCGCATCGCCCGGCTCACCAAAGCTGTGCGCGGCGTCCATCATCTGATCCATCGGTGACGCGGTTGCCCCCGAAGCGGCGAGCAGAGCGGCAATGGCAAGCGCCGAAAGAGAAAGAGCAGGGCGGGTCATCAGGAGCCTCCAATAATTGCGTGCTAAATCCAGATGCGAAGTCCGATCCGGAACGTGAGCTCTCCGGCGTCTTCGCCGCTCGCGCGCAGGCGTCCGGCCGTTTCGCCAATGCCACGCTGATAGTTGAGATCGACGTAAGGCGCGAATTTGCGCGTGATCTCATAGCGCAGCTGAAGCCCGGTCTCGATCATGGCGAGCCCGGCGCCGGCGTCGTACTCAGGAACGTCGCGTGCCCAGAAATCGGCCTTGAGGTGGGGCGTCGCAATCAGCCTTTGCGTGACGGGAAGGTCGATGCTCTGCTCGATCCGCGCGCCAACGTCGCCGCGGTGGCTGACAAAGGCATATGCGGCGGTCTCGATGAATTGAGGCGCGAGCCCCTCGACACCGATGACCGCGAACGTCGTGTCGACCGGCGCGAAATCCTGGCGCAGGCCCGCCTGGAGATCCCAGAATTCGGCGATCTCGCGATTGTATAGGCCCCACACTTCCGCCTCGTGCGTGACGCCGTCGCTGACTTCGCCTTCGCTCTTCAAGACAAATTTGTTGACATCCCGCCCGATCGACGCCTCGACTTCCCATGACGCGAGATCGACACCGTCCTTGTGCGCCCAGTCGCCCTCGACGCGCACCATGTGGAACGGCGGCATCGACATGGCCGGGTCCTCCATGTCCATTGCATGCCGTGCCTCATCGGCGAGCGCGCTGGCGGGCAAGAGACCCGCGATAACAAGAACCATCGCTTTGCGCATCCGTCAGCCACCCGCCTTGGGCGCGGTGACTCCCGCCGCCAGACGCGCCACCACGACCTTGCGCATCATGCCCGATTCCATGTGATAGAGGAGGTGGCAGTGAAAAGCCCACTCGCCCGGGGCATCTGCCGTGAGGAGCACCGAATAGCTTTGCCCGGGCGGCACGTTGACGACATGCTTGTCCGGCAGGCGCTCCGCGGGCTGACCATTGAGAAGCTGCACGAACATGCCGTGAAGATGCATCGGATGCGCCATCATCGTCTCGTTGACGAAGGTAAGCTTGACGCGCTCGCCATAGGAAAGCTGGATCGGCTCGGCGTCTGCGTAGGACTTTCCGTTGATGGTCCAGATATAGCGCTCCATCGTGCCGCCAAGGCGCACTATGATTTCGCGTGACGGGGCGCGGGTGTCTTTTTGTGGTGTCAGCGATTTCAGATCGGCATAGGAGAGCGCCCGCAGGCCCGCCGGGGTCGAGGCGTCGACCCAGCCGCGCGGCGGCCCTTCGTCCTTGGCATCGCCGCTCATGGTCGTATGGCCCATGTGATCCATATGGCTCATGTCCATGCCGGGCATCCCGCCCATATCCGCTCCGGCGATCGACATCCCGGCCATTCCCTCCATGCCCATGTCGGCCATGGTCAGTAACGTGCGTGGACGCAAGGGCGGGATTTCGCCGGTCATGCCATCGTGCGGCGCCAGCGTGCCACGCGCGTAGCCCGATCGGTCCATCGATTCTGCCATGATCGTGTAGGCTTTCTCCTGTGCGGGAACGACGATGACATCATAGGTTTCGGCGACGGCGATCCGCAACTCATCGACCGGAACGGGCATGACGTTGCGGCCGTCCGCCTGGATCACGATCATCTTGAGGCCGGGAATGCGCACGTCGAAATAGGTCATCGACGAGGCATTGACGAGGCGCAGGCGCACCTTCTCGCCGGCCTTGAAGAGGCCGGTCCAGTTGTCGTCCGCGGACTTGCCGTTGATGAGGAACGTGTAGCCCGATACATCGGCAAGGTCGGTCGGATCCATGCGCATTGCGCCCCAGGCGAGCCGGTCGCGCAGGGTATTGCCGAGGCCGTCGCGCGCGATGTCGCGGAAGAAGTCGACCATCGTGCGCTTGTGAAAATTGTAGGTGCCCGGATCGGCCTTGAGGTTTGTCAGGATACGGTCAGGATTGGCGGCGGTGAAATCGGACAATACGGCGATGTAGTCGCGGTCGCTCTTGACGATGTCGCCGCCCTTGGGCGTCACGATGATGGAGCCGTAGAGGCCGCCCTGTTCCTGTGTTCCGGCGTGGGAGTGATACCAGTAGGTCCCGCTCTGTTTGACCGTGAAATGATAGGTAAAGGTCTTCCCCGGCGCGATGCCCGAAAAGCCGTTGAAACCCGGCACGCCGTCCATGTCGCCGGGGAGGATGAAGCCATGCCAATGGATCGAGGTCAGCTCGTCCAGCGTGTTCTTGACATGCAGGGTGACGTCTTCCCCTTCGGTGAAGCGCAAGGTCGGGCCGGGGAGCTGCCCGTTGATGGTAAGCGCAGTGTGGCCATTTCCGTCGACCGTCACAGGCGAGCGCGCAACGACCAGCGTATAGTCGCCCGCGAGCGCGGTGCCGCAGTAGCCAAGCAGAAGCAGAGCCAAAATGGCGCGAATGAGAATCATAGTGTCCGTTCACCTTGAGGCAACGCTGTGATCTTGAACCTTGCCGCGGGGGCAAGGTCAAGCGTGCCGAATCCGGGGCCTGGAGCCGTTGGGCCCTCATGAAACCCGGGAGCTAGAGCGGTTTGTAGTCCGCGATGGACTGGGTCAGCGTGGTTCGCTCCGCGCAGGAGTCGCACAAGGTTTTGAGGACGTCGAGCTGCGCCCGCGCCTTGGGAAGGTCGTTCATCTGCAGATAGAGCTCGCCCAGATATTCGTTGGCGCCGAGATGCGAGGGGTTCTCGCGCAGGGCGCGCTGGTAGTAATCGAGCGACTGGGCGTTCTCGCCCAGCTTGCGGTAGGCAAAGCCGATATAGTTCAAGAGGTCGGCATCGTGCGGCGTCTTCTCCTCGGCCTTTTTGAGGCGCGCGATGCCGTCTTCATATTTGCCGTCCTCGATCAGTGCGACGCCCTTGCGGTAGTCGCGCGGCTTGGAGGGTTCCGCGTTGCCGGCGCCGCCATAGTCGCCGCCCATCGCATAGGCGGGGTGGGGAAGCGCCGCCGCGGCCGTCAGCAGCCCAAGCGCGCCGGCGCGCGCGATGCGGAAGATCGAACGATGCATCTCACACCTCTCGATGCACGTGGAACATAACAGCCCCCAAGCCTACCACGCGCCCCGCCGCCCGGCGATCACGAGTGCGTGCGAAGGGCCGCGTTGCTTGCCGCCTGCTTACAGATCGAGCACGATCCGGTCGCTTTTGGCGCGGGACACGCACACGCACATCTTGGAATTCGAGGCCCGCTCTTCGTCCGTCAGGATCGCGTCGCGGTGCTCCGGCACGCCCGAAAGCACCGGCGTGACGCAGGACCCGCATACGCCCTGCACGCAAGAATAGGGGACGCGGGCGTCATTGAGCTCGAGAATGTCGAGAAGTGACTCGCCCGCGCCGACCTCCAGCGTTTTGCCGGAGCGTGCGAGAACAACCGAGAAGGCTCGCTTGTCGCCATAGTCGGGCGCCGACGGCGCGAAGGATTCCGACTTGAGGGCTTCGGCGGGCCAGTCAAGCGCCTTCGCCTTCTTCATCACGGCCGCCATGAAGGGCGCGGGGCCGCACACATAGAGCATGGCGCCAGGTGTCCAGGTGCCGAGCGCGGCCACGGTGGGGAGCACCGGCTGCCCGTCCGCGCCATCGAGATGCACCTCGACGTTCTGCGCGAAGGGAAATTCGGCGAGTTCGGCGCCGAACGGCACCGCGTCCTTGTCGCGCGCGCAGATATGGAGCGTGAAAGGCGTTCCGGCGGCGTGGAGGGCGTGCGCCATCGACAGAAGCGGCGTCACGCCGATGCCGCCCGCGACCAGAACCGCGCGCTGGGTATCCGCAGCCAGCGGGAAGTGATTGCGCGGCGCGCCGATGGTCACGACCTCGCCTTCAAAGAAGCGACGGTGCATCTCCTTCGAGCCGCCACGCCCGTTCTTGTCCTTGCGCACGGCGATGACGTAGCGATCCTGTGTCCCGGGCGCGTTGCACAGCGAATATGTCCGCACGAGGCCGGGCGCGATGTGGAAGTCGATATGCGCGCCCGCTTCGACGGGCGGGAAGGTCTCCCCCTCCATCGGCTCAAGCTCGAACGCGCGAACATCCTTCGCGACCTTTCGCATGCGCACGATCCGCGCGCGATGGAGCATCGTGCCGGCAAGTTCGGGCATCACGACGTCGCGCGGTCGGGTGACGACACCGCGGGTCGGAATAACGCTGGTATCGAACAGTGTCCGCGCCAGCTGCCAGGCATCGTGATAGCGATAATGCGGGATCGAGGGCAGAAGATGGTGCAGGCCGTGATCGGACTGCCCGAGCATCAGGAGGCGCCCGAACCGGCTGGTCGGGATCGTGACCGTGGCCTGCAGCGGCGCCTCTTCCCGCGCCACACCCTCGGGATGCTGGATATGCGCGAAGAAATACGTGATCAGCGTGATCCCGACGCGCTGGGGGATCAGCCACACCAGGATGAACGGGACCGCATAGGGCGACAGCAGAAACGCGATCTGAAAGCCGTAATAGAACGTGTAGGCGACCGCCGCTTCGAGCCGCTCGGAGAACGGCCGGCTATTGCGGTGGTTGAAATACCACACGGCCCACAGAATGTCGGGCGCGACCATCAGGAACGGCCACAGCAGCGGATGGCTCGACACCAGCGGATCGTCAGGGTCCTTGGTACGGTCGCCGACGAAGCGGTGATGCTCCAGATGGAGATAGCGGTAGATGCGTGCGGTCACGCCGGGAACGAGCAGGAAGCCGGAGATCGAGCCCAGCAGATCATTGAGCAACCGGTTGCGCGAGACCGAGCGATGTGTAGCGTCATGATACGGCGTGAACGCCGTGTACACCGTGATGCTGTTGATCACCAGCATCGCAACGAGCGGCATCATGCCGGCCAGATAGAGCCAGGAACTGAGCACGAAGACGCCCCACGAGCCGAAGACCAGCGCGAGCTGGATCGGATCGAACAGCTTGATTTGAAGCATCGGGCGGAAACGCTCGTCATGAACAACCCGCTCGAGGACCTCGCGCGTCGGGACAGCCGGCGCCGGCGGCATCGAGAATTCGGCGGCCGGGGGCATCGATAATGCGACTGCCGGTGGCATAACTGTCTCCTTGCGGTAGGTGTCCGTCGTCCCGGGAACAACAATCGAACGAGGCGCCCGGGCGCCTCTCTTAGGGTTAAAGATTGCTTAAAGCGCGCACATCTGCAAGGGCGGCGGGTCAGTCCGCCGCACACGGGTCCGCGCCCCGAAGGGACTCCTTACTCAGAAGCAGGATATTTGTCCTAGGCGCAGCTTGGTGGCCCCTGCGGTCGCCGCGCGGCGTTAACGAAGGGGCCGCGGCAGGCCCCGGCGCGCGCGATCAGGGGCGCCGCCCCTACGGCGGCGACCGCGGGAAATGCGGTCGGGACGGGCAGAGCGGTCGCCGGTCGAGGTTCGCTCACAGATCGAGGACGATCCGCTCTCCCCTGGCGCGCGAAACGCACACGCACATTTTGGTATTCGAGGCGCGCTCGTCCTCGCTCAGGATCGCGTCGCGGTGCTCCGGCGTGCCGGCAAGGACGCCCGTTATGCACGAGCCGCAGATGCCCTGGGTGCACGAATAGGCGACCGTGACCTTGTTCCTGGTCAGCACGTCGAGCAGGTATTCGTCGGCTCCCACGGTGAGCGTCTTGCCGGACCGCGCGAGTTCGACAATGAACGGGCGGTTCGTCGAGCGATCGGTTTCCTGAGGTGTGAAGGCCTCTGAGCGAATGGCGCTGTCCGGCCAGCCGAGATCGCGCGCCGCGCCGATGATCGCGGCCATGAACGGCGCGGGCCCGCACACGTAGAGCGCGTCGCCATCCGACCAACTCCCCAGCGTCTCTTTGATCGGCATGGTCGGCTTGCCGTCATGGTCCAGATGGACGCTGATCGCGCGGGAAAAGGGCAGGGCGCTGAGATCCTTCGCGAACGGCACGCTCGCCTCATCACGCGCGCACACGTGGAGTTCGAAGAACCGCTTTTCCTGATGGAGCGCATGGGCCATCGACAGGAGCGGCGTCACGCCGATCCCGCCCGACACCAGGACGACCCTGCGGCTGCTTCCGGGCAGACGGAAATTGTTGCGCGGCGCGCCGATCGCAACGATCTCGCCGGCATGAACATGCTCGTGCATATAGCTGGAGCCCCCGCGGCCGTTCGCGTCCTTCTTGACGGCGATGACATAGCGGTCCTGATCATGCGGGGGATTGCACAGCGAGTACTGGCGCACCATTCCGGCCGCCATATGAACGTCGATATGTGCGCCCGCCTCGAACTCAGGCAGTTGCCCCAGTCCGACCGGCATCAGCTCGAAGGATTTCACGTCCGTGGCGACGTCGCGAACGCGCACGATCCTGGCCCGGCGCACGGCGGCGCCGTCGTGAGACGGCAGCGTGATGTCGCGCGCGGGCGAGAAGAGGCCGCGCTCGGGGATATCCAGTGTCTCGAACAGCGTGCGCCCCAGCTCGAAAGCATTGTGGTAGCGATAATGCGGGATCGAGGGAAACAGGTGGTGGATGTAATGCTCGGTCTGACCGAGCATGAAATAGCGCACCAGCCGGTTGCTGGGAATCGCAACCGTCGTCTGGAATGGCGCTTCCTCCCATTGCACTCCCTCCGGGTGCTGGATGTGCGCGAAGAAATAGGTGACCAGGGCGAGCCCGATCCGCTGCGGAATCATCCACAGCAGGATGAATTCCATCGCGTATGGCGACGCGAGAAAGACAGCGTGGAAGCCGAGGTAGAACACGAGGATCGACAGGGCTTCGATCTGCTCGGACAGCGGCCGGGTCTTGCGATGGCGCCAATACCAGATCGACCACAAGATGTCCGGCGCCGCGAGTACGAAAGGCAGCATTAGCGGGTGAGTGGAGACCAGCGGATCGTCCGGGTCGCGGGTCTTGTCACCGGCAAAACGGTGATGCTCGAGGTGGAGATAGCGATAGAGCCGGGTTGTGAAACCGGGCACGAGCGCAAAGCCGGAGATCGTGCCGAGGAGATCGTTCACGGTGCCGTCGCCCGAGACCGTGCGGTGGGTCGCGTCGTGAAGCGGCGTGAAGGCGACGTAAATGGCGATGGCGTTGATCGCCAGTGCGGCCAGCAGCGGCAGATCGCCCTGCAGATAGAGATAGGAGCTGATCCCGAACGCGGTATAGGCCCCCACAATCAGCGCGATCGGCACCGCGTCGAAAACCGGAATCTCCATCAAGGGGCGAAAACGCGGGTCGCGCACCACCTGCTGCAGGACGTCACGGGTTGAGGCTGTCGCTGCGAGTGCCATGTCTTCTCCCCTGCTGCCGCGCGCGTTCGAGCTGACCTGACGCAGCTTCTTTCCATGGCGCAATGCGGGCGCGAGTTTGCCGAAGCGTGGCCGTGAAATCAAGGCGGGCCGCCGCGCGCCGGTCTAACCCATTGATTTAAGCGCCGGTTCTCAACTTGCCGTTCCGAGCCGGGGGGAATGGTGCCGGGTGAGGGATTTGAACCCCCGACCTTCGGTTT
>Ga0209643_1001419_pt1 | contig 22724 bp, 23 predicted proteins | sample AutmiccBRH37_all_FD_187383 | JGI IMG/M metagenome (GOLD analysis project Ga0209643, IMG submission 187383) | Deep subsurface microbial communities from Mt. Terri, Switzerland - Autotrophic microbial communities BRH/37_all (SPAdes) (version 2) | ecosystem: Environmental > Aquatic > Deep... | reverse complement strand
ACTTTTGTCGGGAGACTCTCGGGCGGTGAAAGAAGCCGTTTAATGCTTGCAAAAATTTTGAAGAAGGGTGGTAACTTTTTAATCTTCGATGAGCCGACAAATGATCTTGATCTCCCAACCCTCCGAATACTCGAGGAAGCGATAATCAATTTTGACGGATGCGTAGTTGTAGTAAGTCACGATAGGTATTTCCTTAACCGAATCTGTAATGGAATACTTGCGATTGAAGAGGATGGAAAGACATTTTTTAATGAAGGCAATTACGATTATTACCTTGAGAAAAAGGCAATACGCAGAAAAGAAAATGAAGAACCAAGAACTGCAATTAAGAAAGAAGATACAAGAATAAAAATTTCTACTAAAAAACTTACATGGAAAGAATCAAAAGAACTTGAGACGATAGAAGAAAATATTCTAGCAGCAGAGGCGGAGGTCGAGAGAATTGAATCGATTTTTGCCGCACCCGATTACCACATAAAATATGCGGCGATGACTAATGAATTAACCGCTCAACTAAGCCAAGCTAAAGAGAAAATAGATGCACTATATAAAAGATGGGAAGAACTTGAAACAATTAAGAGAGGCGAATAAAAATAACGGTTCATTAATGACTGGCATACACTAATGCTATATTGAATTAAAATTTAGGGATGTTGGACTGTCTTTCCAAGTATTGAAAACTTATTATTGAAAATGTCATTGCCCGGTAAGCTCAACAGCTCTAAGCAAAAATATAATATTACGGAGAAAGGTAAATCTCTTTTAGAGGAATTAAATGAGTAATAACGGAGGAATAAAAGATTATTTGTGTGCAGCGACTATGCTGTAGCTTCTTCTAATTCCATCTTCGAGCGAAAATCTTGATGGGAACGATTGAATATTCCCGAATCAATCTCGACATTTAAATTCGCTGATCGGAATAATTTCAAAATCTCCTTTTCCAACCTAGTATTTTCAAATCTCCCACACATAATAACCTTAGCTCTATTGACTTTAGCAATAAAAACATCAATTTTTTTGTTAAGAAGAATAGTATTTATTAAAAACCAAAAATACCGATATTTTTTTCACATTTATACTTTCTAAATATGAGGGAATTAAATGGAAGAAGTTTTTGTTAAAGATGCTCCTAAAGCGATTGGTCCATATTGCCACGCTATGAAAGTTCACGGTTTAATGTTCTGTTCAGGGCAAACTCCTTTGGATCCTGAAACAATGAAAATTGTTGGCGATAATATTATGGATCAAACTGAACGTGTTTTAAAAAATATCTCTATCGTATTAGCCGAAGAAAATCTATCTTTGAAGGATATTGTAAAAACTACAGTCTATCTAAAAAATATGGAAGATTTCGAAGGAATGAATAAAGTATATGCACATATGTTTGCCGGACATAAACCTTCAAGGACTACGATTTCAATAAAGCAAAATCCATTAGATGCTTTAGTTGAGATCGAATGCATTGCTGAGCTAAAATGAAAATCTTTCTTACCGGAGTTACGGGTTATATTGGCAAACGAATTCTTCCGGTTCTTTTAGAGCAGGGACACGAAATCATTTGCTGTGTAAGAGACAAAAATAGACTTCCGGTTGATGGAGTTTATTCTCATCCAAACATTTCCGTTTTCGAAGCTGATTTCCTTAATAAAATATCTTTTAGCGAAGAACTGAATAGTATTGATGCAGCATATTATCTAATTCATTCAATGAGTTCCGGAGTTGATGATTTCGGAAAGCTCGAAGAACAATCCGCACTAAATTTTCTTGAACTCATTAATCAAACAAATGCAAAACAGATAATCTATCTCAGCGGAATTACTAACGAATCCAAACTCTCTAAACATTTGACATCACGAAAAAATGTAGAAACAATTTTAAGAAAAGGTAATATCCCCGTTACAGTTTTAAAAGCCGGAATAATAGTCGGCAGCGGAAGTGCATCATTCGAAATCATTCGCGACATTGTAGAAAAACTTCCCGTGATGATCGCTCCGAAATGGTTACTAACAAAGACTCAACCAATTGCTATCAGAAATGTAATTCAATGCTTAACCGGTGTATTGCTCGATGAGAAAACATTTAATAAGTCATTTGATATTGGCGGACCCGATATCATTTCTTATAAAGAAATGCTTCTCCAATTTGCCGAAGTTCGTGGATTAAAAAGAATAATATTTTCTGTCCCCGTAATGACACCGCGCTTATCTTCTTACTGGCTTTATTTTGTTACTGCCACATCATACAAACTTGCTGTAAATCTTGTAAACAGTATGAAGGTGGAAATCATAGCCAAAGATGATGAGCTAATAAATATGCTGAGGATAAAGAAAATTTCGTATAAAGAAGCGGTGGGATTAGCGTTTCAAAAAATTGAACAGAATATGGTAGCATCGAGTTGGAAGGATTCATTAGTCTCTAGTTCCTTTGAAAATTCGCTTCAATCTCATATTGAGGTCCCTGTTAATGGCTGTTTTATCGATAAAAGAGAGAAAGTGATTGATTCAAAAAATGTTAAACGTGTTGTGGAAAATATTTGGTCGATCGGCGGTAATCGCGGTTGGTATTATGCAGATTGGCTATGGCATATAAGAGGTTTCCTTGATAAAGTTTTCGGAGGTGTCGGTTTAAGAAGAGGCAGAACAAATGCAAATACGATTTATGCGGGCGATACGCTTGATTTCTGGCGTGTTCTAATTGCCGATAAAAATAATACGAGATTACTATTATATGCCGAAATGAAACTACCCGGCGAAGCTTGGCTCGAATTCAAAATTGTAAAGAAAGCCGGAAAACATTTTCTTCAGCAAACCGCAACATTTCGCCCAAAAGGTTTGCTAGGTAGACTTTATTGGTATTCAGTTTCACCGTTTCATTATTTTGTTTTTGATGGGATGGCTGAGAAAATTATTAATTTGGATAGAAATACATTTTAATCTATTTATTTTTGTTTAAATAAATCCAGATTTAGAATTATTTATTGAATTTTTCTTCTTTTCATTCGATAATTTGGTTAAGTATGAATTTAGGTGCGTATAAATGCAGCATAGTTTTATAAGTAAACAAAACGATATTACAACTCCGGTAGAAGATAAACAGGGGAGTCAAAATATTTTTAGATTAGTGTTAAAAATAGTTGTGATTTGGTTTTCGTTTCTTATAATCGTTCAAGGGCAAATCGTTCCGCCTGCCGATTCGGTGAACAAATTAAAAACCAAAATATTGATTGCATCAGAACCAGATTATCCTCCTTATTGTATTGTTGATCAAAATGGCAAAGCTGATGGATTTGCTATTGAACTATTCAAAGAATCAGCAAAAGCAGTTGGTATTGAAGTGGAAGTTAAGATTGGTGTTTGGAGTCAGATCAAACAAGATTTGGCAGAAGGGAGAATTGATGCTCTTCCATTAGTAGGTCGTACCCCCGAAAGAGAAAGTAAATTTGATTTTACATTTTCCTATTTAACTTTGCATGGTGCCGTATTTGTTAGGGAAGGCACTACAAATATTCGCACACAGTCAGATCTTAAAAACAAATCTATTATTGTTATGAAGGGTGACAATGCCGAAGAGTTTGTAAGAAGAGAAAATATCTCAAATTATATATTTACTACTAATACTTTCCGAGAGGCATTTGAACAACTTGCCTCAGGAGAATATGATGCTTTGATTACCCAAAGAGTTACTGGGCTAAAACTCATAGAGTCCTTAAATATCAAATCGGTTATAGCGTTGGATATACAATTCCCAAATTACAGTCAGGATTTTTGCTTTGCAGTGAAAAAAGGAAATTTAAAACTATTATCTCGCTTAAATGAAGGGCTGTCAATTGTAATAGCGAATAGAAAATATGATCAAATTCATGAAGAGTGGTTTGGTCCGGCAATAAAAGAGAGAGTTTCATTTAACGATATACTTGAAATTGTTGTTTATACGGTGATTCCACTTTTATTCATTTTATCGATAGTGTTTATTGTTGTATTGCGTCTTCAAGTGAAAAAGAGAACTAAAAGTTTAGAGGTAGAAATATCAGAACGAAAGCAGGCAGAGATAATTATTCAGGATCAGAATGAACAACTTCAAGCACATAACATAACTAAGGATAAAATTTTCTCAATCATTGCGCATGATCTTAAAAATCCATTTCAATCTATCAAAGGTGCACTGAAATTATTATTAAGCAATGAAGAACCATTGGAAGAGGAAGATAAAAATAGTTTATTAAATAATATTTTGAGCACATCGGAAAAGACATATTTTCTTCTTGAAAATTTATTGCTCTGGTCAAGGCAGCAGATGGGTAAAATGGATTTTAATCCGGAGAGAATTAAATTGATTGAAGCAGTACTTACAAGTGTGGATCTCTCTAAGCATTTAGCTTCCCTAAAAAACATCACCTTAATTAATAAAGTTGAAGAAGGCATTTATTTAAGTGCTGATAGAAATATGTTGGAAACAGTAATTAGAAACTTACTCGGCAATGCAATAAAATTTACTAATGAAAATGGTATTATTGAAATTAGCTCAAAATCCATTAATGAAATTATTGAAGTGGTTGTGGCTGATGATGGAGTTGGCATAGAAGAAAAGAATATTGATAAACTGTTTCAAATCGAGCAATCATTTTCAATTCATGGGACTAATAGTGAAACAGGTACAGGTCTGGGCTTAATGCTTTGTAAAGAATTTATTGAAAAGCATGGTGGAAAAATTTGGGTTGAAAGTGAAGTCGGTAAAGGTACAGCGATTCATTTTACAATTCCGAATTCTTCGGGGCATAATCCTTCTGCTGTTATGTAAGTATTGTCAAACTAAACTATTTATTTCTTCCCACTGATAAATCTTTACTTTTTCTGATTGATTATTCGCAGCATTATTCATCGCTTTTGCAATCTCTTTCCCATCAATAATTCTTGTAATAAATGTGAACCGATAAAACCACTGAAAATTCTCTTTGAAAATTGACCCGTTTTTCCCGCTGAAAATTGACCCACCAAATAGCAAAACTCGGTAAGTTAAGGGATAAGAAAAAACTTATCGGAGTCAAATGTGGTAAGAATGGAAGCTGAGCGAATTTAGGTAATCCCTAAATTTAACTCGGCTTCTTTATTTTATAGTCCATCCTATTATATAGCGAAAATTTTCTCTATTGTTGAACGAAAATCAAACGAATCGTCCAATATGTAATCTTTTGTTGTATTAAAAGATGAGTGGCCAAGTGCATAAGAAACAAGTAATGGATTCTTCGTTTTTTGATACAAAAGGGAAGCATAAGCAGCACGAAATGAATGGATAGTTAAATTTCTCCTGATACCGGAAATTGTTTTCCATTTATCAAATCGATATGAAACTTGCCGACTTGTAAGAAATCTATTGCAACTATTCCCCGTAAATAAAGGTGAGGATAAATCTATAATTAGGGTGTTTTTCAAATAATCATCTAAAATTATTGTTAGAATGGATGGAATAACTTGAAATTTTTTTGATGACCTTTTTACATAAGGCAAGTGTAATAATTTTGAATCTCTATCATAATCAGAAATACGTAATAATAATGCTTCCGATTTCCTTATTCCGGTAAATGCATACAATGCAAATAATGTTTTATCTCTTTTTGAAAATGGATCTCCTGATTTTGAGATTGTATCTAAAAGAGTTCTAATTTCACTTTGAGATATTGAAACGGTCAAACGTGAATTGGATTTAATTAGATGTATCTCATAAGCAAAATTTACTCTGATATATTTTCTCTTATAGCAAAAATTTAAAAAAGAACGGGAGGGTCTTAATGACCCTCTTTTTATTGCTGTAAAGTAAGATAAAAAATGATTTTTTCACCAGTCGATGTTCTTGAAATATTCTGTGGTTTTCACTCAATGCAGTTGTTATATAGAGCCTATCTTTACCATTTGTCGATAAGAAGTACTTGTCTTCGTTTATTTTTGTTAGCAAGAAATTGCGAGTCAGAGTAAGTTTTCTCTATGAGTTGAGTTAATAATTTAGATTCCCGAGGATAAGAAATTCGTAATATATTACTTGTCCCAATCTTTAAAGAGCTTAATTTGATTGAACAGTGAGGCACCGGTTTCCAAAAATTATGGAAGAAAATTAGTAATCGCCACTAATAAAGCATATACCAGAATTATTAAAAAAGAAATTAATTTGAAAATAAAACAAATAGTAATTATATTTCGGTCAATAACGAAATGAAATTATGGGAAACCCCAAAAATCTATATAAAACACTCAAGGATAAAAGCCGATTACGTATCTTAAAGATGCCTCAAATTGAATCTCCTTGCGTCTGTGATATATCAGAAATACTTCAGCGTGCGGCTTGTAATCATTTTTTAGTTTAAACAATTCGGTAAATAGCGAATCACTAGAAAGGAAATATAATAATGAATAAAAAAATATTAATTCTTTGCACGGGCAATTCATGTCGCAGTCAAATGGCGGAAGAGTTTTTGAAATCTTTTGATCCTGAGTTAGAGGTTTATTCTGCCGGAACAAATCCTTCTAAACAAGTTCATCCCAAAGCTATTCAAGTAATGAAAGAAGTAGGGATTGCGCTTTCAAAGAACTACCCGAAATTAGTCGATCAATTTATAACCGACCCATTTGATTACGTTATCACAGTTTGCGATAATGCAAAAGAAACTTGTCCCGTATTTATCGGGAAAGTCGGTAAGCAACTTCATATAGGTTTTGATGATCCGGCAGAGGCAACGGGAACAGAAGATGAAATACTTTTTGAATTTAGAAGAATCCGAGATGAAATAAAAAATGAATTGCAGTCTTTTTTAAAGAAAGAAGAACAAGCATGAGCTCGATTACAAAAAAACTCTCATTCCTTGATAGATATTTAACCCTATGGATATTTCTTGCAATGTTCATAGGCGTTTTTTCCGGTTATTTATTCCCGGAAATAGCAAGATTTTGGGAATCGCTTAAGTCTTCGCCCGAAAGCACAACTAACATCCCTATTGCTATTGGTTTGATACTTATGATGTATCCTCCTCTTGCGAAAGTAAAATATGAAGAGTTGGGTGATGTATTCAAAAACGTAAAAGTACTATCTCTATCACTTATTCAGAATTGGATTATCGGACCCATCCTAATGTTCACCCTTGCAATATTATTCCTTCAGGACTATCCGCACTATATGGCGGGATTAATATTGATAGGATTAGCACGATGCATAGCGATGGTAATTGTATGGAATGAACTTGCAAAAGGAGATACCGAATATGCAGCGGGATTGGTTGCCTTCAACTCAATTTTTCAAGTCCTTTTCTTTTCGGTTTATGCTTATCTTTTCTTGACGGTATTTCCTGATTGGTTAGGTTTGCAATCTTTCAAAGTGGATATAACAATCGGACAAATTGCCGAAAGCGTATTTATTTATCTAGGTATTCCATTCATAGCCGGAATAATTACGCGATTTACTTTGATAAAAATAAAAAATAAAGAGTGGTATCAGACAAAATTCATCCCAAAGATTAGTCCTCTAACGCTCGTTGCTCTGCTTTTTACAATTGTTGTAATGTTCTCCCTTAAGGGTGAATACATTGTAAAAATTCCGTTTGATGTTATCCGGATAGCAATTCCACTTCTAATCTATTTTGTGATAATGTTCCTCGTTTCTTTCTATATGGGTAAGAAAGTAGGAGCTGATTACTCAAAAACGGCAACTCTCTCCTTTACCGCTGCCAGTAATAATTTTGAATTGGCTATTGCCGTTGCCGTTGCAGTATTCGGAATAAATAGCGGTGAAGCATTCGCTGCTGTTATCGGTCCGCTCGTTGAAGTGCCGGTATTAATTGCGTTAGTTAATGTTGCCTTATGGTTTCAGAAAAAATATTTTGGCGATGAAATAAAAGTCGATGATAATTTTAAGGTACCCGGCTGCAAGCGTTATAGTTAAGTCCTGTGGAATTATCTCTTCTAATCAACCTCAATGATTTTGGGAAAGGATATAATAAATAATAAATTTAAATATTGTCGATAACGGAGATTATATGAAAATTGATAACTCAAAAGAATGGCATTGGTTTACGGGTGGAATTTTAGTTTCATTCTTATCGGTGGCAACTTATTTTATTTTTGCTGCAATAGCAGATCGTAATTACCCGTTCGGTATAACGGCGGGCTTCGGATACATATCCGCATTCTTCGGAAAATTATTTGGCGGTTTATCAGATAATCCCGTAATAAAAAGATTTAGTGAAAAGCCGGATGCATTTATTGAATTTTTTATCTTGATTGGATTAATAGCTGGCGGATACACAGCTTCAAAATTATCCGGGACGTTATCACCGGAAAATATCCCGGCAGTTTGGGAAAAGTATCACGGTAAAAGTTTAGTAAAACGATCAGTCTTTGTTTTGATCGGAAGTATTTTATTGGGCTATGGAGCGGCATTAGCCGGAGGTTGCACTACGGGAAATATACTTCAAGGCTGGGCACATCTTTCGTTGGGGAGTATCGTTGCAGGTGCTTCATTTTTTGCTGCGGGAATTATAACGGCAAAAATTCTATATCCTAAACTCGGAGGTGGTGATGCTACTAATTAATATTCTATTCGGATTAGCTGTTGGATTTACTTTTGGCTTTATTCTTACTAAGACCGGTATTACAAAATATCCGCGCGTAATGGGAATGCTTTTACTTAAGGATTTTAAAATTCTGAAATTTATGTTAACTGCTGTTACTTCATCTATGATCTTGTTTTATCTGCTTGGCGATTTCGGTTTATTGAAGGTTGTCCCTAAAAATCTGGAATGGGGTAAATTATTCGGCGGATTGATTTTTGGAACAGGAATGGCAATCCTCGGATACTGCCCCGGAACTATGGCTGCCAGAATTGGTCAAGGTAAGAAGGATTCAATACTTGCTTTATTTGGTACTGCTATCGGGATTTTAATTTATGCACTTACAATAAAAACTGTCAAACCGCTTTTATTATCGAGTGAAATCAATGGCGATATTTCTGTGCTGCTAGGAATAAACCGTTGGTTCATAATTATTCCTGCTGCAATTATATTTATCTCAATTATATACTTTGTAAATAAAAATTTTAGCGATAACAAAAATATTTTCTTGATTGAAGAAGAAGACCATACAACCACGAAGGACTCCTAAACAAATAAACGGCAAAAAGGAAAATTAGAAATGACAAAAATTATTTTATTATCATTATTACTGTTTGTAACAATTCCAATATCAGGGCAAAAGAAAAAAGCAGAGGATAAAAGCAAACCGGTAGTAACATTTGTAGAACTTGGATCTGTAAATTGTATTCCCTGCAAACAGATGCAGCCTGTTATGAAAGCAATCGAAGAAAAATACGGCACTCAAATAAAAGTTATTTTTTATGACGTATGGAAGGCTGACCAAAAACATTATGCGCAGAAATATGGTGTAAGATTAATTCCGACACAAGTATTTTTAGATGCCGATGGGAAAGAGTTCCATCGCCACGAAGGATTTTATCCTGAAGAAGAGATAAGTAAAATTCTAATAGGGAAAGGTTTAATTCCCAAAAGCACAAAGAGCTAAAGATGATTGAAAGCATTTTCACAACTCTATATGAAGCAATGACCGGAGCTGTATGGATATCTGTTTTGGCTTCATTTGCTTGGGGAGCACTATCAATACTTTTATCGCCATGCCATCTCTCAAGTATTCCGCTTGTTGTCGGATTTATTAGTTCACAAGGGAAAATATCTTTGCAAAAAACTTTTTATATCTCACTCGTTTTTTCTATCGGTATATTAATCACAATTGCGGTAATTGGAATTATCACGGCATTACTTGGAAGACTAATGGGGGATATAGGATATATTGGGAATTACCTTGTTGCCGGAATATTTTTTCTTGTCGGGCTTTATCTTTTGGATATAATAAAATTAGATTGGAACAGGGGATTAAAGCATACTAAGGCTAAGGGATTATGGGCGGCACTAATACTTGGATTACTTTTCGGACTTGCTTTAGGACCATGTACCTTTGCTTTTATGGCTCCGGTTCTTGGAATAGTATTTCAAACTGCTCAAACAAATTACATCCTTGCAATAATATTTTTATTCGCTTTTGGAATCGGGCATTGTAGCATAATTGTAGGTGCTGGAACTCTAACCGGAAAAGTTCAGAAATATTTGAATTGGAGCGAAGAATCAAAAACAATTTTATGGATAAAAAGAATCTGTGGAGTGCTTGTAATACTTGGCGGAGTTTATCTAATAATAAATGTCGCCTGATTCTAATGAATATTATTTTTTAATACATGAGTCTAAGATGACTATTCATCTATCCAAAGTTATCTATTATTTGGTTCTTTTTGGTATTTTAATGGTGTATTGTCTTTTCAAATCTTAGTATTTTCTGATCTCTTACTTATATACGTGTAAATAATAATAAGATAGTTCATATAAATGTGAAATAATTGTTGAATATATTCATATATGACATAGCGGGTACATAATTCTATAAATGAGATATTTAAAACGAAAAAGCCGTAACTCATTTGAATTACGGCTTTTATCTTTTGCGGGGCCGACGAGACTCGAACTCGCGACCTCCTGCGTGACAGGGGATCCTGATAATTCTCGTCAAACTCGCTTTTCAATCTAATTTATTATATTAAAAGAACTTATCCCTTGCAACCTTTGGAACGATTTGGACAATTTTCTAATCTTTGGAAGATAAATCGTAGCCAAATCGTAGCCAACACACACCTAAATATAGACAGAAATAATCAATAAGTACAGAGCTCAAGACAAATTATTCTACAGTTGCAATGATAAATGTGCTAGTCCCACCTGATTATCAGGAAGCAAAAGTAGATTAATCAACTTTGTTTGGAATGTTCCGGGTATGAAAAGAAACAGGTTCGGGAATGTGTGATTAAAGATTGCGTGCTATTCTCTTATCGGCTTGGTTCCAATCCAAACCGTAAAGGATGCACTATTAAGAAAAATGCCGTTTCAACAACGGGTTTTGAAAAAGCCAACAGTTATGTTGCGGCATAAGTTGTTTGTGTTGAACTTGGATATTGAACGGCAAGAATTTTTAAGGAACAGGGAAATAGAGCATCATCGAAGAAAGGTCGTGAGTCTGCTTGTGATAAATAATTCATGATTTATTGTTACACTGATTTGTAATCATCACAACACGTGCTCAATAGAGTCCTCATTTAAAGGGATGTAGCTGTTCCAAATACCTATTTATAGCGATTGATATCATTGATGCTCAAGAATAATTTTACACAAGAATTTTCAAGAAGCTATGCATGTGGTTTTATATAAAAATCTTTATGTATTAAAAAGCGACTTGAAAGAATATAAATTCATTTTATAAACGAAGTGAATAATGAATCAAATCAACTATACTTTTTTGTTCTCAATTCTATTTTTGAACTTAAGCTTTAATTCTGTCCATGCAGATGATAAAAAGTTTGCGAGATCATATACATCATATACGCTTCCCGCAAATGCACTTGAATTTGAAATCTGGCAAACTGGAAGAATAGACAAAGGAATGGGATATTATTACAGGTGGCAACCGCGATTCGAAATTGAATATGGGGTGACAGATCGTTTTACAACAGCAATGTATTTCAATTTTAATGAAGTAAAGAGCAGCGAGAATTCAATACCGTCAAAACCGTATAGTTTATCAACCACTTCATTTGAATTTAGGTATAGATTGAGTAATCCAAACGAATATTTTATTGATCCCGCTCTATATTTTGAATTCAGTTACGGCGGTGATAAAATAGAGTATGAACCCAAAATATTACTCACGAAACAATTTGACAAATTTATTTCCGTGATGAATTTAGTTTCGGAGATTGAAAAGAACTTTCCGGAAAATGAAACAGAATCAGCATTTGAACTTACGTTAGGACTTGCATACGAGTTAAATAAGAATTTATCTGTTGGACTTGAATTTAGAAACGACAGAAACTATAAAGAAATTTATGAGAAGGAAGAAAACCAGGCAAGTTTTATAGGACCAACAATAAGTTACCATTTAGATAAATTTTATTTTGTAGCGAATTTTTTAGCACAGGTTAGCGGAGGGCCAATTAAAACAAATAATTTGGACTTGATTGGGCACGAGAAGTATGAAATTAGAACAATTTTGGGCATAGGTTTATGAAGATTGTCTTTAGTTTAGTTCTTCTATTTCTTGCCGGATGTGTCTCCACTATTATTTACAGCAGTAAAGGAGAAGAACTTTATTCTAATAAGTGCAGCGGATGCCACCGGCTTCACTCAAAAACAGAATTTACCAGTGAAAAATGGAAAAGTGAAATTGAGGAAATGGGTAAGAAGGCAAAACTAAGTGATGATGAAAAAAGGATGCTAATTGAGTATTTGACTAAGGACGGTTTACAAGCAGCAAAACCTTGATAAGAATTATCAATCAAAAAAAGTAATAAAACGAGATTGTTTGGAACTATTATCTTGATCTTGTTGTTTTAAGGAGAGGAAAGCAATAAATTTGTGAAGGATGAAACTAAATTTTCGAAATAGCGCAAAACAAATTACAGCCCTAATACTACTTGGGTTTTTTGTTTTCTCGTTTTTACACTCAGAATTAGGACTACTTGATTTTGACGGGGATAATCATGGCGCTCATGATTACTGCCAAATTATTAAGAATACGAATACACATTCAAAGGTATTACGAGAAGATCTGCCTAAACTCGAACTTAACAAAGATATTTGCATTCATTGTTTTGAAGAAATTGAAGTGCAAGAAACACAAACTTCTTTTGAAAGAACGGATCATCATTCAAAAGCAAAACCATCTACTGATTTATATCTATTTAACAACACATTTCTGATTTAACCAATCTCTTTGCATTTCGTTCCGCCAGTGGCGGACAAGTATTCCCTTTACGGGATAATTGTAATTAATAATAAAATTATTTGGAGAAATAATGTTGAGTTGTGTGAAATCCCGTTTAGCGGGAAACAAACTTTTTGTTTTGTTCGCCATTGCTCTGCTGCCGCTTTGCATCTACGGACAAACAGAAATTAAGAAACTTAGTTTGAACGAAGCTGTTGAAATTGGCTTAAAGAATAATCCGGAAGTAAGAAGTGCAATTGAAAATATTTCCGCCTCGAAAGGAAGATTTTGGAGTGGAATATCATTACCACAGCCGGAAGTTGGAGTGAGTTATGAATATGCACCGGTGAATAGCAGTTTAAGTAATTATAGCGAAAAAACTCTATCTGTTAGTCAATCTTTTGAGTTTCCCTCAAATTACTTTTTGAAAGGAAGCAAATTTAATAAAGAAGAAGAAATTGCAGTATATAAACTAAACTTGACTGAGAGAAGCGTTATAAATCAAGTAAAAACCAGCTACTACAAAGTTCTGGCTAAACAATACCAGGTAAAGTCTGCGGAGGAAAATCTATTAATCTCGGAAGATTTTTTTAAGAAAGCGGAGATCAGGCAAAATGTTGGGGAAGGAACGAATCTTGAAAGATTAACCGCAAAGGTTCAATACACTGAGGCGCGGAACAATCTGGAAGTTGCAAAGAATGAACTAACGACATCTTTTGCCGAACTGAATTATTCACTAGGATATGGAAAACAAAGCTATGAATTGAATTTCGCTTTAACCGATACGCTTGTTTTTGTTGATCACGCAATTAATATAGAGCAAATCTACAAATCGTTGGAAGAAACAAATCCACAGATAAAGATTGCCGAATTAAAATATGGAATAGCATCTGTTGAAAAAGGTCTCGCGTGGTCTTCCCTTTTGCCAAATATTAATCTGGCATATTTCAAACAAACGCGCGACGGCGATACCGGCTTTTACGGAGCTTCATTTGGAATATCGGTTCCGCTTTGGTTTATGTTCGATCAAAGAGGAAAAATTCAAGAAGCGGTTGCAAATCAGTCTATTTCCGAATCGGAACTGCAATTGACAAAGAACGAGATCGCCTTAAAAATAAAAAGCGCTTTTACAGATCATGAAAATAATCTAAAGCAGGTAAAGCTATATGCGAATGATATTCTTCCACAAGCCGAAGAGATATATAGAACTGCAATAAAAAGTTACGATGCCGGAGAAATTACTTACATAGAATTTCTACAGGCAAAACAAACTTTGATTAACGCTAAAAACAATTACATAAATGTTTTATACAACTATAACCGCTCAATATTTACGCTGGAAGAAATAGTTGGAAAAAGTTTTATAAATGAATAATGACGGAGAAAATGAAATGAGATTTAATATAAAATTCTTATTACTGCTGATGATATCTGCTTCACTCTTTTTTGGCTGCGGTGAAAAGGAAAACGAAAAAGCAAAAGAAGAAAGCCAAGAGCAAGGTAAGGAAGAAATTATCCTTTCCGATAAGGCGATGAAGGAAATGGGCATTGAAACACAAGTAATAAAAGAGGAAATCTTAACCGGTGTAATAAAAGCGGCGGCTAAACTCATTCCAGATCAAGATTACGAAGCGCAAGTAGGTTCGTTGGTCCAGGGAAGGGTTCATAAAGTTTTTGTAAAAGAAGGCGATAACGTAAAAGTGGGACAGGTGCTTATGCAGCTTGAAGGGCTTGAGATAGGCGAATTGAAAGCCGTTTATCTAAAAGCGAAATCGAACCTCGACTATTACAAAGCGGTTTATGAGAGACAAAAAACTTTGATTGAACAAAATATCGGCTCGCAAAAAGTATTGCAGGAAGCGAAAGCAGATTATGAAAAGGCGTCCGCGGAATTCAATGCCGAAGATAAAAGAATACACGCTGTTGGTTTGAGCCACGAAGATGTTCTTGAAAATGGAACTCTCGAACATATTGCGGGAATTCTTCCAATAAAATCTCCCATCAATGGAATAGTTACGGAAAGAAATGTAGTTATCGGGCAATTGGTAGAAGCAAACACTACTGCCTTTAAGATTATGAATATCTCCAACCTTTGGGCGGACGGGCAGGTTTACGAAAAAGATATTTCTAAGTTAAGCGGAAAGCCCAATACAGAATTTGTAACTTCCGCGTATCCGAACGAAAAATTCAAAGGGAAAATTATTTTGGTCGGATCAACAATTGACGAACATTCCCGGACAGTTAAAGTAAGAGCGGCAATTAACAATACAGGCAATAGACTTAAACCACAAATGTTCGGCGAAATGTATATTCCTATTGGCGGAAATATAAAAGGAATAGTTGTCCCGGGCGATGTAATCATAAATGAAAACGGTAAGAGTTTTGTGTTTGTGGCAGAGAACGACTCAACATTCAAAAAACAGCCCGTTGAAATTGGAACTGAGCTTGACGGTAAAGTCGAAATAAAAACCGGTCTTAAAGCCGGAGATAGAATTGCCTCCAAAGGAGTATTCTTTCTAAAATCCGAACTGCTAAAAGAAACACTTGCAGAGGAGGAATAAATGATAGAACGAATAATCAGGTTTTCGATTAAACAAAAACTGCTCGTAATCTTTGCAATAATTTTATTAATAGCCGGTGGTATAGCTGCATTCAGAATGCTGCCGATTGACGCAGTGCCGGATGTAACAAACGTGCAAGTCCAAATACTAACTGCATCTCCAACACTTGCACCGGTAGAAGTTGAAAGATACATCACATTTCCAATTGAGGTGGCGATGAACGGAATACCGGATGTTGAGGAAATCCGTTCGGTTTCTAAGTTTGGATTATCATTAGTAACAGTAGTTTTTCACGATGATGTTAATATTTACTTTGCACGACAACTTGTGTTTGAGCGGCTTCAAGTTGCATCGGAAAATATTCCACCGGAATTTGGTAAACCGGAATTGGGACCCACAAGCACCGGACTTGGCGAAATCTATCAGTACGTAATAAGACCAAAAGATAAAACAAAAAATGATGCAGCAACTTTAATGGAAATGAGAACTCTGCAAGACTGGGTTGCAAAGAGACAACTTCTCACGGTTCCAGGTGTTAATGAAGTAAACAGCTTCGGTGGTTATGAGAAACAGTATCAAGTATTGATTGATCCGCAAAAATTGTTGAACTATAATTTAACGCTGAGAGAAGTATTTCAAGCGGTATCGGAAAATAATGCAAATGCAGGCGGCGCTTATATTGAGCACGGAAACGAACAATATTTAGTTAGGGGTTCCGGCTTGGTGCAAGACATTGATGATATAAAAAACATTATTGTAAAAACATTAGAGAATGGAACGCCGATCTATATTCACAATGTGGCTGATGTTCAGCTTGGTCCGGCAATACGGCAGGGCGCTGTAACAATGAACGGCGAAGGAGAAGTAACCGCCGGTATTGCAATGATGTTAAAAGGTGAAAACAGCCGCGCAGTTGTTGATAGAGTAAAAGAGAAAATCGAAACAATAAAAAAAGCATTGCCGGACTCGGTTAACTTAGAACCGTTTTATGACAGAACAGAACTAATCAATAAAACAATTTGGACTGTTGAAAAGAATTTGTTGGAAGGAGGCATTCTTGTAATACTTATTCTTGTATTACTGCTGTACAATCTTCGCGGCGGATTTATAGTTGCTTCGGTTATTCCTCTTTCGATGTTGTTCGCGATAATAATGATGGTTGCAACGGGGGTGTCGGGTAATTTGATGTCGCTTGGCGCATTAGATTTCGGGCTAATAGTTGACGGCGCCGTGGTAATGGTTGAAAATGCTATCCGAAAACTACACGAAAAGAAAAATGGAACGAGCAATACCGAATCAATTTTAGAGTCGGCGGTTGAAGTAGGCAGACCGGTTGTGTTTGCTGTTGGAATTATTATCATAGTATATTTTCCGATAATGACGCTAACAGGAATCGAAGGAAAGATGTTTAAGCCGATGGCATTCACTGTAACCTATGCTTTGCTTGGCGCCCTATTATTAAGTTTAACTTATGTGCCAGTAATGTCTGCAATTATGTTTAAGAAAAAGGTGAAGGAAAGAGAAAGCCCGATAATTACATACATAAAAAAATATTACGCTCCGCTTCTTAAAAAAATCTTACACAAAAGATTATTGGTTACGGGAATAGCGGCGTCTTTTGTAATTGCCAGCATAATTATATTTCCATTTCTTGGAAGTGAATTTATCCCCCAGCTCGATGAAGGTTCAATTGCAATTCAATCATGGCGGCTTCCAAGCGTATCGCTTACAACTTCGGTGAATACTTCCGCACTAGTTGAAAAAGAAGTGCTAAAATTTCCGGAAGTAAAAAGTATTGTTTCAAAAACAGGACGCGCCGAAATTGGAACAGACCCGATGGGCGTTGAGATAAGCGATATATTTGTTGAACTGAAGCCCAAAGAAGAATGGAATACCGGGCGCGATAAAGAAAAGTTAGTGGACGCAATAAGCGAGAAATTAAATAAAATTCCCGGCATAGCATTCAGTTTTTCACAGCCAATACAATTAAGAGTTGCCGAACTTATCTCCGGTGTTCGTTCTGATATTGCAATCAAATTATTCGGCGAAGATCTTGATGTCTTAAAAGAAAAAGCGGATGAAATCGCCAAAGTTGTAACTAAGATTGACGGTGCGAAGGATGTAAAGGTTGAGCAGGTAGCCGGATTGCCGCAGCTTCAGATAAAGATTGACAGATCAAAGATTGCCAGATATGGAATAAACGTAGCGGATGTTAATCAAATTATTGAAACAGCTATCGGCGGAAAATCTACAGGCGAAGTGTTCGACGGTGAAAAGAGATTTGAACTTACAGTCAGATTTAAGGAAGATGCAAGAAACAATGTTGATGTAATCAAAAATATTCTTGTTCCAGCATCAAACGGTTCAAGCATTCCGCTTAGTCAATTGGCTGATGTTTATATTGAAGAAGGTCCATCCCAAATTAGCCGTGAGCGGAGCCAGCGTAGAATTGTAGTTGAAGCAAATGTGAGAGAAAGAGATATAGGAAGTTTTGTTGAAGAAGCGCAAAGCAAGCTTGATAAAACTGTAAAACTGCCAACCGGTTATTATTTGGAATGGGGAGGCACATTTGAAAACCTACAAAGCGCACGGACAAGGTTAGCTGTTGTTGTTCCGCTTTCATTGTTCCTAATTTTTGTTTTATTGTTTATTTCATTCGGTTCTGTGAAGAATGCTTTGTTGATTTACACCGGGATTCCGTTTGCAATTGTTGGAGGTGTGTTCTCCCTTCTAATTCGTGGAATGCATTTCAGTATTTCAGCCGGAGTCGGGTTCATTGCACTATTTGGAGTTGCAGTTCTCAACGGCGTTGTAATGGTTTCATACATCAACCAACTAAGGCAAGAAGGAAAAACTTTAGAAGAAGCTGTTGTGCAAGGTGCCGAAACAAGATTACGCCCCGTGTTAATGACGGCGCTTGTAGCAAGTCTTGGATTTATTCCAATGGCTCTTTCTACTTCTGCCGGAGCCGAAGTTCAGCGGCCTCTTGCAACGGTTGTTATCGGCGGAATAATAACTTCAACAATATTAACGTTGTTTGTTCTACCAACACTTTATTTGTGGTTTGAAAAGCAAAAAGAAGAGCCGGAGTTATAGCCTCCTAAATCCCCCAAAGGGGGACTTTAGGATACAAGAGATTTATTTGGAATCAGTTTGGATTTATGCAAATGAAGAAAACAACTATAATGAATTTAATGAGGAATAAAGATGAAAGAGATAAAAGCAATAATACAGCCGTTCATGTTAATAAGAGTAGTAACAGCCCTTCATAAGATTGAAGGGCTTCCGGGAATCACTATTTCCGAAATAAAAGGGTTCGGCAGAACACGCGGAAGTAAGGAAAAAGAATTAAGTAATGAAGGCATTTATGAGTTTGTGCAAAAGAATAAGATAGAAATTGTTGTTCAAGATGATCTTGCCGACACTGTTGTGAATACGATTCAAGAAAATGCTCACACGGGAAATCCGGGTGACGGAAAAATATTTATAGTTAATGTTGAGGATGTTGTAAAGATAAGAACGAACGAAAGAGGAAAAGAAGCGGTGTAATAAATGTCCGGAAATACAAAAATGTAATTAAAAGGAGAAATAAGATGAAACCCAATAACTACAAAATACCGAAATTGTTTTTTGTAATGGTATTTATTTCTGTTTTTATAACCGGATGTGTTCAACCAATTAATCTTGGTTTAATGGAGACTGGTAAAAACAGCACAGTGCAAGAATTTTATGTTGATAACTACAAAATGAAAGTGCGTGTAATGCCAATAACGGATGATTATCAATATATATGTTCATTGTCATTGAGTGATAAAGATAATTCAACACCAATTAAAGATGTGAAATCAAACATGGATATTAAAAAATATTCCAGCCGTTCAACGCCGCGCGGCGGAATACAACGAGTTAAACAGATGATAATAAATGACATTGAACCTATTAAGGACTCGGTTTCAAATGATTTCGAGTATATGTATAAATTAAGGAACAAAGGTAAATATGAACTTACCATTAAGCTGACAGAGATCGATGGTAAAGAATTAGAAAAGGAAATTCTAATTTCATTCGATCAGGAAGTGAAGTGATTGCCAAGTCTTATAATTAATTTACTATTAAATAGAGGTTGTTATGAAATACGTTATACTTTTTATCGCTTTGTTGATAGTAACCATCAGCAGCACAGGGTGCGGTTCAATGTATTACAGCCAGTATAACCGTGAAGAAATGCTTCCCGATTCCAGCGCAATGGCTATTGAAGATGTAATCAGTATGAGTAAAGAAGGTATTGGTGACAGTATAATTATTTCACAAATTATTGCAACAAAATCTTTTTTCGAACTTACAACCAATGATATTATTGAGCTAAAGAAAGTCGGAGTTAGTGAGAAAGTTATTAATGCAATGATAAAAACCATGAAAGTTGTCGATAACAGAAAAGCAAGAAGATATTTCAGTTATCCATCCTATTTGTATCCATATAACTATTATGCGTCACCATGGTATTCTACATTCAATTTTGGATTTAACAGAGGATATTATAACCATAGTTATTTTAGTGGGCACGGGCATATGGGAAATAGTTTCGGAGGTCACCACTCAGCAGGCAGGCATCGTTAATAGAGTTCCATAATGACTGGTAAACAAATACATTTTATAATGTTTTGTGTTCTTCTCTGCGTCGCTTTTAGTGATGTGATTGCACAAGTAAATATGAGAGCTTACGAGGATTATATTACTAAAAGATGTAAAGAAAAAACTGAAAAGGTGATTACTGATGGAGACAATATTGAAAGTGTTAAAAAGAATTATGAAAGTGTTCTCCAAAACGATAGCACAGATTATGACGCTTTGACAAATATGGGTGTGATATATTTTCAATCCGGGGAAGTCGATAAATCGCTTTATTATTTTGAGCAGGCTGTTAGATACAATCCCCCAAAAGCTAGAGCATACCATAATTTAGGTATACTAAACAGCATTAAAGGACGGATTGATTTAACAATAGCATATTTAAAAAAAGCCGCGGAACTTGATTCTACTAACCCAAATTCAATCCGGCAGTTAGGCATTATTTATTTACAAAACAAAATGCCAATACAGGCAGTAGTTGCTTTTAATTCAGCATTGAACCGAGATAAATATGATATTGAAAGCCGGTTGGGGAAAACGCTTGCCTACTGGTCCCTAAAAAGTTACGATAAAGTTCTTTCCGAAATGGTTAAAATGAAAACACTTGGTTTGCAGTTCAAGCGAATGGAGTTGCTTCTGGCCGATGTTTATTTTAAGAAGAAGGATTATGAAAAAGCAATTAGGTATGCTAAGATTGACGAAGAAGAAAATTCAGCTCAAGCTGAAGGGCATTATTTACTTGGCCAACTTTATAAAATAAAAAATGAGAAGGATAAGTCTGAGTTTGAATTTGAGGAGGCAACTGAAATTAGGCGGCAAAATCCTAAAGCAAGTCTGGGGATTACCATAAACATTTTTTTTGATGCAACATTAAAATAGATAGATGAAAGTAATGAATAAATTATTACAAAAGGAGTTAATACCTACTAAATTGATTTTATCTACAACGAACATGATAGCAGGAAGTAAAAGGAAAAAAATATTAAGCGGGACGGTAGTATTAGCCATAGCGATAAGTCTTGTTCATCTTTTAACATTCTCCCACAAAGAAATATATCTTGATTTTCTGCACCAGCTTTTAACAAAATTATATTTTTTACCGGTTCTTTTAGCTGCCCTATATTTAGGTATAAAAGGAGCGATAAAACTGGCGCTGGTTGTTTCATTCTTGTATCTCCCCCACTCTATGAATACCGGCCTTTTTACGAAGTTTTATATTGCAGAAAATCTTTCCGAATTGGTATTAATCTGGGTAGTTGGAATAATTGCCGGTGTGCTGATAGATAGATTAAAAAAAGTTCAAACGGAGAAAGCCCGGTTAGCTGCATTAGAAAAAGTATCAACAGTTATAAATGTTGTTAATAACGATATAATGAATGATTACTCAGCTTGTATGGGTTTAACAAAGTCACTAGCAAGTATTCATAATAATGGCGATGGAAATTCGTTTACAGTGAAATTATTATCGGAAAAATTAGAGCGTTTGGGTTCACACATATCACATTTGGCTAACCTTGCAGCGCCCAAGCCGGTAAACAAAATAAAATATAATTTTTCACATCTAACTAAAAAATGTGTGAGTGAAATTATACAGAACAATCCCGGCTATAATTTTTCTTTTATGAGTGAAGCGAAGCTCCCGCCGATTTATATGGATGTAGGGCAAATCGAATTTGCATTAAAGCATATTTTACAAAGCTTCCTTGAACAAAGCGCGGGGAAAAAGGAGCTTGCTATTTCAGCAGCAAAAAACAATGAGATGGTTGAAATATCTTTAACTCTGAATGGGAAAGGAAAATCTGCTAAAAATAGAGGGACAGAAGTTTTTGATTTAATATCTAACCCGGAGAAAGGATATTCGTTTGCGCTTGCATCTTCAATTATAAGCTTGCATAATGGAAATGTAAAATTTGAAACCGGTGAAAGCGGTATCAAGTCGATTTATTTAAATATGCCGGTAAATGAAATATAATTATTAAGAATAAAAAAATTAGGTGAACAAATGAAAAAATTATCAAAGCTAATATTGCCCGCTATCTTTATAGTAGTAATAGCCATTATGTATTTTACATACTTTGCCAGAACGGATGAAGTTGGTTCATTAGATAAATTCAGTCCGGGCAGCGAGATAAATCAGGAAGTAAATGTGCGCGTTGTTAAATCAAAGATTGAAAGAGATGCAAGCGGCAACATAAGCTCTTTTTACGCAATTGATAAAAACAATGTTGAAGTTCAGGTTACTTCACACGAGCCGATACCGGCGGAAGTTGCCAACACAGAAGTTGTTGAACTATTCGGGCATATGCACGGGAATAGTCTTGTGGCTGCGAAAATTACAATTATAAAATGATAAAGTTTAGAAAAATTTATTAAATAATCTGAGAGACGTTTATGTTAGGTAATATTTTTTTGGTTGCAGCGTTACTATTTGCTCTGTATTCATTGTTAATGTATTACAGAGTATACAAAGGATTCGCAACAATCGGTAAAGCTAGAATTGGTTATCATTTAACAACAATATCGGTTTTAGTTGCTTCGTTCTTATTGCTTCTTTTCATACTCCAACATCAATATCAATACAAATATATTTTTGAATACAGCAGCAGCGAGCTTTCTACCGGTTTATTAATCTCTTCATTTTTTGGCGGGCAGGAAGGAAGCTTTTTACTTTGGCTTT
>Ga0209643_1001416_pt1 | contig 22734 bp, 19 predicted proteins | sample AutmiccBRH37_all_FD_187383 | JGI IMG/M metagenome (GOLD analysis project Ga0209643, IMG submission 187383) | Deep subsurface microbial communities from Mt. Terri, Switzerland - Autotrophic microbial communities BRH/37_all (SPAdes) (version 2) | ecosystem: Environmental > Aquatic > Deep... | reverse complement strand
ACGCGCTGGCGCGCGAGGGGCCGCGCGCGCTGCGCGCTTTCTTTGAGGGCGACGGGCGCCTCGACGTGACGAATTTCGCGCTCCAATGGGGCGCGCTCGACCTCACCGCGCGCGGCTCGCTCAAGCTCGATGCGCTGCACCGCCCCGAGGGGACCTTGACGGTCGACGTCGCCGGCTACCGGGAGGTTCTCGGCGCGCTGGTGCGCAAGGGCACGCTGGCGCAGGGCGAAGCCGACACCATCGGCGGCGCGCTCGATCTTCTTGCTGCACTGCGGCGTGGCCCCAAGGGCCGCGTGCCGGTGCTGCTGATCTTCCAGAAGGGCAAGCTGCTGGTCGGGCCGGTTCAGGCCGCCACCCTCAAGCCGCTGTTTTGAGCGCACTGCGCACGCCCATTTGCGTTAACCGCTTCGAGATCGACCCGCCGGGCCGGTTACGCTATTGTTAGCGTGTTAGTCCAAGACCAATAACTGCAAAACAAAAGGGGGAATGATCATGGGCGATGGTGCCATTCCGATGATTACGTTGTGGGGACTGCCGGTCGAAGCAACCATGCTGGTGCTCGCCGTCTGCCTCGGACTTGTTCAGGTCGTGATGTCGGCCACCACCAAGACGATGCATCGTGGGCTCGGGTATGCGCTTGGCCCGCGTGACGAGCCGGGCGCGCCGGTTGGGATATTTGCGTCGCGGATCGAGCGCGCTCTGGAAAACTTCAAGGAGACCTTCCCCCTGTTCGCTGTGGCCGTCCTGGTCGCGGCGGCAAGCGGGCGGTTGAACGCGACGACCGCGTGGGGTGCTGAACTTTACCTCCTCGGCCGTTTGCTCTTTGTGCCGCTCTACGCCTTTGGCGTTCCGGTCGCACGCACGGTGGTGTGGTTCGCGGCGCTGATCGGCATCATCGCGATCCTGGTCGGTGCGACCACGATCCCGGTCTAGACCGTCTCTCTAGCTCTTGGGCGGGCGGCGTCCGAAATCGGGCGCCGCCGTGTCCTGCCCCTGCTCGATGATTTCGCGCCGGATCGCCCGGGTCCGCGTGAACAGATCGAACAGCACGTCGCCCTGGCCCCAGCGGATCGCGCGCTGAAGATGGGCGAGATCCTCGGTAAAGCGACCCAGAACTTCCAGCACCGCGTCGCGGTTATTGAGGAAGATGTCGCGCCACATGGTGGGGTCGGACGCCGCGATGCGCGTAAAATCCCGGAAGCCCGACGCAGAAAATTTGATGACCTCGCTTTGCGTGACGTCCTCGAGGTCGGCCGCCGTGCCGACGATGTTGTAAGCGATCAGGTGCGGCAGATGGCTGGTGACGGCGAGCACGATGTCGTGGTGCTTGGCGTCCATCGTCTCGACCCTGGCACCGCACGCCTCCCAGAACGCCTTCAGCCTGGCAACCGGCTCTCCGGCGAGTGTTGCGTCAGGGGTGAGGATGCACCAGCGCCCGTCGAACAGCTCGGCAAAACCCGAGCGCGGCCCCGAATGCTCGGTGCCCGCCACCGGATGCGCGGGGATGAAATAAACGCCTTGCGGCACATGCGGCGCGACATCGCGGATTACCGCCATCTTGACCGATCCGACATCGCTCAGAATCGCGCCCGCCGCGAGGACCGGCGCGATTTCGCGCGCGAGCGCCTCGTAGGCCCCAACCGGCGTGCACAGGATCACCAGATCGGCACCCCGCGCCGCATCGATCGCGTGCTCGTGAATACTGTCGGCAAGCCCGATCTCCTGTGCGACGGCGCGCGTTTCGGTGCTGCGTGCATGGCCCGCAATGTGCTCCGCGAGGCCGCCGCGCCGCACCGCATGCGCGATCGACGAGCCGATCAGCCCCAGACCCAATAGCGCGACACGCTTGAACATCACGCCGCGCGCGCTCACACCGCCTCCTTGAGGAATGCGCCAAGTGCGGCGACCACGGCTTTATTGTCGTCCTCGACCCCTACCGTCAGGCGCAGGCAATCGGGCAGGCCGTAAGCCGCGACCTGGCGCAGCAACAGCCCGCGCTGGGTCAGGTAGGCATCCGCTTCACCCGCCGAGCGGCCCGGCACATTCGGAAACTTGATGAGCACGAAATTGGCCGCGCTCGGCACCACCTCGAGCCCGAGCGCCGCGATCTCGCGCTCCAGCCACACTCGCCATTTGGAATTGTGCGCGATGGCGTGGGCCAGATGCGCCTCGTCCGCCAGAGCCGCCGCGCCGGCATGCTGCGCCGGGATCGACAAATTGAACGGCGAGCGGATGCGGTTGAGGGTCTGCGCGATCGTGGCCGGGCAATAGGCCCAGCCGATGCGCAGGCCCGCAAGCCCGTAAGCCTTTGAAAACGTCCGTGTCATGACGGTATTTTCGCCGTCGCGCACCAGCGCCTCGCCGGTCGTGAAATCGTTGCGCTGAACGTATTCGGCATAGGCCCCATCGAGCACCAGAAGCACGTCGCGCGGCAATCCCTCGCGCAGGCGCACCACTTCGCTTGTGCTGAGGTAGGTCCCGGTCGGGTTGTTGGGATTGGCGATCATCACAATGCGCGTGCGCGGCCCCACACGCGCGAGCAGCCCGTCCACATCGACACGCAGATCCGGTTCCGGCACGACAACGACGTCGCCGCCCGCCGCGCGCGCCGCGATCGGATAGACCAGGAACCCGTGCGCGCTATGGAGAATTTCGTCGCCCGGCCCCAGATAGGCCTGTGCGATCAGGTGAAACAGTTCGTCGGAGCCATTGCCGCACACAATCTGGTCAGCCTCGAGCCCGTGACGCCGCGCGATCGCCTCGCGCAGGACGGTCGATCCGCCGTCGGGGTACCGGTGCAGCGCGTTGCCCGCCTCGTGATAGGCCGCAATGGCACGCGGGCTGGCGCCAAGCGGTGTCTCGTTGGCCGACAGTTTGATGACGCGCGCCAGCCCCGCCATCTTGGCGCGGCCGCCGACATAGGGCGCGATCGATTCGATCCCGGCGCGCGGCTTGGGGCTCATGCGACATTCTCCTCGCCCGAGGGCTCACTGTGCACCGCCGGAGCCGCGCGCAACGGATTGGGGTAAACGCCGACCAGCTCCACGCGTTCGACGGGGGCAAACCGGCCCGCCTCCAGCGCCTGAAGGCGCGGATCGCCGGCCGCCACGAACCCTTCCAGCGCGAGCAGGGCGAAAATGCGGTGGCTGTCATTGTCCGGCCGCGTGGCCGCGACGACGCTGGCGCTCAACCCGGCGCGGATCACCGCCTCCTGCAGGCGGGTGCGGCTGGTGTCGCCCTGGCCGATCGCGACGACCAGCGTCGTGTCGTCGCCGGAGGGACGAAGGGGGCGCGTGGAAAGCGCATAGAGCGGCGCCACATCCGCAACGTCCTGCACGAAAGGAAGCTGTGCGAACACGCGCGGCGCGCCGGGCGCGGGATTGACCAGATGCGTCCACCAGGCGTTGCCCTCGTCGCCCGATGCCGGATCGCTCATCAGTCCGACCGTCGCGATGCCGTCGGCGACCGCCTTGACGACGCTCACCGCAGCGCCCGACATCGCAATCGGCACCAGCCCGCCGAAATACGAGCGCGCCAGATCGAGCGCGTTGAGGGGATCGCTGCCGGCGCAGATCGCCACAGAAAAATTGCCGTCCTTGGCCAGCGCGCCCATCACGAGAGCACGCCACACTTGCGCCAGAGCGCCCGGGCGCAGCGCGCCGCCCTCGGCGATCAACGTACCAGTGGCGGTGAGCCGATCGGCGAAAATCCGCCGCAATTCCTCCGCCTCGGCCGCCGGAACGAAGCCGCGCTCGGCGGTCAGGATCGCGCGGCGTTCAAGCAGGCGCACCAGCGCCGCATCGACGGCGACGAGTTCGGGATCGGGGGTCACAGGAGAAAGCGGTTCGCTCATGATCAGGTCACGTAAACTGGGCAGGGGCCGGGTCCGGCGCCCGAACTGGAACTTATAGGATGCCGGGCCGCGCGACGCAAAGCATCCCGACCCCCTGCATGCACGCGCGGCAAGGTTAATTTTCAAAGCTCTGGCACACGCCGCAATCCGGGGCTATAGGGAAGCCTATGACCGTTTTGACCGACATTGCCGGACACGCGCGCCCCGCCGCCGGGTCAAGCCTGACGCTCCCCCACCCGCTCAAGCTCGACAGCGGCGTGATGCTCGAAGGCGTGACGATCGCCTATCAAACCTACGGCGCGCTCGACGCCGAGCGCGCCAACGCCGTCCTCGTGTGCCATGCCCTCACCGGCGACCAGCACGCCGCGAACACTCATCCGGTGACCGGAAAGCCGGGCTGGTGGGAGCTGATGATCGGACCGGGGCGGCCGATCGACACCGACCGCTTTTTCGTGATCTGCGCCAATGTGGTGGGCGGATGCATGGGCACGACCGGCCCGACCTCGCTCGATCCGGCGACCGGCAAGCCCTACGGCCTCGCGTTCCCGGTCATCACCATTCACGACATGGTGCGGGCGCAGGCGGCGCTGCTCGACGCGCTCGGCATTCGCGACCTGTTTTGCGTGATCGGCGGCTCGATGGGCGGCATGCAGGCGCTCGCCTGGGCGTCGGCCTACCCCGAGCGCGTGTTTGCGGCCGTGCCGATTGCAGCGGCGGCGCGCCACTCGGCCCAGAACATCGCGTTTCACGAGGTCGGGCGCCAGGCGATCCAGGCCGATCCCGATTGGCGCGGCGGCGATTATCTGACCCAGGGCACCAACCCCAAGAAGGGGCTGGCGGTCGCGCGCATGGCCGCGCACATCACCTATCTGTCCGAGACTGCCCTGCATCGCAAATTCGGCCGCAACCTGCAGGACCGCGAGCGCATCACCTACGGGTTCGACGCCGATTTCCAGATCGAGAGCTATCTGCGCCATCAAGGGCTCACCTTTGTCGATCGCTTCGATGCGAACTCCTATCTCTACATCACGCGCGCGATGGACTATTTCGATCTCGCGGCCGACCATGGCGGCGTCCTCGCCAATGCCTTCAAGGGCACCAAAACGCGCTTTTGCGTGGTTTCGTTCACCAGCGACTGGCTGTTTCCCACCACCGAGAGCCGCACCGTCGTTCATGCGCTCAACGCGGCGGCGGCCAATGTCAGCTTCGTCGAGATCGAGAGCGACCGCGGCCACGATGCCTTCCTGCTCGATGAGCCCGAATTCTTCTCAACGCTTTCGGGCTTCCTCGATGGCGCCGCGCGCCACCGCGGGCTGGCTCCTCGATGATGCGCGTGCAGTCATGACCCTTGAGCCGCGCATCGACCCGGTGACGAACCTGCGCGCCGACCTCGCGCTCGTCGCGGCGATGGTGCCGCCGCAGGCACGCGTGCTCGACGTCGGCTGCGGCGAGGGCGAGCTGCTCGCCTATCTTGCCGCGGACAAGGACATCGACGGGCGCGGAATGGAACTCAGCCAGGCCGGCGTGAACGCCTGCGTCACGCGCGGGCTGTCGGTCGTGCAGGGCGACGCCGACAAGGACCTGTCCGATTATCCCTCGAACGCCTTCGACATCGTGATCCTGAGCCAGACCATCCAGGCGACGCGCAATCCGCGCGCGGTGCTGGAAAACCTGCTGCGCATCGGCGCCCGCGTGATCGTGAGCTTTCCCAATTTCGGCCACTGGCAGGTGCGCGGCCGGCTGCTGCTGGGCGGGCGGATGCCGGTGACGCGCGCGCTCGACGAGCCGTGGCACTCGACGCCCAACATTCATCTGTGCACGATTCTCGATTTCGTCGATCTGGCGCGCGAGCTGGGCGCGTCGGTCGAGCACGCCATCATCGTCGATCGCTTCGGGGAAGTGCACAATGCGCGCGCGCGGCCGCGCTATGCCAATCTGATCGGCGTCAACGCGGTGTTCCGCCTGACCCGTGCCGCGCTAGAATAGGCTGCTGCTCGACCCGCCGGTCAGGCGCTGGAGGCCGGCCTGATAATTGGCGAGCTGAGCTTGCAGATAGGCCGGCACCTTGCCCTTGGTCTGGTTGCCATTCGCATATTTTCCGGTGCCGGGGACAAACTTTCCGTTGGTCAACGTGTCGTAGGCGAGGCGGATCGCACGCAGCGCGCTCTCCATTTCCTTTTGCGCCTTGGCAGCGTTCGCCTTGGTCGTCAGATCGATCCTGGTGTCGAGCGCAAGCGCGACATAGTTGTTGAGCGGGGTGAGGTCTTCCGCCTTGATGGTGGTGGCCGGAGTATCGTCGGAGTTCTTCGATTTCGGCTTGCTCTCGTTCACGATGGTGTCGGCAGCGATCCCCAGGCTTTTCAGCGCGTCGGAACCTTCCTTGCCGGCGATGAAGGTGATCGCGTTGCCGGCATTCGCGCTGACCAGCAACTGGTAGCCGTTCGAGGACGACAAGGTCGTCGCCTTGCCCTTGGTGAGCAGCAGCGCATTCAGCCGCGTCGCCAGCGAGCGCATCGTTTCGCCGGCCTTGATCGTGATACGCGAGGCCGTCTTGCCGTTGATCGAGATCTCGAAATAGTCCCCGACGCGCAGCGACGAATTGGCGGTGAGGAGCTGGGAATCGCTCAAATCGAGCGTGCCGCGCGGCAGCCCGAGCGCATCGAGCGCGGACGAGCCTTGCGTGTCGACGGCCAGTGCCTTGCCGGATGCCACGCCGTTGCGCCCGCTATATTGTTCCGTCCACTGCGTCACGCCCGAGGAGTCGAGCTTGGCGACGAAGCCGTTGAGCGTGCCGCTCTTGGTTTCGCCAGGCAGCGTGCCGCTGGTGTCGCCGGTGACATAGACCGCGCCCCCCGCCGCCGCGAGGCCGCGCACCGCGTCGCCCGATGTCGTCCCGATATAGGTCGTGAAATTCGCGCTGGCCGACGCGCCGGCATCGTCGATGCGGCTGACGAACCCGTCGAGCCCGCCCGACGACGGCGTGACGATGCTGGCGGTGCCGCTCGCGTTGAGATTGGCGTTGGCGCTCGCGCCGCCGACATAGATCGCATTGCCGTCGACCGCGATGGCACCCACCGAACCGCCGTTGAGCGCGCCCAGATCGACCGTCCACAGCGCGCTTCCGGAGCCGGTTGAGGAATCGAACTTGCGCAGCACCGCGTGATCGTTTTCGATGGTGGCGACCAGCAGGTTGCCGTCCGCCGCAATGGCGAGCGAGCGCGTCTGGTCAACGCCTGCGGTCCCGAACTCGCGCGACCACTCGCGCTTTCCCGCCGCCGACAACTTGACCACGGTGGCATCGCCGCCACCGCCCGCATATGTGGTGCCGCTGGTAATCGCGCTTTTCGCGTATCCGCCGACATAGATCGAATTGTCGGGGCCGATCGTGAGCGATGTCGCGCCGTCATCGGAGAGCGGAGAAATCTGGTAGGTGAAAACCTCCTCGCCCGCGCTGTTGAACTTGGTGACGAAGCTGTCCGTACCGCCGCCGACCGAACCGCCCGTCAGCTCGGTATCGACGCGCCCCGCCACCACGACATTGCCGGAGGAGTCGGTCGCGACGGCAAATCCTTCCGCGCTCGACGAAGTGCCGATCAGCCGCGTCCAGAGGATGGTTCCGGTCGAATCGTATTTGGTGAGATAGGCGTCCTGCGAACCCTTGATCGTCTGGTTCGCGAGCGTGCCCTGCGTCGTGCCCACCACGAATATATTACCCTGCGCGTCGACCGCCGTCGCGTTCGCCGTCGAGGCGGCGCTGATCGGTGTCGTAATCGTCGAGGTCGTGGCCTTGCCGTACTCGTCCGTGCCGGTCACTTCGGTCGACGTCAATCCGTCATTGGCTTCGATGCGGCTCGTGAAGCCCGCCGCCGCGCTCGATCCGTTGTCGTTGAAGCGCAGGACCTGACCGGCGGCATTGCTGCCCGAGCCCGAAACACCCGCGACATAGACCGTCGGCGTCGCGCTCGCGGCCGACAGCGTGACGGTCTCGGTCTCGACGCCATTGATGACCAGGCCGAACTGCCCGGCGTCGATCTTGTTGCGCGCGAAGCGCGTCACGACGTTGTTGGCCGCCAGCTGATCGTTGATGTAGGCGACCACATTATCGAGATTGAGCGGACCGGAGACCTGCGACAGGTCGATCGCGACATTGGTCGTCACGCCGTTCTTCTTGACCGCGACGTTGAATGTCTCGGTGCCCGAAAGCGGAAGCGGGTCGTCGTAATTTCCGCGCACCAGAACGCCGGTCGTGTATTGCGGCACCAGCGTGCGGGGCACCGCGAGCGCCGTCTTGGCGCTGGGACGCTTTTCGCCGTCGATCAGGGTCAGCTGGTCGAAGGTCTGCGCGTCGAGATAGTCGTAGATCTGGCTCAAGCCCTTCTGGAACGTCTTGTCGAGACCGCCCAGCGTTGCCGATATTGTGCCGTCCGCCGCAGCCTTGGACGCGATGGCCTGAAGCTTGGACAGCGCGAGGTAGGCGGTATAGAGCTTTTTGAGATCGCCGGAGACATCCGACGTGTTGAAGTAATTCCCGCTGGTCGTGATGAAATTGCTGGTCTGCAGCGCCTCGACGAGCTTGGCGGAATCGCTTTTGGTGTCTTTGGTCTCATCCCACGGCGGCACGGTGACCGTGTCGCTGGCGCGCGAGGACGTGGTCGCGCTCGCGGTGGACGACGATGTCCTCAACGCGTTCTTCGCGGCGTAGTAATCGCCCAGCGACGTGAGATTGAGCGAGGAGGACGATCCCGAGATCGACCCCAGCAACGCTGCAGCACTCACGCTGTTGTAGATGTTCATATCCGACGCTTCCAACACCGACCGCGGCACGCAAGAATGGTCTATGCGCACCTCGCTCAAATCTAGTCGCGCGCCGTTAACGGCCGCCTAACTTTTGGCATGGTGAATCGGGTATTAACACACGGATCGTATCAGATCATATCAGCGCGCGATTGCACCATCCGGCGTGTCGCAGCTCACCCGATCCTGTGTTGAACGGTCGGGAGGTGACGAAGAAGCGAGCGCGTCCATGATCTCGCGAAAGTCCGCGTCGAATTCGTCCCGGCTTGTCTCCCAAACCCATTTGCCACCGGGCGTAGTCGCCACACGGCGCAGGAATGCCTTCTGCGCATCAAATGTCAGGTTACCCAGCTTGGTCATTTGGTAGTAGGCGTGCGCGTTCCAGCCACCCCAGAACACGCTATGCACTAAAATGCGATAGCGAATTTTCTCCACATCCGTCAGCTGGTGCGGATTCTTGTTACCCCTATCGTAAATATCGGCGACGTCAGCATCTGAAACAATCTGTTGGCGGACAAAATTACCCGCAGCCACCGTCGACTCGATGCGGGCCGCGTGTGTCATGCGCGTGTTCTGCTGCACCTGATAGCCGACATAAATCAACGAAACGATGACGCCGACAGCCGTCAGGATTTGAGTGGTCAGGTCGACCATCTCCACAGTCATGTTGATTCTCCCACAACGATCAAACCTCCCGATCTGCGGCACGACGCGCCGAAGGTTCATCGCGATTGAACTGACCACGATGCGTGCACGCTCGGAAACTGCGTCTCGCATACTAGGGGCATTCCGCGCGATTGTCTAAAGCGCGCGGCCGTGTGCCTGGGCGCCACGGTCTCTATTCCGATTGATTTCATACTTCGCCTCGCCTCGGAGCAACCACGATTATGGTGCGGCGTTGAGGTCTTTCGTCACGGCGTCAAACACACGCGCGCTTTCGAGCGCGAGCGCGCGCACCTCGTGTTCGTCGGGCTCGCCGACAACGCCGTTGGTGGTCTTGGTGCCGCCCGCGAAACGCCCGTCCTTGAAATAAAGATCGAATCCGAGCGCAAGATCGTCGGGAAGGCCGGCGGCCGGATCGGCGGCAATCTGGGAATCGGATGCGCAGTGGATCAGCGTGCCGGCGGCGAAATGGAACGAGGCCGCCTGCGATCCGCCGATTTCGTCTGCACGCTGAGCGATAATCTTGACAGGAACGGTGCCTTCTGAGAACGCGACCCATGTGAGCGGGGGACCGGCGCCGTCCTCAAGGCGCCCTTCGGTGCGCGTCAGCGCGCCGAGCCGCCCCTCGATCGCGACGACGTCGCGCGCGATATCGGCGACGCCGCCTGTCTCGGTCATCAGCTTGAGAGTGAGGTCGAGGGTGCGGCCATGGCCTTGCGTCAGGACTGGGGCCGGCGCGTCGCTCCCGAACAGGGTGCGCGCCTGCGAACGGATTTCAGCGCGCACCGCATAGGGCTTGCCGCGATCGATCAGGTTTTTGCGGAACGTGATGGCGAATGTGAACGGAATGCCGCTCACCCCCTGCACGCCGCTCGATGCAATCACGCGCGGCGGCGCGGCGCTCATGTCGAGCAGCTCGGCCTCGAACACCGCGTCCTGCGGCAGCGCAATCCGCTCACGATAGGTCGCGGCACCCCTGATCTTGCCGGTGCCGTCCGAGCAGGAGGCGAGCATGACCAGTGCGAGGGCGGCGGCGATCAGACGCATCATAAGGCGGGCTCTCATCCATCAAAAAAAGCCCAAAGCGAGATATCGCTTTGGGCTTTGGAGCACAAATGCGCCCGCGTTACTGCGTGAGCGGCGAGATCTGGATTTCGACGCGGCGATTCTGCTCGCGGCCTTCCGGGGTCGCGTTCGATGCAATCGGGCGCGACTCGCCGAAGCCCTGAACGATCAGGCGCGGTGCGTAGACACCCTGCGAGATCAGATACTGCGCAACACTGCTCGCGCGGCGCTGCGAGAGATCCATGTTGTAGCCGTCCGAGCCGGTGTTGTCGGTATGGCCCATCACCTCGACGGTCGACTTCTCGTATTCCTTGAGCACGATCGCCACCGAATTGAGCACTTCATAGAAGCTCGAATTGATGTCCGACGAATTGGTCTTGAAGGTCACGTTGCCGGGCATGTTCAAAATGATGTTGTCGCCGACGCGGGTGACCGAAACGCCGGTGCCCTGCAGACGATCGCGCAGCTTCTTTTCCTGCACGTCCATGTAGTAGCCGACGCCGCCCCCGGCGAGCGCGCCGATGCCCGCGCCGATCAGCGCGTTACGGCCCGCCTGCTTGCCGCTCGATGTGTTGGTGAGCGCACCGATCGCCGCGCCCGCCAGCGCGCCAATGCCCGCGCCCTTGGCCGCATTGGAGGTCTCCCGCTCCCCGGTATAGGGATTGGTGGTGCAGGCCCCGAGCAGGAAAGCGCTGCCGACAAGGGCAACACCGAGTTTACGTGCAAGCATATTCGCCGTCTCCTCAATCACGTTCGGCCCGCTCCACATGGGCAGGGTCCACGCGCAAAATGCGCTGAACTTAAAAGCTTTGATTCTGTACAGACTATGAACGCAGGTGAACGGCCAGGTCCGTTTGGGGGGGGAGACCGTCCGGCGATAGTTAATAAAGAAACATCGGCTTGCCTTCAATCGCAGAGATGCGCGGGCGATAGGATTGCGCATCGTAAAGCGCCGCAACATCCACCCGGCGCTTGCCCTTGGTCGGTGTATCCGCGGGAACCGTGGCATAATTGCCATCGACGATCGCGGTCATCAGCCCGGACTTTCCCGCCGCCAGCAGCTGCACCGCCATGGTGCCGAAGCTGGTCGCCACCATGCGGTCGAGCGAATCGGGCGGCCCGGAGCGCATCAGATAGGCCAGGCTCTGCTCGATGACGTCGATCCCGGTGAGCTGCTTGACCCCTTCGCCGACAATCGCGCCGATGCCGCCAAGCTTCATGCGGCCGTGAATGTCGCTCTTGCCCGATTCGACCACGCTTCCGCCATCGAGCCGCGCGCCTTCCGACACGACGAGAATCGCATAACGCGACGGATTGTCCGCGCGGTCCTTCGCGATCAACGCCGCAACGCGCTCCATCTCGAACGGGCATTCCGCGATCAGCACGCGGTCGGCGTCGGCGAGGTAGCTGGTCAGCAGCGCAGTTTCGCCCGACAGCCGTCCAAACAGCTCGATCACCGCGATGCGCTCATGGCTTCCTGTGGTGGTGCGCAGCGCATTGATACAATCCACCGAGCGCGTCACGGCAGTCGAAAAACCGATGCAGTAGTCGGTGCCGAACACATCGTTGTCCATCGTCTTGGGGATCGCGATGGTCTTGACCCCCTCACGGTGGAGACGCCCGGCGTAGGTCAGCGTGCCGTCACCGCCGATCGCGATCAGCGCGTCGAGCTTGAGATGCGCCAGCACCTTGAGAATGTGCGGCGTGCAATCGACGCGCCCGTCGGCGTCGGGCGTGAATGTGTCTTTGAGGAATGCGGGAAGATCCTCCACCTTGAGCCTCGCAGGATCGGTGCGCGAGGTGTGAAGGACGGTGCCGCCGGTGCGATCGATCGTGCGCACCAGTTCGCGTGACAACGGGATCGTATGCTCGGCGATGGTCCGGGGATCGTCCGGATTGATGTTGAGTGGGCCCGCCCAGCCGCGCCGGAACGCCGTCACCTCGATGCCCTGCTCGCTTGCGCGCCGTACCACAGCCTTGATGCAGGCATTGAGGCCGGGCACGTCGCCGCCGCCGGTCAGGATTCCAATTCGCATTATGCTGTCCTCTCATTCTTCTCGGCGCCGTGCATACGCGCGGCAAAATCGACGAACGCCCGCAGCGCGGGCCGCATCTGGCGATGGCTCGGATAATAGAGGTAAAACCCCGCGAAAGGCGGGCACCACTCTTCCAGCACCCGCACCAGCCGCCCTTCGGCCAGATCCTGCGCGACCAGCGCCTCGAACACCTGGCCAAGTCCGGCGCCCGCCCGCACCGCATCGAGCATCAATCCGCTGTCATTGCAGATCAGCGGGCCCTCGACCGCAACCTCAAATTCGTGGCCGTCGCGCTCAAATTCCCACCGGTAGATCCGGCCGCTGGCAAAACGGCGGCGGATGCAGTGATGACGCGCCAGATCGCGCGGGGTCTGCGGCGGCGCGAAGCGCTCGAAATAGCCGGGCGTCGCCACCACCGCGGAGCGCTGCGGGCCGCTCAAGGGGACCGCGATCATGTCACGCTCAAGACTCTCGCCGAGCCGGATCCCCGCGTCGAACCCGTCCGCGACGATATTCGTGAAGCGGTCGTCGATGTCGATATCGAGGGTCACCGCCGGATAGACCTTGGTGAAGCCCACCACGACCGGCAGCAGCCCGAGGTCGAACGCGACGCTGAGCGCGGTGATGCGCAGCGGGCCCGAAGGCGCTGCGCGCTCCTCGCTCAATGCGGTGAGCGCGCCGCCGATCTGGGCGAGCGCGGGCTCGACATCGCGCAACAGCCGCACGCAGGCCGGAGTTGGCGCCACCGAGCGCGTGGTGCGATGGATCAGCACCACGCCGAGCTTTTCCTCCATCAGGCGGATCGTGTGGCTGACCGCGGAGGGCGACACCCCAAGCTCGCGCGCCGCCCCGCGAAAGCTTGACCGCGCAACCACCGCGCGCAGCGTTTCGAGCGCCGTAAAATCGATTTGGCTCATTGTGCAATATCACTCAACGACCCGTTCATGATTGAGCATCTTATCAAACAATCGTGGATGGCGTACACAGGGCGGCATCCAATTCACAGGAGTTCGCGCATGAAAACCCGCACCCTCGGAAAGACCCTCACCGTTTCTGAAATCGGCCTCGGCTGCATGGGCATGAGCTTCGCCTATGGCGGTCAGGAAGAAAGCGAGGCGATTGCGACGCTTCACCGGGCGATGGAAATCGGCGTGACCTTTTTCGATACCGCCGAGCTTTACGGCCCCTACGAGAACGAGAAAATCCTCGGCAAAGCGTTCAAAGGCCGCCGCGACAAGGTCGTGATCGCGACCAAATTCGGCATCAGATACGAGGCCGGCCAGCCGCGCACCGATGGCTCGCCCGCGAATGTGCGCGCCTCGCTCGACGGCTCGCTCAAACGCCTCGGCACCGATTTCGTCGACCTTTACTACCAGCACCGGATGGACCCCGGCACCCCGATCGAGGAGACCGTCGGCACGCTCAGCGAGCTGGTGCGCGCGGGGAAGATACGCGGCATCGGGCTGTCGGAAGCGAGCGCGGACACCATTCGCCGCGCCCACAAGGTGCACCCGATCACCGCAGTTCAGACCGAATATTCGCTATGGAGCCGCGGCCCGGAGCGCGAGATTCTCGCCGTGTGCCGCGACCTCGGAATCGGCTTCGTGCCATACAGCCCGCTCGGGCGCGGCTTTCTGACCGGTGCGATCCGCACGCCGGAGGCGCTGCCGGAGGGTGACTGGCGGCGCTCCCAGCCGCGCTTCCAGGACGACGCGATGAAGGCGAATCTCGCGATCGTCGAAGCGCTCGCAGACCTCGCGCGCAAAAAGGACGTCACCCCTGCCCAGCTCGCGCTGGCCTGGGTGCTCCATCAGGGCGAGCATCTGGTGCCGATTCCCGGCGCGCGCAAAATCAAGCATCTGGAGGAGAATGTGGCTGCCGCGCAGGTCAAACTCAGCGCCGCCGACCTGGCCGCGATCACGGCGGCGATCCCGCCCGACGTGGCGCAGGGCGCGCGTTACCTGCCCAATCAGCTCGCCGCGCTCCAGGAATAGCGCGGACCGGCACGGATCTCAGTCGACCAACCCGCTTGCCGGCGTGCGCTCCACGCTGCGGGCGGGTGGCGGCTCCACGGGGAGCGGCGCGCGCGGGCGCACCAGTGCACGAATAGACCGCACCATCGCCCAGCCGCCCGCGCGCAGCCTGTGTCGCAAAGACGGCGCAGCGACCCCGACCAGCTCAAGCCCGTAGCGGCAAATCTGCTGCGGCCGCAGTGCGGCGCGCGCAAGATGGCCGAGCGTCGCGGGCAGCCGCGAGGTGCGCCGGTGCTCCCAGGCGATCGCAATCAGCGTGCCCAGCAGCATCCAGTGTTCGAGACCGAGCCGGTTCGCGCCGTCGGTGCTCTGCCACGACGCGCGCCGGCGCTTGTCGGCGATGTGAACCGAACGCTGCGCGTGATCGCGGTTGTAGAACACGATCTCCGGCACATGCACGAAGGTGCCGGCCAGCGCCATCTCGGCCAGCAGCGCGCGGTCGGACCCGTAAAAGGGACGATGGAGCCCGGAGCGCCACAACGCATCGGCGCGCCACAGGCCGAAGATCAGCGCGTCATTGAGAATTCCCATCACCATTGCGAATCGGCGCTCGGGCGAGGGATGGAAATAATCGGGCAAGCGCAGATCGGCGCCGGTCGGCAGGCCCTGAGCATCGATGCCGCGCCCCGAGCCATAGGCCAGCACGGCGCCGGGATTGCGCGCGAGCGCGCCGACGCATCCCGCGACGTAATCCGGGCTCAGCAAATCGTCATGGGCGCACCATTTGACGAATTCGCCGCGCGCCTGGGCGAAGCCGAAATTGTAGTTTCGCGCCGCGCCCACATCGCTTGCGTGCCGATGATAGACGATCCGCGAATCGCGCGCCGCCGCCGCCCCCGCGATCTCGCCGGTCCTATCGTCCGATGCGTTGTCGCAGATGATCAGCTCAAAGTCGCCAAAGCTCTGCCCGCACAGCGACGCGATGGTCTCGCGCAGAAAATTCTCGCCATTGCGGACGGGCAGAATCAGGGATACCCGGGGCATCGTGCCTCGCTCAGTGGAATCCGTGCGAGGGCGGGTGCGCCGCGAATCGCCGGTGGCATGCCTAAAAGTATCAGCGCGCCTGACACACGGCCAATCGCACGCGGGCGGCGCGTTGCAGTGCACCCAAAAAATAAGCCGCCGTTAACCACGAAATCCGCTTGTTTGAAACGGCGTAGCCCTTGACTTGCCACGCCCCAGGGCCTATCTCCCCGCTGTCTGTTAGCACTTGCCTAGCGTGAGTGCTAAAGACGTCCTTTCAAACATGAAACCATCTTAGAGGAGAGGTTGGCATGGCATTTCGTCCCCTGCACGACCGCGTGCTCGTCCGCCGCGTCGAGGGCGATCAGAAGACCGCCGGCGGCATCATCATTCCCGATACCGTCAAAGAGAAGCCCCAAGAGGGCGAAGTCGTCTCGGTCGGCGCTGGTTCGCGCGCCGAAGACGGCAAGGTTACCCCGCTCGATGTGAAGCCGGGCGACCGCATCCTGTTCGGCAAGTGGTCGGGCAGCGAAGTCAAGATCGACGGCGAGGAGCTGCTGATCATGAAAGAATCCGACATTCTCGGCATCATCGAGAACAAGAAGTCATCCAAGAAGGCGGCTTAAGACCTCACGGTCGAGCCGCTTTTTTGTTGCCCATTCAACCATTTAAGGAGACAGGAACATGGCAGCTAAAGAAGTCAAGTTCCATGGCGATGCACGCGAGCGGATGCTGCGCGGCGTCGACATTCTGGCCGATGCGGTGAAGGTCACCCTCGGCCCCAAGGGCCGTAACGTGGTCATCGAGAAGTCGTTTGGCGCCCCGCGCACGACCAAGGACGGCGTGACGGTTGCCAAGGAAATCGAGCTGGCGGACCGGTTCGAGAACATGGGCGCGCAGATGGTGCGCGAAGTTGCCCAGAAGACCAACGATCTGGCCGGTGACGGCACGACGACGGCGACCGTACTCGCTCAGTCGATCGTTCGCGAAGGTGCCAAGGCCGTTGCCGCCGGCATGAACCCGATGGATCTGAAGCGCGGCATCGAACTCGCGGTGACGGCTGTCGTCGCGGACCTCAAGAAGCGTTCCAAGAAAGTCAAGGGCAACGAGGAAATCGCGCAGGTCGGCACGATTTCGGCCAATGGCGAAAAGGAAATCGGCGACATGATCGCCGAGGCCATGCAGAAGGTCGGCAATGAAGGCGTGATCACGGTCGAGGAAGCCAAGTCACTGGCGACCGAGCTCGACGTTGTCGAGGGCATGCAGTTCGACCGCGGTTACATCTCGCCGTACTTCATCACCAACGCCGACAAGATGGTCGCCGAACTTGAGGATCCGCTGATCCTGCTGTTCGAGAAGAAGCTGACCAACCTGCAGCCGATGCTTCCCGTTCTGGAAGCTGTCGTGCAGGCCGGACGTCCGCTCCTGATCATCGCTGAAGACGTCGAAGGCGAGGCGCTTGCCACGCTCGTCGTCAACAAGCTGCGCGGTGGCCTCAAGGTCGCGGCGGTGAAGGCACCGGGCTTCGGCGATCGCCGCAAGGCGATGCTCGAGGACATCGCGATCCTCACCGGCGGCCAGGTCATCTCCGAAGACCTCGGCATCAAGCTCGAGACCGTCTCGCTGACCATGCTCGGCAAGGCCAAGAAAGTCCGCATCACCAAGGACGACACCACGATCGTCGACGGTTCGGGCAAAAAGGCCGACATCCAGGGCCGCGTCGCCCAGATCAAGGCGCAGATCGAGGAAACCACCTCCGACTACGACCAGGAGAAGCTCCAGGAGCGTCTCGCGAAACTGGCCGGCGGCGTGGCGGTGATCAAGGTCGGCGGTGCCACCGAAATCGAAGTGAAGGAGCGCAAGGACCGCGTCGACGACGCGCTCAATGCAACCCGCGCTGCGGTTGAAGAAGGCATCGTTCCGGGCGGCGGCACAGCCCTGCTCTATGCGACCAAGGCCCTCGATAGCGTCATCCCCGATAATGACGACCAGAAGGTCGGCGTCGGCATCATTCGCAAGGCCCTCGAAGCGCCGCTGCGTCAGATCGTCGAGAATGCCGGTCACGAAGGCTCGATCATCGTCGGCAAGCTGCGCGAGTCGAAGTCCAACACATATGGCTTCGATGCGCAGACGGGCGAGTTCGTCGACCTGATCGGCGCCGGCATCATCGACCCGACCAAGGTCGTGCGTGTCGCGCTTCAGGACGCAGCCTCGGTTTCGGGCCTGCTGATCACGACGGAAGCCATGATCGCCGACGCGCCGAAGCGTGACGCCGGTCCGGCGATGCCCGCCGGTGGCGGTGGCATGGGCGGCATGGGCGGCATGGACTTCTAGGACGTCCATTCAACCGGAAAAATCGAAGGGCGGCCTGCGGGCCGCCCTTTTTTTGTGCAGAACTGCGCGCTTTTCACGATGTAACAGTCCAAGCGGTCTATTTTTCTTCTGCAGAGCTTGGCCGCAAGGATTTGGCAAGGACCCTGACCTACATATGATGCACCGCACCATCCAGCGGTGTGGCCGGGCACTCGCGTGGAACGACCCTTAAATCTCATTGTGATGCGTCTGCGGGCGGCCCTCGGGCGGGTCAGCCAGGTCACGCTCGCCGCGATTGCCCTTGCCTTTCTCCTGGCGGACTGGATGAGCGGGCCGCACGCCGCCGCCGGAGATGCCCTCTCGCATCTGTGGAATCTCCCCGCTGCCGCCGCGGTGACCCTGCTGGCGGTGCGCGCGTATCGTGCAGGCCAGCGCGAAATCCGCTTCCGCTCGCTTGCCGAGACCCAGCAGATCGAGCTGATCAACACCTCGGCGGAACTTGTGCAGGCCACCCAGGCCGAGCGCGACGCCACGGCGGCGCGCCGCGACGCGGAACGCTCCTACCGCTCGATCTTCGAAAACGCGACCGAGGGGATTTTCCAGACCTCGCCCGAAGGCCAGTATCTCAACGCCAATCCCGCGCTGGCGCGCATGTATGGCTACGAGACCCCCGAACACCTGATGGCCGGCCTGACCAACATCGCCGGTCAGCTCTATGTCGATCCGATGCGCCGCACGGCGTTCCGCCATGAGCTTCTCACCCATGACCGGGTGATCGATTTCGTCTCGCAGATCCGCCGCCGCGACGGCACCGTCATCTGGATTTCCGAAAACGCGCGCGCCGTACGGGACGGCGCCGGCGAGCTTCTCTACTACGAGGGCACCGTCGAGGACGTGACCCAGCGCCACGAAGCCGAAGCGGTTGTGCGCACCGCGCTGGTGGAGGCCGAACAGGCGAGCCGCGCCAAGGTCGCCTTCCTTGCCGCCATGAGCCATGAGCTTCGCACCCCGCTCAACGCGGTCATCGGCTTTTCCGAAATTCTCAAGGATCAACGGCTGGGCCCGATCGGCATCGCGAAATATGTCGAGTTTGCCAGCGACATCCACGCCAACGGCGAACGGCTTCTCCAGCGCATCAACGACATTCTCGATCTCACCCGGATCGAGGGCGGTGGCGCCGTCCTTGACCTGGAAGCGGTGCCGCTGCAACACACGATCTCCGAGGCGATCGCGCAGGCCTACGAGGCCCAGGACGCGCCCGACAACCTGTATCCGCCAATCCAGCTTGACGTGCCCGACACACTCGCACCCCTGCGCGCGGATCGGCGCCGGCTGCGGCAGATCTTCCGCAATCTGATCGACAATGCACTCAAGTTCACACCCGAGACCGGCGCGATCGCGGTCCGCGCCGTGCACTCGCCGCGCGGCCTGACCGTCACGATCGAGGACACCGGCATCGGCATGATTCCCGATCGCATCCCGATGGCGCTCGAACCGTTCCGTCAGCTCGATTCAACGCTCGCGCGGCGATTTGAGGGGATCGGGCTGGGGCTGCCGATCGCGCGCGCGCTCACGGTGCTGCACGGCGGCGAGCTGCATATCGAAAGCCGCCCGACGCTCGGCACCGTGGTGAGGCTCTCGTTCCCCAATGCGATCCTGTGCGGGGACGGTGAAACTAGCGGCGAGCGTCAATCCGCTTGAGCAGTCCGTCGAGAACCACATTGTCCTGCGCGAAAATATAGTCGGCCTGCGCCGAGCGGATCGAGCCGGACACGCCGGACGCACGCAGCAGCGCCACCGCCGCATAAAGATCGCCGCTTTCGCAATAAAGCACCTGCTCGCTGCCCGAAAGATTGGGCTGAAGCTCCGCACGCGGAAGGTCCGCGGCGATTTTTGCGGCCAGAGGCGCGATCTTTCCCGCACCCGTAAACCGCAGGACGACCTTGGTGCGCGCACCCTCGCTCGCCATCACCATATCGAGAATATGACGCAGCGCGGCGCGCGCGGACGCACTCCATTCCGCGCTGAGCGACGCCGCCAGCTGCGCCTGGCTCTTTAAGATGACACCGTCGGCGAGCACCTTGAGATTGTTCGCAGCCAAAGTCGCGCCCGTCGTCGTGATGTCGACGATGATGTCGGCCTGCCCGCTGGCCGGTGCTCCCTCGGTTGCGCCGGCGCTCTCCACGATGCGGTAGTCCGCAAGCCCATGCGTGGCGAAGAACTGACGCGTCAGGCGGATATATTTGGTCGCGACCCTCATATGACGGTGATGGCGCGCGCGGATGTCTCCCGCGACCTCTTCAAGATCGGTCATCGTGGCAACGTCGATCCACGCGCGCGGCACCGCCACGACAAGATCGGCCTTACCGAATCCGAGCGGCATCAGCAGCGACACGGTGGCGTCGGGATCGGCCGTCCGTTCACGGATGACATCCTCCCCGGTGACGCCCAGATGCGCCTGACCGCTGTCGAGCACGGTGGGGATCTCGCTGGCGGACAGGAACAGCACCTCCGCGTTGGCGACGCCGCGCAGGCGCCCGGTGTAGTCGCGTGCATTGCCCTTGGAGATCGCGACGCCCGAGCGCGCAAAAAATGTCGAGCACTCTTCCTGGATGCGCCCCTTGGAGGGCACGGCGATAATCAGCGGCGCGCTCATCTCTCCCTCCGGCAAATGACGTCGATATAAACCGCCGCGCCCACAGCCGGGCATTCCTGTGGTGCGCCCAACATTTTGATGAGGCGGTCGTAGCGCCCACCCGCCGCGAAGGTCGGCGCGTTCGGCTTTTGGGCCGGATCAAAAATCTCGAAATAAAATCCCGTGTAATAGCCGGCCGCTTTACCAGCGCGGGTTGAAAAATGAACGAGCGACAGATCGACTCCGGCGGCTTTGATCAGAGCAAGACGCTTTTCGAACACGTCGATCTGCGCGTCCATTTTCAGCCGCCTGTCGCGCGCAAGAGATTTGAGCGTCGCAACGCACCCCTCGACCGGTCCCATGATTGCCAGATATTCCTCGATCGTCTTCAGCGCGCCGGGCGAGAGGCCCTGCGCGTCAACGCTTTGCGCCAGCAACCGTTCGACAATCTCTTCCAGCGAGCGATCCCCAACCACGGTGATTCCGCTGAGCGCCAGGAATTCGGAGACGAGCGCCGCGCCTTCGTGCTGCGAAGAGCGCGCCAGAACCGAGATCAGCGGCTGGCTCTCACGAGATGGGCTCGCGGCCTCTCGTAGACTGCGCAAAAATCGCTCAACGTCACTTTGCCCACGGAACCGCGCGATGAGACGCTGCCGGACACGGTCGGACAGGTCGAGCGCGCCGACCAGCGCATCGAACAGCGACAGATCGCCAAGCTCAATGGCGCATTTGATGTCTTCCACTTTTTTGAGCTCCGCCATCACGGTGCTCAGAACCTCGACATCCGCTTCGAGCTCATTCGCGGGCCGAATGAATTCGATGCCGACATGAACCTGTTCCGGTGAACCGGACGCGCCCGCGTTTTCAAAACTTCGCTCTTGATAAACCGACCCCGAGTAGGAGAGCTTTTCCTCTCCCTCGGCCACAAATCTATTCGCGAAATCGCGGCATGCGGACAAGGTGAAGTCCGAGCGCACCCAGAACTCCTCACCGTCCCTGCCTGAAAAGGCATAAGTTTTGCGCCGCACTTCATCACTCATCAAATCGAGGAAGTGATCCGTCTTCTCGATCAGAGGAAGCTCAACGAACGGGAAGCCTGACTGCTCGAAATGGCATTTGAACAGCTCCGTGAGCCTTTTGCGTTCCTCGGGTCGGACCTCACCAAGAACATAGGCTGGCGTGCTCATTTGGCCCCCCGCGCCAGAATTTCCTTCACGCCGGCAACCAGACCGCCGCGCGGCACACACACCTGCGCGGGCTGGCCCTTGCGCCACTCGTCCGCGCTTTCGATCTCGCCGGAGAGCCTGGTGCCAAGCGCGAGATCCTTCAGCGTCACCTCGCCCTTCGCAAACTCGTCGCCACCTTGAATGACCGCGACCGGCGCGCGGCGCTTGTCGGCATATTTCATCTGCGCGCGCATGCCCGAGCTGCCGAGATATAGCTCGGCGCGAATGCCCGCGGCGCGCAATTCCTGAGCGATGGATTGGTAATCGCCCAGACGTTCCTGTTCGAGGACCAGCACGACGACGGGGCCGTCGAATACTGTGCCAGCCTGCGTCTTGCGCGAAGCAAGCCCGGCGAGCAGCCGGTCGACGCCGATCGAGATGCCGGTGGCCGGGACGTCGATCCCCTTCAGCCGCGTGACGAGGCCGTCATAGCGCCCTCCGCCGGCGACCGAACCGAACTGCACGCTTTCGCCCTTGTCGTTGGTGACGGCGAAGGTCAGCGCCGCCTCGAAAACCGGGCCGGTATAGTATTCAAGCCCGCGCACGATGCCGGGATCGAACTGGATGCGGTCCGATCCGAATCCGGCCGCCTCGAACAACGCGCCCATGGCTTCGAGCTCGGCCACGCCCGAGCGGCCCACCTCGCTCTGCCCCACCACGTTTCGCCACGCATCGAATCCGGCCTGCGTCGCGGTGACATAATCGAGAATGCGCTGGATCTGCTGGGGCTCCAGCTCAGCGCCCTTGGTGAAGTCGCCGGAGTCGTCCTTGCGCCCCTGACCCAGCAGGCGCGTGACGCCATCGAGCCCGAGGCGATCGAACTTGTCGATGGCGCGCAGGATCACGAGGTGCCTGCGCGTGTCGCCCGGCGAGACGCCGGCCATTTCGAGCACGCCGTCGAGCACTTTGCGGCTGTTGACCTTGACGATGTAGTCGCCCTTGGCCATGCCGAGTGCCTCGAGCGCCTCGGCCGCCAGAATGCACAGTTCGGCGTCCGCCGCCGGGCTGGCCGAGCCCACCGTATCGGCGTCGAACTGGATGAATTCGCGGAAGCGGCCCGGCCCCGGCTTTTCGTTGCGCCACACCGCCCCGCTCTGATATCGGCGAAAGGGCTTGGGCAGGGCGTCGTAATGCTCGGCCACATAGCGCGCGA
>Ga0209643_1001414_pt1 | contig 22762 bp, 20 predicted proteins | sample AutmiccBRH37_all_FD_187383 | JGI IMG/M metagenome (GOLD analysis project Ga0209643, IMG submission 187383) | Deep subsurface microbial communities from Mt. Terri, Switzerland - Autotrophic microbial communities BRH/37_all (SPAdes) (version 2) | ecosystem: Environmental > Aquatic > Deep... | reverse complement strand
CTGAGAACGTTTCCCAATGCTTATGTTTATCGAAAAATATTTCTCTTAAAATGTTCTCTTTCATACTTCTATAATACCAAATTCGCAAGTAAAGGGGGGACCCTAAACTTATACTTTCTGATACGTTTAAAAAAATCTCTTTTGATTAAGACTATAGATGATTCTATTTAAACCTTAGAGGAGGAAAAAAACATGAATCGTTGGTATTTAAGGCTTTTAAGTTCAGCGGTAATAAGTATACTACTATCAACTACTCTATTCGCCTCAACTCTTATTGCCCAAACCACATTCAGTAGAACGAATATACCACCTCAAGTAAAAGTTACCGCTGCCTCTCTAAATGTCAGGTCTGGACCATCTGCAGCAAAAACAAAAGTCGGATTGCTTTACAAGAACCAAATCGTTGATTGTATTGGCAAAATGGGTTCCTGGTGGGTGATTCATTTAGAAAATGACACTGTAGGTTTAGTTTCGGGTAATTATGCCAAACCTTACTATCCACCCAACTCTGCTCCTGCTCCTGTACCTAAACCTGTTCCTACTCCTACTCCGACTCCGACTCCTGCGCCTACCCCAGTTCCTACGCCTGCACCTACTCCTGAAAAACCCACTATTGGAGTGGATGAACAAAAAATGCTCGATTTAATTAATGCCGAACGCTCAAAAGTTGGAGTAGCTCCCCTAAAAACAGATACTAAGGTAATGGAAGTCGCAAAGCTTAAAGCTGATGATATGGTAAAAAACAACTATTTTTCCCACACTTCACCTACGTATGGTTCTCCCTTTGATATGTTAAAAAAGTTTGGAGTTACTTACCAAACCGCTGGTGAGAACATCGCCGGTAACTCATCTGTTGAAGCTGCTCATAACGCTTTAATGCAATCCGAAGGACATCGGAAAAATATCTTGAATTCTAGCTATAACTATATCGGAATTGGTATTTGTCCTAGCCCAACCTATGGTAAAGTTTTTGTACAGATGTTTATTGGACGCTAATTAACGAAAATAGCGTAGAATGTGCTCTTTGTCCAGCTGCATCAAATGGGTTTTTCGATGAAAGAAGCAGTTTTGAAATTAATCAAAACTGCTTCTTTAAACGCATTATGTAATGGTATTTATATTTACATGAGCAAGACTTATGAATTCTTCAGGGTCTTGGACTAGGATGGGAAAGGTTTTATAATGGATTGGAACCACTTTCGACGGTTTTAAGAGACTATAAGTCAAATTCCTCTTGAGTCATGGTATCCTTAAGTGTAAGTTCACAACGTTCGCCAAACCTTATTGTATTATCCGTAAATCTTAAAAACTCTGGTGTTATGCAATGCCACCGGGCCTTAGATACTCCCTTGAAAGAAGCTGGAGTTTGAAAGATGTGCTTCGCAGCAGGATATTTTTTAAAATAAGAGGCTAACACCATCGCTGTTTCCTTCAGATTATTAACTAAATAAGCGTGCCCTCTTAATTGAATACCTTGAATCTTTCTAAAATCCTTGTAGTCCTCAGTGATTGACGCCGCCATCAGAGGATTTTCTCGCAGATTACAACTATGAATTGTAGTAGGTTCAGATAGGAAATAGATTTTAAATCCGCGATTAACAAAAAATACGGGGGTTGCCCACGGGGCGTCTTCTCCATAGGTCGAGAGGATTATGGTGTTATGAGTTGCTAGATAGTCAAGCATTAATTGGGCTATTTCGGTCGTCATATACTCCTCCATACTATACTTTTGTCTAGGTCAAACGAGATTCTTCCGTACTACCTCTTCCCTGCCTGTCTCAGATACGAATACCTATCTATATCTATGCCCCTTCGCAATAGCCATTCCGCCGTCTTTCCTGTAATAACCAAAGGCTTCTCGGTAAGTTCCCTTAAATTAGCTGCACCAACCATTAACATTGTGTGTCGTAAATCCTCAATAATGATGTCCACACGTTCATTAAGACATTGTTCTGAGCCTTCTGTAACTATCCTTAAGAAATGACCTGCCATACCGACTAGCTTCGCCCCTAAAGCAAGAGCACACGCGACATCACTTTCACCTGTGAAACCACCTGAGGCAACAACTACTATGGGCAAATCCATGCTTAAAGATTCTACGAGGCTAATAGCTGTAGAAATACCCACGTTCTGGAACTTTTCTCGGTAATCCCGACCTGAACGCAGATATTCTATTCTTATAAAATCAGTTCCCCCTTGACCACTGACGTCAATATACCGAACACCAACATCATAAATTTTTTTGATTGTCTCGCGGGAAAGACCAAAACCGACCTCCTTAATAATGACCGGTACCTTAGAAAGACTTACTATTTTTTGTATATTAGCTAAGGTGCCTCTGAAATTTCGGTCACCTTCAGCCATGGCGAGTTCCTGGGCGACATTTAGATGTAGCTGAACGCCGTCTGCCTCAATCATTTCGATAGCTTCTTTGACCATATCTGGTGAAGAAAGTGCACTTACATTCGCCAATAAAATACCGTCGGGGTTTTCATCCCGTGCTACTCTGTAAGTGTCTCGTACTTTAGAATCCTCTAATCCGGCAGTTTGGGACCCGATAGCCATGGCAATTCCTGCTCGGGCTGCCACCCTTGCCAAACTCCGGTTAATATATTTTACCTCAGGATGACCGCCGGTCATGGCATTAATAAGCAGAGGGGCCTTTAACTTCTTATTCAAGAAGTCAAGCGAAGTATCAACCTGTTCAAGATTTAGTTCGGGTAAAGCTTCATAAACTAAATAAATATCAGAAAAACCATTCCCTACTGTGGATTGCGGGGTTTTAAGAGCAAATTCAACATGTTCCTTTTTCCTATGTAGCCTAGATATTTTTCATCACCCCTATCCTCAGTAACAAAATTTAGAATTAATTGTAGAAGATAGATCTTGCGATAGTTTTTTTCTAACATTAAGAATCAAGCATAAAGTTCTTTATATGACTACCCTGCAGAAATATTTATTTTGCCGTTTATTTTCTTTACTTTTGAGGATATTCTTTTGGGAATAATACTCTTAAGAGTATTATTTTTCCGATCTCCTTCTTCAAGTTTGCGCCAAAGTGTTGTCCGGCCAATACTTAGTTGGCTAGCTGCTTGAGAATGATCTCCGCCAAAAGCATTTAAAGTATGTTGTATAACCTGTTTTTCGACTTTGGAAATAATACTTTTCAAGGACCCATTAACAAAAACTTTAATATGAGGACTTTTTTCAGTTTGAAGAAAAGTATAATTTTTACTTCGGCAATGTAGATCAAACATCTGTTTTCCCTTTTCACTGGCTTGATTCTCTGTCAGTCCCTTTGTAACTACAGCTACACGACGAATTACGTTCTCTAGCTCCCTAACATTTCCTGGCCAAGAATAATCTGGTCTGCTAATCACAACTGAGATAATTACTTTCTTCATTTTCAAAGACAAATCAGTATATTTATTTAAAATTTCCATTGCCAAAGCCGGGATATCCTCTTTACGCTCAAACAAAGATGGGACATTTAATTGAAGGACATCCAGTCGATAGAACAAATCATTGCGAAATTTCCCTTCGGCAATTAATTCCTGTAAATCTTTATGCGTAGCGGCAATAATACGAATATCCACCATCACTAATCGGTCACCGCCGATCCGGCGCACCTCTTTTTCCTGAATCACACGCAAAAGTTTAGCCTGTAATTCGAGCGGCATTTCCCCAATCTCATCTAAAAACATTGTCCCACCATGGGCGAGTTCAAACAGGCCTGGCTTACCCCCTTTGCGAGCACCAGTAAAGGAACCTTCAGAATAGCCAAATAACTCACTTTCTAACAATGTTGCAGGAATAGCTGCACAGTTTACTGCAATAAACATCTTTCTTTTCCTTTTAGAGATACCGTGAATACTTTGAGCAAATAACTCCTTCCCAGTACCACTTTCACCTAAGATTAAGACTGTTTCATCACAATCAGAATACCTTTTAGCTAGATCTACTGAACTACTAATAGCCCTACCATGACCTATGATATCCGCAAAGGAATATTTAGTGCCGTGGTTTTTAGTGACAAGTTCTTTCCTGATCTTCTCCTCAATATCCTGAATTACTTGTAGTGCCTGGTAGCTTGCAACAGTTCCCACTATCTGTCCATCGTTGATAATCGGAACTCGATTGACGACGACTTTAGTATCTTCCACATGAGTAACTTCTCCGATCACTGCTTGCTTAGTGGTCAATACCTCGTTAAGTTTTGTTTTATCTAAAACTTCGAAACAATTACGACCTATAACGTCTTTGGCATTAATTTTGAATATATCCTCTGCTGCACGATTATATAAGGTAATGATTCCACTTTCATCAGTTGCTACTATCCCCTCGTAGGTACAATCTAAAATAGCCTTTAATCGATAGGTTTGTTTCCTCTCAGCCTGTTGGGCCATGGCAAGTCCTTTCGCAACTTCAATAGCACTCACGAAAGACTCCTTGCTCATATTAACTGCCTCTGTCATAAATCCTAAAGCTGAAGCTACCTGACAAACAAAGCCTCCACCAATAATAATTTGATCAGTTCCCTGAATTTTTTCCAAAAGAAATTCAAGATGCTCAGCATTGTTAAATACTAATACCTTGGGTTGAAAACCAAGTATTTCCGATATTTCAGTAAAATCAATTTGCGATTTACGATAGACAAAAATCACTACATTTGTACCGTACTGTTTAACGGCTCGGGCTATAGGATAAAAAATGTCAAATTTATGTTCAGGTACAGAAACCACGGGAATGGTAGTATGATCTTTAATAAACAAAGTATTACCCTGAGTACTTACAATCGCCTTAACACCTTTTCTCTCGAAGTACTCTAAGCCGGGCAAAGAACTTTCTAAGACTCCTTCATGAACCATTAATTTAATACCTTGAACTAGTCCTATCTGACGACACAATGCAGTTAAGTGGGCGTGCGTTGAAATGACCCCTATTAAAACCTCGCTTTCCATTTGGCCCCTCCTTTTCCATCTAAACTCCACCTTATCTATAATGCTTAGGAATACCACCTTTCCTCTGCCGTATTTTAAGGCCATGCATGCCATAAGTTATGAAATTCAAAAGAAAGTACTAAACACATGGAAAAGGTCATTCATTAATCGCAATAGAGAGGCCTTCGTTAACAGGTTGTTAATAAAGAGTATCAACTAATCTATTACAAAGCTTCATTTTGGTCTGAAATATCAACTAATGTTGTTCCCCAGCGTCTTGTTAGATTATTATCAACACCGAGCAAATCAAGAATTCTGGACGTTTGATGGTTGATAATATCATCTAGCGTGACAGGATGATTGTAAAAAGCAGGCATTGGCGGCGCTATGATTGCACCCGCTCGGGTCATCTTGAGCATATTCTCCAAATGAATCTCATTAAGTGGGGTCTCCCTCGGTAAAAGTATCAAACGCTTTCTTTCCTTGAGCATTACATCAGCTGCACGAACAATCAAATTATCTGCATAACCATGGGCAATAGCAGATAGAGTCTTCATACTACAAGGGGCCACAACCATACCTTCCACACCAAAAGAACCGCTGGCAATCGGGGCGCCTTGATTCCGATAATCATAACAAAATGTTGCCATCTTTTTTACTTGTTGGGGACTATACTTTGTCTCCAAGGCAATAGTTTTTTCTGCCCAAGGACTAATGATCAAATGCACCTCATAATCACTCATTGACTTTAACACTTCAATGAGTCGAACTCCAAAGACAGCACCGGTTGCACCAGATAAAGCTATGATTATTTTTTTCATAAAAATCTCCCTTCGTTTAGATTACAACATGAACTTGGATTATGTTTATTGTTTCTAAAATGCAAATCTTATTCCATATACCCTAATTTCTTCTCAAAAGTTAGAATTCTATATTGAATGTTAGTTTATCAGCCTTAAATGGTTGATACTCCAAATTTAAATTCAAGCAAAAATAAAGCATCGTACCAATATTGAAACAATTTTTTCAATATTGGTACGGATATTTTGTTGCCTATCATTATGTTTCTATTTCTTTTTACTCCGCGAAAGCTGAGCACTAAAACATTAAATTATGTTTCAACGAAGTAAATAGCCAAACTTTTCCCTAGCTAGTTTTTCCAGTTCGAGACTTGGATAATTTACTGCGGGAAAACTTTCCTTCCATTCCCAAGGTCTAGTGGCATCAATCACAGCTCGGGAATTGGTGTTGTTTCCTTGTTCCTTGTTCTCTGGGCTAATCCGAGGATCCAACGGAGTGCTCCAGGCACGTTTAATAATATCAATGGACTCAGCAGGATCGGAGCGAGTAACCATAGCCCAAATTACAGCTTGCAAGTCAGAAGCATTAATATCTTCATCAACCACAACAATATACTTACCAGCATAGGCTCCAACGTGACACATCGCTGCGACATGACCGGCCTGACGAGCATGACCAGGGTAACGTTGTTTGATCGATATGGCTAGTAACATACGACTTCCGCCGACTTCGTGGGCCCAGGCTGCTTGAACATCGGGAATTCCAGCTTTCTCCAACTCCTCTTTTAATAAACCGGAACGCACGATCGAGCGGTAACGGCAGAGTTCATCAGGTGGTCTATTTGGGGGACTACCCAAAATAATCGGATTATTACGATGATAAATGGCTTTAACTTCGATAACTGGTTCTTCTCTTTCACCGCTGGCATAATAACCGGTCCATTCTCCGAAAGGGCCTTCCATTTTCTTGATATTTGGATAAGCGTATCCCTCGAAGACTATTTCGGCATTAGCTGGCATGGGTAGACCCGTTACTTTACCCTTAACTACTTCATAAGGTTTTCCACGGAGTGCACCGGCGATATCATACTCGCTTGTACCATAAGGAAGCTCATTACTTGCCATTAGATATAAGAGTGGATCCCCACCAACAACGATCAACACCGGACAAGGTTCATTACGGGCAAAAAATTTATCTCGATGTATACGTCCATGTTTCCCAGGGGAAATATAGAATCCTAAATGCTTAGCATCATGAACCATTACTCGGTAAGTACCTAAATTTACCCAGTTTTCATCCGGGTCAATAGTAATGTCATAGCTTCCCGTACCGATATAACGTCCACCATCACGTTCATGCCATAACGGTGTAGGGAACTTCAAAATATCTACGTCATCACCCATTATAATATTTTCTAAAACTGGACCGGATTCCACCTCTTTATAAGGTATTGGATTAAGATCTTTCATCATGCCATTAAAGGCTTCACTGACCTCAAATTTATTTAAAGAAACGGGTAAACCAAAGGTCATGTTGATACGTTTACCGCCAAAGGCATTAGTTAGCACCCTGAAACCAGGTTTTATCCCAGGTATAGTATCAAATACAACCGCTGGCGAGGGTTCAGAATGGTGTAACATTTCCGTTGCCATACCAATATCCTGCTCCCACGTTGCCCCTTCTACCACTCTCGTCTCATCGAGCTTTTCTGCTTCCTCTAGCCATTCCCGAAGATCATTGTAGGCAATTTTAGAGTATGTTTTGTTTTCTACCACATTTAACATCCTTTCCATTCTACTCAACTGTTATCTCATTGCACCCGCAATTAGGTCTTTATATTTGGTAAAAGTCTTGATCGAATTTTCGATATTTTTAGCGGCTTCTACATCTGTACTAGAATGAACCGGCTGACCGGCTTCCTCCATTTTCTTCATAAACTCAGGATCTTTAACGGCCTTCTGAAATGCATCCCGCAGAATTTTAGCGACTTCAGGCGGTATTCCCGGAGCTGCTGCAACTTGGTAATTTGCCTGAACAACATTTAATAGGGACCCATACCCTATCTCTTTGATGTTAGGGATATTAGGAAGGTCTTTATGCTTACTTGGGTAAAACACTACTACTGGGTTCAATTGTTGAGAATCAACGATAAACTTCTTTAGAGTCGGATAAGGAAACTGAACATAGTCCACATCACCACGGATCGCCGCCATGACTGCCTCTGAACTACCAGGATGGCTGATAAATTTGGCCTTTATCTCCATCTCCTGTAAAGCAATCACTGAACCTAAGCCCGCAGTCGAGGAAAGCCCAACCACACCTACTTTTACCTCCTCTTTGGAGGCCTGCATATCTTTGATGCTCTTGTACTTCGACTTAGGAGAAAGACACCCCACATAAGTTGTATCAGTGATGCTGCCAAGCCAGGTCATTTTATTCAAATCATACTCCGCACCCATGATTTGATTGACAACATTACCAGGAATATTAAAAATTCCCATGGTGTAGCCATCTGGTTTAGCACGATTTATTTCACCGATTCCGATATTCCATTCTCCGCCAGGTACATTTTTCACTATCATATTGACCTGCTTTGGCAGATACTTGGGCATATACTGTGTGAGTAAACGAGAATAGGTGTCATAGCCGCCACCCGGTGAAACAGGCACTATGAATGTAATATCTTTTGTCGGATAATCGACTGCTGGTGCAGTTGGAGTTGTTGCAGTGGGGGTTGCAGCCGTTGTTCCACAGCCTGACAACATGGATATTAACAAGATCGTAATAAGAGAAACTACTAGGATAACCTTTTTATGAAATTTCCCCTTAATCATTCTTATCCCTCCCTAACGTAATATATAACCAAACCTTTCACGATCTAACTTAGCAAGCTCTGGGCTCGAATAGTGAGATTACATGATCAATTTATCTAATCCATAACTCTCCAGATCTGCTAAAACCTTCGCCCTATGTTCCATAGGAGGTATCGCGAGTGGTGGATAACTATGTTTCTTTGTTGCATCAATGATAATCTTGGAACCAACAGATCTCTTTTGGGTTAGTTGAGCTTCCTCAGCCGGTGCAGCAGAGGGATCTAGGCGTACTGATGCGGTATCAGCAACAAGCATGCAATCTTTAGCAGGCTGACAACGGAAAGACATAGCCCAATCAACCGCAAAATCATCCCAAATATCAATGTCATCATCCACAATTACTGTAAACTTACCCAGGGTTGGGTCAATCGCCCACGCTCCCCAAGCGACTTGTTTTGATAGTCCAGCTGATCCGTCTTGGCTGATAGAAATGAGCAAGTAAGCAGCTGCCCCTCCGCTTTCCTTCAAGCGAAGATCGGTTACAGGCAAATGAAAATCGTCCCTTAATCCTTTAAATAAGCCAGCCTCTCGTCCCACACTCCGTATCAAACTACTTTCACTCGGAGGCATTTGACTTATAAACGCTTGGTATATAGGATTATTTCGGTAAGTAATGGCCTTGATGTTTACTTCATAAGCATCACCATCAGGTCCCATATAGCCTGTATATTCTCCAAAGGGTCCCTCGTGTTTGAGAGTGTTAGCGTCAATTTCACCTTCAATTACGATTTCAGCTGATGCAGGAACCTCCAGATCACAGGTTTCACACTTCACAACCTCTACAGCTTGCCCACGCAGACCACCAGCCACAGCATATTCGCTTAAACCATACATAATTCTAGCGACCGAACACAGACCAATTGTCGGATCCGTACCCAAAACGATCGCTACTGGAGTTGGTTTTCCCAAACGTTTGTTCTTTTCAACGTGCTTTCGGGCATGTTGGTGAAAGTTAACCATACAACCAACTCGGTCTTTAGCCTTGACTTGAACACGATACGTCCCAACATTAATGACTCCGGTCTCTGGATCTTTGGTTACCACATAAGGAGAGGTGAGATAAGGTCCTGGATCTTCCCCCACCGTCCAGATAGGTACCGGGAACTTACCCATGTCAATCTCTTGACCTTTAAGAATATTTTCTTTACACGAACCCGTACTAACTAGAACAGGGTCAATCGGATAATTTTGAGCTTCTGTCCAACGCTTGCTAATATTATTGATTTGTGTTTCAAGGGCTAAAGCATAGACTGAACGAGATGCTCCTAAAATACCAGCTACTACAGGAACACTAGATCCTTTAACTTTTTCGAACATGATCGCCGGACGACGCGAAGCAGGGACTTTTTGAAAGAGTACCCTAGCTGTTGCTGCAATTTCCCAGTCTTTATCAACCTCCTTACTTACCTTATGTAACAACCCATTTTCTTCAAGCGCCATTAGATATTCACGTAAATCGTTATAGGGCATTGAGTTACCTCCTTGTAAGATTTAAGCTTTCTATATTAATATATAATATCTTAAATTTTTTGTATATTTTAAATATTTAATTTATTCATTTAAAGAATCAATAGATAGTTCTTAACTTAAACCTTTAACAGACTATTTATTAACAGAAATCTCTTCTTTTTTATCAAATAAAACAGCCCTTTCGGACTGTTTTATTTGATAAGTCGCGATAAAATCAAGCAACACTTTCGTTTCGCCCTTGATGTAAATGAAATTATTTACACTTCATAGTAATTCTAACTTCTGGACAATACCATGGTAATTCGTCAGGATTTTTATCCTCTTTCAAATCATCTTTAATTAAATTTGGTAAGATAAATGTTTGATGAGTACCTTTATTCTCAATAAATACTATAGTCTTTCCTTCAGGAATTTCCTTTCCACTAATCGCTTTGACAGCCTTTACAGGATCTTCAATGCAAAGTTGACGAAACTCCAGATCCACCCTTGCCTTTTCCATAATTTCAGACAAAGTGTCAACTACCTCATCTTGTGTCCAGTCGCTCATGTTTATCCTCCCTTTATTCTTATTCATTTAAGCAATTTTGTTACTACGAAATTTATTCTCTTTTGAAGTAAACCTTTATTTTACCCAGAAAATAACTGTTTGGTATATCAACCTATCCTATTAACTTAGTGGTTAACACTCGACTTATCCCAAACACTATTAATTCCAGTACGTTCAATTGTTTCTGAAGCTGAAAAAAAAGCACTAATTTCCGGAGAATTTAGTTTGTTTTTTTCACACGCAGCGATAACACTACTCACGAGTTTACCAGCCCCAAGGATCTTGATAGTTTTTAGAGATCCTTGGTTAATTTCATTTCTTACTGAACTCAGCGGTAAAATGGCTACACCAACACCCTCTAGAATCATTCCTTTGATTGCCATGTAATAATCGTTTTCACTAATTATATCAGGATACACTCCTTTACTAGTAAATAAGTTCATCATCCATCGACCAAAGGCTGAAGTAGTAGCATGTGCAACCATCTTTATTCCATTCAGATCTTTAATGTTTACCGTATCAAAATTAGCAAAGGGATCGTTTGGGGTAACGACTAAAACTAGTTCTTCTTCAAATAGACGCTTGCAATACAGATTAAATTTTGGCATAGGGGTGCGGATTAAACCTATATGAACCTCCCCCGATAATAATTTATCAATAACTGAGTTAGAGCGGGCAGTGATAACGTTAATCCTAATATTGGGCCATTTTTGGTTCATAATTGAGACCAGTCGGGGAATTTCATGTGTGTTTATGGTATGGTTAGCAGCAATATTTAACTTGCGTATTCCTGATGTCGCATCTGCTTCCAGCTTTTGTTTTCCTAATTCTAATATGCCTAAGGCCTGTTCGACATAGGGCAGTAATTCACTGCCCGAAGAACTTAATTCTACTTTCCGTGACGTTCTAATAAAAAGATATTGCCCTAACTCTTTTTCCAAAGACTGGACTCTTATGGTAATCGTTGATTGTGTAATGTGGAGCATCGCTGCGGCTTTACTAAAGCTTTGCAACTTTGCTACTTGCAGGAAAGCTTCAAGGTTATGCAGTTCCATGCATGAAACGCCTTCTTTCGATTCCAGCCAGTGAATTACAGTTTCGTTTTCTGATCCACCTTACCAGAGGCTACTGCCAAAATCGACTCCTCAATCTTCTTATACCCCGTACAACGGCAAAGGTTACCAGCGATGGCTTCTCGCACCTCGTCCAACGTTGGTGCCCCTTTATTGTCCAAAAGTACCTTAGCGGACATTAGCCATCCCGGTGTGCAAAAGCCACACTGGATTGCACCGTGTTCGACAGCGGACTTTTGGAGAGGATGAAGCTCTCCGTTTTGAGACAATCCTTCGATCGTTACGATCTCCCTTCCCTCGCATCTGATAGCTAAGGTCATGCAACTTAAAGCGGGTTCTCCATCGATAATCACGGTACAAGCCCCACAGACTCCCGAATCGCAGCCCTTCTTAGATCCTTGCAGACCAAGTTGTTCCCTTAAAACGTCGAGCAAGGTCCGATTGGCAGTAACCGTTACTTGATATTTATTTCCATTCACGTTAAGAATAAGGGCTCTATCCATTCCTAACCTCCTTAGCGTTCTGCAAGCTGAAGGGCTTGCTCCAGGGCCGATTGAACATAAACTTTAACCATGTCTTTGCGATATTTAGGAGTAAAATCACGCAGGTTGTTTAATGGGCGAGCGATAGTATAAGCCTTCTGGACGAGAAATTCTATTTCTTCATCCCCGAAGAGGCCCTCTCTGCTGATTTCCTCGATTAAGAGCGGTCTTTTATCGACTCCCGTCAATCCAACAGATACTTTCTGTCCTGCTCCAGCCTGTGTCGCACTGACCGCTACACCTAGAGCTGGGTAATCAATCGTTTTGCGCACTCGCAACTTAAGATAAATATTTTGGCTTTTAGGACCTTGTAAAGGAACAATGATTTGAGTCACTAGTTGTCCTGGCCGCAGGGTCTGAGGCTGCTTACCGTTGCCAGTATATAAATCTTTGAGTGGAATTATCTTCTCTCCTATAGAGTCAACAACTTTGACCTGCGCTCCTAAAACCAATAAAATTGGGGCTAAATCACTGCAATAGGTCGCCCAGCACTCTTTACTCCCCTTAACGGTATGGCAGACGTCGCCACCGGCTTTATGACAACGCTCTAGACCATGTTTGGATCCGACTGACTGGTTGTAGTATAGACAAAGACAATCTTGACAGAGGTTGCCTCCAACAGTTCCCATCGCTTGGATTTGGGCAGTGGCAACCTTAAGTGCTGCACGTGCCAACGCTGGGTAATTTCTCTTTACCGTTGGTTCAGAAGCCAAATGTCGAAGTGTTACGAGGGCTCCAATTTGCAGTTCTCCCTGAACACCATAGCTTATTGCTGTAAGGTCAGGTATAGCTCGCAGATCTACTAGGCATTCCGGTACTTTAAGCCTTTCTTTCATAGGAAGCATTAAGTCTGTTCCTCCAGCAATGGCCAAGGCTTTGCCGTCCATTTCCTCCAGTAGGACACAGGCCTCAATGAGTGACCTTGGGACTTGATAATCAAACTTTGCTAGTTTCATACTATTTATCACCCCCATCTTGTAGCTTTAAAGCTGCCAAAACCTTGTCAGGAGTGATAGGCAAGCTCTTGATGCGGATGCCGACGGCATCATAAATCGCGTTAGCCAAAGCAGGAGGTACCGGCACATTGGTAGTTTCTCCAACCCCTTTGGCACCGAAAGGTCCTTCTCTATGCTCTTGTTCCACCACGATGGGTACAACCTCCGGCATATCTAAAGCGGAAGGCAACTTATAATATAAAAACGAGGGATTAAGGACATGACCACCTTTGAATGCATAATCTTCATAGGCTGCAAAACCGACGCCCATAGAGACTCCCCCAACAATCTGGTCGGCAACATTTTCAGGGTGAATAGCCTTACCAGAGTCATGAGCAGCATAGATTTTCAGAATTTTAACCTGCCCTGTTTTCCGGTCTACCTCTACCTCAACCCCGTTAGCTCCCAGTAACCAAAAAACACAATAAGCGGAATAGAAATCCTCCCTTTTGTCATCTGGCATTTCTGGAATATAATATCCCCGGCCGAGAATTGTCCCACTAGCGCTGCAAGTTTTGCCAAATATTGTTGAAATGGGCAAAGCCACCTCCGGCTTTCCTTTGAGAGCTACGATACCTCGTGTGATCTCAAGATTTAACGGGTCAACACCAAGTACTTTAGCACCGAGTTGCAATACTTGCTGACGAGCATCGCTTGCTGCCATCTTTACGGCATTGCCCATATGAAACGTTGAGCGGCTGGATGTAGTCGAGGCATCATAGGGAGTAAATGCCGTATCTGGGGTATGCTTCCTTACAGACTCAAGTGAGACGCCTAGTTCTTCAGCGACAATCTGGCGAAGAATTGTCTCGGACCCTTGACCAACTTCCGTAGTACTGCTTAGAACATCAACTGTACCATCTTCATTAACTTTTACAAAGGCAGCTGAACCGAAAGGAGTTTTAACGGCTCTCTCCATACATGCAATACCTCGTCCTTGATCTTTACCCAAGGGTTTCTCTCCCCAAGCCATGCTCTTGGCGACTTCTTGAAGACACTTTTTAAGACCCTCGGCATGTAAAATCTGTCGGGTGGCAGTATGGGTATCACCGTCCTCATAAGCGTGGCGAAGCCTTATTTCTAAGGGATCAATCCCTAATTTGGCCGCAATAATATCCATTTGGGATTCATAGGCCCAAGACAACTGCGGACCCGAATAACCTCGCATAGCCCCTGCTAGCAAGGTATTAGTGTACATTAAGTAAACGTCAATTTTTACATTTGGGATTTTATAAGGACCAGCCGCCGACATTCCGCCAAACAGGGAAACACTTGGCCCTTTTTCGGCATAGGCCCCGGTAGCTAAATAGGTTGTTACCTGACGAGCCATAATCGTTCCGTCCTTTTTAACACCGGTTTTCATCTTCGTGACCGACGGATGACGCACCAACGCCGAGCAGAATTCTTCCTCTCGGGTATACATCACCATGATCGGGACGTTTCTGATCTTCCAAGCCAAGGCAATAACAATAGCTTCAGCTCTCAAGCCACCTTTGCCCCCAAAATTACCTCCTGTGTACGGCGCACTGATCACGCGCACTTTTGTTAAGGGAAGGTGTAAGGAATTTGCTATCTCGATTCGGGCACGATAGGGTGAATCATTATTCGTCCATAGTACGAAATTATCGTCATCATTTATTTGGCAAACAGAACCATGAGGTTCTATAGTGCAGTGCTGCACTGTTTGGGTGGTAAAGGTGTCTTCAAAAATGTAGTCAGACTCCTTAAACCCACGTTCGACGTCCCCTATGTCAAAATTAACATGATTACAAATATTTGTCTTTGGGACTGGTTTCACCAATTTTTTATGTTCGTAGGCTTCTTCATGAATTAGAATCGCGTCAGGCATAGCGGCTTTTTCAGCGTCAAATAAGCTAGGCAACTCCTCATACTCAACCTTAATTAGGGCCAACGCCTTTTCAGCAGTCACTTCGTCAATGGCCGCTACCACAACCACAGCTTCCCCTACATAACGGACCTTACCCTTAGCCAGATACGGCTCGTCCAGACAAGATTCGCCATGTAGAAAAGGCAAGTCTGCCCCGGTGACTATTCCCTTCACGCCTGGCAATTTCGCAGCTTCAGAAGTATCAATATGAATGATCTTGGCGTGCGCATAACTACTTCGCAAAACCTTGCCATAAAGTAGACCCAGGAACTTCATATCTTCTAAATAGATACTTCTCCCTTTTACCTTTTCCCAAGCGTCGGAACGAAGTGGTGAGCTTCCCACAATTTCATAGTCCTTCTCCTTGTTGATATTTGTACTATTAAGCATACTTCCTCCCTTCTAATCTGTACCTGCCACCGCTAAAGACGCAGAAAACTAGATAAGTTAATTTTATGACTAATTATTTGAAAAATCCTAACTCGTGTATTCATGTATTTGCATTCATCGGATAATCAAGTTTTAATTAATCCTCTCATTCAATACTCTAAAATGAATTCTAGACAGCTCCGCATATTCACGGGGAGTATGCCCTACCTTTTTCTTAAATAGAGTCATAAAATTCGAACTATCTTGATAACCAACTCGTTCGGCAATTTCTCCAATCGTATAATCTGTAGTACAAATTAATTTTTTTGCTTCCTCAATTCTAGTTAATGTAATGTAATTATAAATAGTTAAATCAGTAAGCTTTATAAACAAACGACATATATAAAAAGGACTAAAGTTTACTAAACGGGCTAAATCATTTAACTGAATGTGTTGGTTATAATTTTGATGAATATGCACTTTTACTGCTTCGACCGCTCGGAAAGCTGACTCATTATAATGGAGGGTTACACGATCTAAGAGTTCCTTAATAATACGGTGCACAAAAGCACGGACAAGGTCGCTGGACTCTAAGAGGCGAACTTCACTACTTAGGATCGTTAAATTATTTAGAATATCCTCGGACGGAATACCAAGTTGCATAGTTTTGCGAGTAAAGACAGTTATCAGTTTTAGAGCATAGGCTTTAAGATAGTCTAAATCTTTTACTTCCTCATTAATTTCTGCGAGTAATTTGTTTAATATAGAGACTGTAGTCTGAAAATCCCCACCCAGAAGAGAAACCAAGGCATTCCTTTCTGTTTGGATCCATAGCTTACCTTTGGGAACTATCACCGCTTCACTGCTTTCTAAGGCAATCTTCTCAAGTCCATTTACTTTAATGAAATTAATACTTTTTCGCTTGGCATATTGCCCCGGTGTAATTCCTTCCAAACATTTAAAAACTCTAATAAAGTAACTTGAATCCCGGAAGCCAAGTTGGAGAGCAATAGCAGCTATAGAAAAGTTTGTACCAACAAGCATTTTTTTGGCCTCATTGATTTTGATCTTAATCAAATATTCGTGAAAACTTAATCCAAACTCCTTTGACAAGATTTCACGCAAAAGCGCTTCATCAACGTGTACAGCTTCTGCAACATCTTTGATTATTAAATTCCTATGGAAATGAGCTTGAATATACCTTTTAGCTTTTATGGACAACACGCTCGTGTCTATCTCTATCTCTGTCTTATAATTTACCAATCGCAGAACCATACTGATATGGTCTTTAAATAACTCCCGCAAATGGTCAATCTCTAAAGGCCCATCTCCCTTTTCCGCTAAATCAATAATTTCCAACAGAGAATTAATACCTGGCAATACAGTTCTTAAAGGTGCTCCAAGTTGCCAAGCCTTATGATAAATTACGGCAATTGCATTAATTAGCCACGACCTAAGCAGTGGCATATTACTATTTGAATGAATAACTAGTTCATTAAAGGTATCTGAAACGGCAACTTCAATAAGCTCAGATTTTCCAGCAAATAAATACTTTCGTAAACGATATTCAAAATCTACTGGATAGCCATAAGGATAGTAGGTACACGGACTCTTTTTATTGTGTTTTGTCATATTGGTCTCCTTCTTACCAAAACCAAAAAACATAACCAAATATTAACTCTATTACTAATTACAAGCAATAAACATTCCAGTTATTATGGACTTGCTCTGAAACGTCTGGATGTTAAGCTGAATTGTTGATATTAATAAGTCAAAGGTAACGTGAGGTTTAATTTCAGTAGCGAAATAAAATCCGTAGTCTATTTTACTTGCCAATCATGAAACTAGGCGTTTCAACTTAGAAACACTTAGCTGGCCTACTTTAACAATTCTACCTAAGACAGACGTTTTTTCACTATATCTTCAAATTGTTAACACAAGTATAGTTTATAGTCCCTGTAAGTGCCCAAATTAACCCCGTTCTCATCTGGATCAATCGTTATAATTAAATAAATATAATCTCTGGAAATAAATACAAAAACGAAACATTACGTTCCATAAATGTAAGGCAATTTTTTCTTAACTTTTGAAACCTTTCACTAACTCTTGAAACCTTTCACTAACTCTTGAAGCATCCCTGCCAAAATCGCCAAGTCCTGAGCTGATTTGGCAACTCCTTCCATGGAAGCAGTCTGTTCTTCAGCAATTCCTGTTACCTCTTGACTAGAAGCGGCAGTCTTATCTGCAACATCAGCTATGTTTTCAATCGATATAATAACTTTATTACTACCAACAGTTAATTCTTGGGCAATATCAGCAACTTCCTTAATTTCTTCTACTACCCCGTTAAGTTCATCCGCAATAACCTTAAAGGAGTCACCTACCTGCTTTACAGCTACTACTCCTAAAGCAACCTCTTTTGAACCAAGCTCAATTACATTTACCGCTAAATTCGTTTCTTTTTGAATACTGTTAATGAGTTCAGATATGCTTTGGGCAGATATTACCGATTGTTCAGCAAGCTTCCTAACTTCCTCAGCTACTACGGCAAATCCTCTGCCATTTTCTCCCGCTCTTGCCGCTTCTATAGCAGCATTTAATGCTAATAAGTTTGTTTGATCTGCAATCCCTTTGATTACATCTATTATTTGGCCAATTTTTTCCATTTCTTGTACTAAGCCTTTAATTACACTTGCGGTTTCGGATGATACCCGATTAATTTGTTCTATTCTATCAACTGCATTATTAGCCTCTTTTAGACCCTGGTTTGCGATCATCGAAACTTTTATACTTGATTCAGTAACCGATCTCGAGTTTTTGGCCACTTGCTGAACATTTGCTGACATTTCATTAACAACTGTTCTAGCGTGTTGGACCTCTTGGGATTGATTATCCGCCCCCGTTGCCAAATAGCCAATCGTCGTTGCTACATGCTCTGTAGCGGAAGTAGTTTCTTCGGAAGATGCCGACAATTCCTCACTTGATGCAGCAAGTTCATGGGAGGATTCCACGACTTTCTGTACTATAGTCCGTAAATTTTCAACCATTTTATTAATCATACCCGCCATTAAACCAATTTCATCTTTCGTAGTAATCCTAAGTTCTGCTACTGTTAGATCTCCATCGGCGACTTTGCCGATAGCTAGTGATATTACTTTGATAGTTTCAGTAATATTTTTAGAAATAATAAGAGCAATACCGATCCCCAATAAAATTGCAATCAACATAATAGCTATTACAATATATTGACCAGTTGTTTCAAGATTAACAGTATTTTCTACTGCTTTAATTCCATTGCTCTTATTTAAATTCACTAAAAAGTTTATATTTTCTTTGAAACCATCATATGCTATTCTATAGGAGTTATAGTGCATTAAAGCCTCATCTGCTTTATTATCTTTAACAAGTTGAATAATATCTTTAGTACCCTTTAAATAGTCAGCATATTCGATAGTAAATTTATCCCAATTCCGGCTTTGCTCGACTGAGCTAATTGTCGCCTCAAACTTATCCATGTTCTCTTTAACATCATTTATAGATTTATCTATATCTGATTTTGCTTCTTCTCGTGTTCCAATTAAGGTTATGTATCTTAATTGATTCCATCTTAGTTCGGCAAGACTAGCATCTACTTGACTAATATAACCCAGAGAAGGTAACAAATTAGTTGTAATAGAACTGACAACTACACTTATATTTCTTGCCACTATAATTCCGGTAAAACCTATTCCCGCCGTCAAGAGCAGAACAATAAAAAATGCCCCTAATAACTTTGTTTTAAGTTTCAAATTAATTCCACCTTTATCTGTACTAATTTTAGAAAGCATAGGTTTGTGCTACGGCAATAAAATAGATTCTTTCAACTCATTTTTAGTCCATATCTCTTTTTCTATTAACAGCCGGACTAATAGCTTCTGCCCCCAACTCCCGTTTGGCATATTGTACGCCAGCTCCGAGAAACAAATACAGCGCTCCGCTTAAGACAAATGCCCAATTAACTCCCAAAAGACTTGCCGCAAACCCTAACAACAACGCCCCTAAAGCGGTAACAGCCTTATTCATCAGATAAATACCCATAACTCGACCCATATAGTCTGGGGCCGTTGTAAGTTGCATTGCTGTAACAACACTATTGTTATAAGTCACTGTCGCAAATCCCAGTAATAACATCATAAAAAGAGCAAGTGTGGGATAACTCGTTAAACCGAAGAATAAGAAGGCACTACCTTGTAGAACGGCAAGTAAAATGGTGATCGTTTTCCCGACATTACTGCGTATTGCTGCGCTATTCATGGCCCCTAAAACACCGCCAATACCAAAGGCAGCAGTTAATAGTCCATAAAACTGAGGACCTTTACGGAGTATGGTATCCACATACGCTACCAATAAGCTGGTAAAAGGCATGATAAGTAAAGAAGAGATCATACCAAGATAAATTAACATTCTTAACTGATTATTATGCCAAATGTACAGGTAACCTTTGATCAGGTCTTCTTTGAAACTAGCATCCTCTTGATTTAATTCATTTTTAAATAGCGGCGATATCTTCATTAACATAACGGCAATTACAATGACTAGAAATGTAAACGTATTAATAAACATAAGTCCGGCAACACCGGTGAGTGGAATAAGAATACCGCCTAAAGCTGGTCCTACAATTCTAGCCAGATTGTTTCCAGTTGCATTTAAAGAAATAGCACTGGGAATATTTATACGTGGGACTAATTCCTGTAACAAAGCCTGCCTAGTCGTTTGATTAATAATTTGTGTTGTTTCTAAGGAAAAAATAAAAAACAGCACCAACAAATAACTAATATTTTCAGTCACTACTGCAATACTAAAACTTAAAGCAAATAGAAGAGCCACAAATTGAGTTACTCCTAATAAACGACGTCGGTTATACTTATCCACGAGCGGCCCGCCAAGAAATCCGAAAAGCAAGCGGGGAGCCATGCCCACGAATGCTGCTAGGCCTAAAGCAGTAACAGAACCAGTTATTTGCCAGACTAACCAGTTTTGGGCAACGAGTTGCATATGGTCGCCAAACTGGGAAGATGCATTACCTAATAAAAGCAACCGATAATTCCTAAAATGAAAAGCAGACCAAGGCATTGACTTAGGAATGCCGATTTTCAGTTTCATTGGCAATACTCTCCTCTTCCGAATAAAGCACTTTCGATCTTAATTGTATAACGTGCTAAATTCATCTGATTGAATTACCTTTCACCTTTCAACAGTGGTTCTATCAAGTAGCTTGGAAGTCTAATATAGAAAAAATACCCCCCGCATTTTGCTACGGGAGATCTAAGAGCTACGCATTTATTTATCTACTTGCTTATCTTTTTAAGATATTTTTCTACAATGGATGCATCCAATACAACATTTGGATCATATTCCGGTGCATCTTCAAGCTGTTCCAAATCATTGAGTCCACAATATTTATAAATTCGGTTGATTGCTGAAATTAAACGGACCGGTTTATTCGGGTCAGCATTAAAATGTTGGTGAATTGTATTAGGTGGCGTATAAATCACATCTCCCGCCTGCCAATCGTACCGTTTCACCTCGACCTGCAGCTTCCAATGATAAGTGTCGGTAATCTCCACATCACAATCCTGATGCAGATCGTAGCCCTTTCCCTCCAGAACATATAAACATTCTTCTGCCAAGTGACGATGTTTTCCCGAACGGCTGCCCGGCGGTATAATCTGCATATACGCATCAACAGTCTCCATCCGAGTATTCATCTGTTCATTTAAAAGGTGCTTTAACAATCCTTGGCGTGCCATTTCCCACGGCATTTCACTAGGTTTTACGATTTTCTTCCGTTTTGCATCCTGAACTGGCTTAGCTGTTGCATCATCCAATAGATCCTGATAAAAATTCTCCGATATGTTGCCTTGCTGCCATACTTTTGATTCATCCCATGACATAGTTATATCCTCCTTCCAAAATTTTATTTTTCGTCTTCTTCTCTGGCCTCGAAGCCTACACCTTCCGGAGTAGCCTCTGTTGCTCGAGGTTCAACAGTCTTCTGGAACAGCATATTCATAAACATATACATTGGCTTGGTCTTAATGACTAGGGCGCGAGCTGGTTTATGAGGGTTAGCATTAAAGTGTTGATGTACACAGTTGTTATGAACAATTGCCACATCCCCAGCTTCCCAAGCATAGCGAATTCCATCATGAATCTCGTAACCTGTTCCATCAAGAATATAAAAGGCCGCTTCGTTTACATGCCCATGTTTCTGAGATTTGCCCCCTGGACCATACTCTTCGAGATGAATATGGAACATTTGTGAGATGCCATCTTTCGGTTCCACGTAATGTTTACTGAACGCTTGAGGACCATCGTTGAATTTAATCTCATTTCCTCTCAATACGCGCGGCTGTGAGCGTAATCGTTCTAACTCTTGTTGCAAATTGTATTCACCAGAAATTCCTCTGACGAAAATACGATCCTTCTTACTGTGATAATGTGATTCTATACCCATATTTCTATCTCCTTCCGTAAACCCAAAAAGCCTATATTAAAAATCAACTAATTCCTAAATGTTTAGTATCCTCCCTTTCGTCAGATACCCAAATTTCAACCCTTAAATTCCGGGGCGTTCTCTAACTGCTCAAACCAGTCAAATCCCATGGCTTTGACGATCCTGCTGGTGCAAGAGACAAAACGAGCAGGGTTAGCTGAATCGGCATTAAAATGCTGATGATTGGTGTAGGGTGGAATATAGATAAAATCTCCTGCTTCCCACTCACATTTTTGTGGTTCAGTTTCCCAATCCCAGATATAATCATCTGCGCAGTCAAACTTAACATCCCAATGCAAATCGTAGCCTTTACCTTCAAGTACAAAGAGTATCTCCTCAGATAAGTGACGGTGTTTCCCAGATTGACCGGAAGGCTCTAGGTCTTGTTGATAGATATCGAGACAATACTCCTTAGTATCCATTGTGTCGTTCACCAAATGTTTGATTCGACCCTGAGGACTATCTTCCCATAACATCTCTTGGGATTTTACAATGGTCTTTTGTTTGGCATACATTTTTTTAAACTCTCGGGACTGCATTAAAGAATCTTTATAATAGGTGCCTTTTGCTTGTTCAGTCATTTTGCTCCTCCTCTTTAATACATAGACTCTCGGCATTCGCCGAGGCGGTTGGGCCAAGGGGTTCCTTGAACCAACCTTATAGCATTCCTCCTACTTTAGTGGGAGGAATTTTGCTTTTTCATACAGTCGAACTGGAAATTCACTAGTA
>Ga0209643_1001410_pt1 | contig 22790 bp, 22 predicted proteins | sample AutmiccBRH37_all_FD_187383 | JGI IMG/M metagenome (GOLD analysis project Ga0209643, IMG submission 187383) | Deep subsurface microbial communities from Mt. Terri, Switzerland - Autotrophic microbial communities BRH/37_all (SPAdes) (version 2) | ecosystem: Environmental > Aquatic > Deep... | reverse complement strand
GGCCGTCAGGATATGCATTTGTCTTGGAAGAGAATCATATGTTGGTATTTAGTATTGATACAGAAGAACTGACCACAAATAGCGTAATTAGCGCAATAGAAATAGTATCAATAAATAGAGGGTAGTATTCAACAAAAAATGATTGGAGCTATGAATTATGATTTTATGGTTAATCAAATTGGACAAATGGAATAATTCATCAAAGAGGAGAGAATGATGTTAAATACCATTTTAATTATCGAAGAGGATCCCATGATAATAAACTTAATTAAAGTATATATGGAGAAGGCGGGGTACGAAGTTTACACAGCAACCGATGGAGAGGAAGGGAAAAATGCCTGCATAGAGTATTCCCCTTTTCTGGTTATTTTGGATTTAATGTTACCCAAAGTAAGTGGAGAGGAGATATGTCAGTAGATTCGAGAAAAGTGGAAAGATGAAATAGATCATGAATCACTAAGATTAACAGAATTGATGGAAAAATTATATCTTCTTAATGAACAGGAATATATGCAATTTCAATATAAAGCAGCTAAACAGAAAATAAATATGAAGGAATTGGTAGAAGAGTGTCTTAAGCTTTTTGAATGGGAATTTAATCAGCATGGAATAACGTATAGTTATGAGTTAGAAGAAGGCTATGTTGTTGGTTATGCTAATAGTTTAAAGCAAGTAATAGACAATCTTATTCAAAATGTCATTCGATATAAAACGGAAGAAACAGAGGTTACCTGCAGGGGAGTGATTGAGGATGACATGTACAAATTATTAGTGACTGGTGAAGGCCAATTCATTCCTGAGGATCAACGGGACAAAATATTTGAACGTTTTTATCGTGTTGATGTATCAAGAAATCGAAATACTGGGGGACATGGTTTAGGTTTATCGATTGTGAAGGAAATTGTTAAAAAACATGATGGTCAAACAGGGTTAGATACAGACGTTTCAACACATTCGTTTTGGGTACGGCTACCTTTAGTTAAAAAATAGTTTTATGTGTCAATACGCATGGTTTGTTAAACTAATATCTAATGTTTAGTTAGCCAAGAGATGCCGGGAAATTACTTATTATTTTTCACAAAAATATAAACTAACAATTCATATTCTGGAAAACATTATGACAAGGTTTCCATTAGGTTTTCAGGGGATACCAGCATGACAGGGGGTGATTTCATGATCTTTTTGTCAAACAACAGAAAATTGTTTACCAGTTTAATAGCTGTAGTTTTTGGTGCATTGATTATCTTGGTAGCTTTTTTACTGACAAACTGGTGGTATCAGCCGCAAAGAGAAGCAGGACCGGTGAAAACGGTAGGTGTACTCTTGGCTGGAGATATGAAGCTGAATAAATTGGCAGGTTTAAAAGAAGGATTGGAGGAGCAGGGTTATTTAAGTGGTGTCAATATAAATTATGTTGTGCAAAATGCCAAAAATAATGGTAAAATACTAAATCCTTTAGCAAGTGAGTTAATTGCTAAAAGGCCAGATGTCTTAGTTGCTTTAGGTGGGGTAGAAGCAGATGCCCTAAGAGATATATTGACATTAGAGCAAAAAGAGATTCCTATAGTCCTTGCAGGTGTAGCTTCAACTGTTAAGCGGGGGTTAGTGGATAACTTGCAAGAGCATGAAAGTAATATTACCGGTATAGATAATTATCATACTCAATTAGCTGGAAAGCGATTAGAACTTTTAACCAAATTACTGCCGGACACCAGGAGGGTCTTGGTAATTTATGACCCGGAAGTAATCCCGGGCTTACAGAGTTTGGACATTATTGAAAATACTGCTGCTTTATTGGATATTGAACTTATTAAATATCCTGTTGTAGCTAAAGATCTGATTATGACTGAATTACCGCAGGTGCTTGCAAATCAAGAAGTTGAAGCTATTTTATTGTCATCTAGCTATTTTTTAGAAGCAGCAGCAGATGAATTATTTCAACTGTCGTTAGATTTTAAGGTACCGGTAATGGCAGTGAATGAACATGAGGCTTATCGTGGTGCCTTTGCTGCCTACGGAGTATCTTTATATGAGCAAGGTAGACAAGCAGCACCACTTATAGCTAAGATCTTCTTAGGGCAACATCCCAGCCAAATTCCGCTAGAATTATCGGACAAAATTGAACTTGTTGTGAATATGGACGTTATAAAAAGATTAGGATTGCAAGTCTCTCCCGTTGGGCTCAGTTATGCCAGGGCTATTTCTGAAGGTACTTCCCTTGGAAAGGGGAAGATTAAATGAATAGCTTGCCCTGGTGGCGAAAGATAAGATACAGGGTACTTATTTTCGGTCTTTTAATGTCTATTTTTCCGTTGTTGGCTTTAGGGATAGTCAATATCAACAATACTTGGACGGACTTGGAAAGGTCAATTCACCGGCAAAATATGGCTAGTGTGCGCTGGATTGCCAAAGATATTGATCAGCTGATTAATAGTTCTATAACAAAAATTGAGTTGACAACTTCTGCTTTTGCAGATTTAACTAAAGAAACAAAAACTCAGCAGGAAATAGTACTATTTTCATTGCTAAAAGAAGTTGACGAAATTGAAGAAATGGCTTTGTTAAATAAGAGCAATTCAGCCATCTCCCGGGTTTCTAAGCGAGAAGTGCTGCCTTTAGCAGAAAACGATTCAAACCTGGATCTATTGGTACAAAAAACACAGTATGGCTCAGTCTATTTTACCAAGGATGGGCGGCCTATGATGAATGTGTTTATTCCGTTATGGAATAAACAGGAGAATGAACGGTCAGGAACATTGAAGGTTAAGCTAAGTCTGAGGGGAATAATTCAAAAGACAGTAGGAGCAGAAAGTGGAGGGTATTACTTTGTTGTTGACAGTCAAGGAAACCTAATAGGACATCAGGATTTTAGCCAAGTTTTAAAAAGTACCCAAGTCACCACCAGTGAAGCTGTCAGAAAGCTATTAGCTCAGGTAAGTCCATTGGAAGTTACTGCACCGCTAAAGTATAAAACTTATGATAATACTTTAGTTTTAGGTGCTTTTGCTCCAGTATCAAACCTAAATTGGGGAGTTGTTATTGAACAACCGGTCAAAGAGGCAATGGTACCTATTTATCAATTGGTTTATAAACTTTTGGCAGTCATGGGCGGGTTAATGTTTACTGTAATTGGGCTCAGTATTTATTTTGGCCTTCGCTTTACTAAACCCATTGAAAAGCTCGAAGCCGGGACCCGGATAATAGCTTCAGGCAACCTGGACCACTTAATTGCAGTAAAAGGTGATGGTGAAGTTGCCAAACTGGTGGAAGCTTTTAATAATATGACCAGGGAATTAAAGCTGAAATCACAAAATTTATTGAAGGAGAAAGAGCTGTTAGATAAAGTCGTCAGTGGGGCAGGAGTTGGGATGGCACTAATAAAAGATGATTGTACTCTTTCTTGGGCTAATGCCCAACTGCGTTCTTGGTTTGGACTTCGAGACATAGCTGGACAGAAATGTTTTCAGGTGTTAGGGGAAGGCAATAACTATTGCCAGCCATGTTTGGCCCGCAAAAAGCAAGGAGATACTGAAATTAGTGGAGATATGATAACCAGTGTTTTGGTAAAAGGAGAGAAAAAATATTTTCGCCATCAGGTGTTTGCTCTAAATCCCAGTAGTCCCGATGACCCAAGGTATTTGGAATTAATTGAGGATATCACCGCTCGCCGGGAAATGGAAGCAATGGTAATTCAGGCGGATAAACTTGCTGCGGTTGGACTATTGGCTTCAGGGGTGGCCCACGAAATAAATAATCCTTTGGCAACTATTAATGCTTATGCCCAGGATTTAATTGAGAGATTGCAAGAGCAAAAGGATAACATTGGTGGTGCGGAGCAAGATCAGGTCCAAGTAAACGAGATAATTGCAGACTTAAATACAATTACGGAGCAGGTCGGGCGTTGTGGTCAGATTACCCGTAGTTTGTTGAATTTTTCTCGGCAAAGTGACTGGAAATTAGAACCGGTAGACTTAAATAAATTGATCCAGGAAACAATTAAGTTGCTGGGATACCGTTTTAAAAAGTCAAACATTCAGTTACTAACTTCTTTAGAAGCAAAATTGCCAATTATCAATGGCTCGCCAATTCACTTGCAACAGGTGTTATTTAATATCCTGATTAATTCGGTGGATGCACTGGAAGCAGGAGGACAAATTGAAATAACTACCAGAAAGAAACTCCATTGGGTAGAAGTAATGATAAGAGATAATGGATCTGGGATAAAGGAAGAATATTTAGCAAAAATATTTGATCCCTTTTTTACTACTAAACCAATAGGAAAAGGAACAGGTCTTGGTCTATCAATTTGTTATGGCATAATTTCTAACTTAAAGGGTGAAATCAAAGTTGATAGTGAAGCGGGTAAAGGAACAAAAGTGATAATTTTACTACCGGCAAATGGGGAGACGGATGTGAGGTGAGACAATACTAAATGGATAAGGCCAGAATACTATTAGTAGATGATGAAGAAAGTTTTCGGCAACTATTGGTAAAGCGGTTTGAGCGGAAAGGTTATCAGGTGGCAAGTGCCGGAAATGGCGAGGAAGCTTTGGCAATTGGAAAAAAGAACGAGTTTGACATAGGACTTTTCGATTTAAAGATGCCGGGAATGGATGGATTAGAGCTGATGAAGCAGCTGAAAAAAATTCAACCTGAGTTGCAGGTCTTGATTATTACGGGACATGGGACAATTGAAACAGCTATTCAGGCCATGAAATTAGGAGCCTATGATTATCTTACCAAACCTGGCAACTTGGATGAGATAGAGGTATTAATTGAAAAAGCTTTTGAAAAGAAAAATTTAATCCAGCAAAACCAAGATTTGAAAGAAGCCTTGCTAAGAAGTAAGCTAAGGCGGCCAATTATTGGTGAAAGTGAGCGGCTGAAATGTGTTTTGAATATTATAGAAAAAGTAGCACCAACTGATTCAACTGTGTTGATTGAAGGGGAAAGCGGCACAGGAAAAGAGTTGGTCGCTGAAAGTATTCACTATTTGAGCCAGCGCAAAGAGCAACCTTTTATCGTCTTGAATGCGGGGGCTTTACCGGAACAGTTATTAGAAAGTGAACTGTTTGGTCATACTAAAGGAGCTTTTACCGGAGCAGTGGAGGAAAAAAAGGGTTTGGCGGAAATAGCTCATAAAGGAACTCTTTTTCTTGATGAAATAGGGGAAATAGGTTTAGCCCTCCAAGTTAAGCTATTGCGTTTTTTGGAAACCGGGGAAGTACGCCGAGTAGGTGATAATAAGACCAAGAAAGTTGATGTGCGGATTGTGACCGCCACAAATCGCAAATTAGAAGATGAAGTTAAAAAAGGTAATTTTCGTGAAGACTTGTATTATCGCCTAAATGTCATCAAGATAGTTGTACCCTCTTTACGTCAGCGTTGGCAAGATATACCCTTGTTGGTGGATTATTTTCTAAAAATATATGATAAAAGCGGTAAAAAGCATTTATCCAACGAAGCTTTAATAGCACTAAAGAATTACCAGTTTCCGGGCAATATTCGGGAGTTAGTAAATTTAATCCAAAGGGGAGTTATACTTTCTACTGACACTACTATTCACAAAGAAGATTTATTTGGTAGAACTGTAGAAACAACAAATCAAGCTATTACGTTAAAGGATATGGAGCGAAGGCATATTGAGCAGATTGTTCAAATTGCTAATGGGAATAAAACCAAAGCGGCAGACCTGTTGGGTATAAGCGTTCGAAACCTGTACCGCAAGCTTAAAGAATACAATTTAGACCAAAACTATGACATTTTGTCATAGGTATTTGCCAAAATGTCATAGCTGTAATGAAAACATCGGTCAAAAACCGGTGTTTTTTTATACTTTAGGAACTTATATAACTTTGCCTAACTAGGCAAAGTGTTAAGGAGTAAAGTACCGAAAGGCGCCTTTAAAGGAACTGAAAAATGAGTGCATTTTTCGCATCTGGGAGATTGGCATAAATATTGCAACTTAAGATTATCAGGGTAGTTATTATAATTGCTTAACTTGTGAATGGGGTGAAACCGGATGGCAAAAGAGAATATCAACGAGAAGATATCAAGAAGAGATTTTTTTAAGCCCAATTTTTCCGGGGCAAAAGCTTGGGCAGCTGAGTTATTTGCAGAAGATGAGACAAAACCAAAAGAAACAAAATGGGCAATGCTGATTGATTTACAGAAGTGCATTGGCTGTGATACTTGTACTGTATCTTGCAAAGCAGAAAATCGCACTCCGCCCGGGGTAACGTATAATGTGGTCTTGAAAGAGGAGGTCGGCACTTTCCCTAATGTGACCAAAGTTAACATACCCAGGCCTTGTATGCAATGTGACCAGCCTGCCTGTAAGCAGGTTTGTCCTGTAAAGGCTACTTACAAAATGAAAAATGGTATTGTTGCTATCGATTATAACCGCTGCATTGGCTGTCGTTATTGCATGGTGGCCTGTCCTTATGGTGCCAGGTACTTTGATTTCGGGGAAAATTATGAGCAGGAAATGCTGGGATACAATAGCTATCAGACTAATGAATACGGGGTAGAAAAAAGAGAAAGAAAGAAAAAAGCCCCGGTTGGGATAGTTAGAAAATGCCATTTTTGTTTTCATCGCTTACAACGGGGTGAAGAGCCGGCGTGTGTGGAAACCTGTCTGGGAGATGCCCGTTACATTGGTGACTTAAATAATCCTGATAGTATTGTCAGTAAATTGGTGCATAGTGGCAGAGCAGTGCGATTAAAAGAATACATGGCAACTGAGCCCAGAGTATATTATCTAAAGTGAGGTGGGGAAAATGCCCAGTAAAACAATAGCTCAAAATACAGTAACACCAATTAAAACTAACCGTGTTATCTGGTATGGTTTTTTGTCTGTACTTGTGTTAATAGGGGTATATGGATTGATTATGAGAATGGAAATGGGCTTAATTAGCACTAATTTGACTTCTAATGTGCCCTGGGGAGCTTGGGTAGCTTTTTATATTTATTTTGTAGGACTAAGTGCAGGAGCTTTTCTTTTGTCATCTTTGATTTTTGTTTTTGGGATGGAAAAATACGAAAAGATTGGCCGAGAGGCTCTGTTGGCTGCAATATTGAGTATGGTTTTGGCTATGATGTTCATTTCTCTTGATTTAGGTAGAATGGAGAGATTTTGGCATAGCTTGGTTTACTTTAATCCATTTAGTGTGTTAGCTTATGAAGTGCGTTTTTACGGATTATATGTGTTAATTTTAATTGCTGAGCTTTATTTGTCCATGAGACAAGATTTAATTAAAAATGCCCGAAAGAATGACCTAAAGGGTAAGATAGCCAAAATCTGTTCATTAGGCAGCACTGATTTATCTAAAGAGTCGGAAGCAAGAGATCACAAATGGCTGAAAATATTAGGCTCAATTGGGATCCCTATTGCGATTTTTGGTGTACATGGCGGGACTGGTGCCTTATTTGCTGTGGTTAAAGCCCAACATTACTGGAATAGCGCTGTTTTCCCTGTGATTTTCGTGGTTTCTGCTTTAGTTTCAGGTACGGCGTTGTTGATTACATTTTATATCATTAGGCAAAAGGTGAAAGGAGGCCGCGTTGATAAGGCCATGGTCCAATCTTTGGCGGGTTTAATGATTGGCTTTTTGATAGTTGACATTGGTTTGCAGTTTTATGAGTATCTGATTTCAGCATATAGCCTTGACCATCAGGCATTGGATACGCTAGCAATCCTTTTCGGCGGGAAATTCTCTTTTATCGCTTTTTGGCTGGTGCAGACATTTATTGGGGCTGTGGTTCCTATTTTTCTATATCTTAAATTTAAAGAATCAGTAAATGCCTTGCTAACAGCAGCAATTATGGTTGTTTTAGGGATAGTGGCAGTAAGATTTAACATCGTTGTTCCGCCATTGTTAATACCTCAATTGGCAGGGTTGTCAGGGGGTTACTATTTTCCCTCTTCTGTTGAATGGATGACCAGTGTGGGAGTGATTGGTTTCGGATTGTTGTTATACTCACTGGCAGTCTCTATATTACCGGTTGATTTAAGTAGACCAATTGAAAAAATGGGTGAAAGGAGTGAAAGATAATGGCTGATATAAAAACTGATAGTATTGACATTAAAGTTAGCGAAAAAAGGCGGGGCCTAAACAGAAGGCAATTTATTAAAGGCGGAGTGGCTCTGGGAACTGCTGCGGGGGTTGGAACGGCATATTTAAATCAATTTGCCATAGCCGCTGGTGATGACCCAAACCAGTTGGAGTATCATGGAGTTGGTTATGAATATGATGATTACACTGCAGAAGATGTAATTTATTCCCAATGTGATCAGTGTAACACCCAATGTACTATTAAAGCAGTTGTTGCCAAAGCAGCAGAAAATCTGCCTTGTACTGCCATTGTAAAAAAAATAGCGGGTAACCCCTATAGTCCGTTAAATATGGAGCCTTTTGGCCATATTGATTATAATACTCCTCCGGTACAGGCAGTTCAAGGATTTGGTGATGTGGCGGTAGATGGTCGAGGCTTTCGGGGAGGCAGAACCTGCTTAAAGGGTCAAGCTGGTATTCAGACTGCCTTTGACGCCACCAGATTGCGTCAACCTTTAAAAAGAGTGGGGCCCAGGGGAAGCGGCAAGTGGCAAACCATTAGCTGGGAGCAGGCTATCAGTGAAATTGTTAACGGCTCCTCTGACCTGGGCACTCCGGCCCTCAAAAATAGCTGGGCTTATGTAGAAGAGGACCAGATCGTGGCTGATTGGGATAAAGTAAAGAACGAAGAAATGTCAAAAGAAGCCTTCCATACGAAATACAAAGATGTTCTGATTGATACTAATCATCCTGATTTTGGGCCTAAGTCCAATCAAATTGTCAGTATGGTAGGTCATCGGCGGGACTTTATTCAGGACCGATTTTGGGCTAAAACTATCGGTAGTATTAACTCTATTCACCATGGTGGCATTTGCGGTATGAGTGGTGTTTTTGGCAATATCCGGTCTTTTGCCGGTGCCGGTCCTAAAAAGAGAATGTATGGTGACATTGATCATTCAGAATTCCACATTGTTTGGGGAACTGACCCTTTTGTAGCTAATAAAGGTCCAACCTGGCTGGCCCCCAAGTATATTAATGCTATCAAACGGGGCATGAAGATGGCAGTAATAGACCCCCGCTTAAGTAATGCAGCCGAAAAAGCTGATATGTGGGTTGCTCCTAAACCAGGGACAGATGCGGCATTAGCCTTGGGAATGGCCCGCTGGATTATAGAAAATGAGCGCTATGATCGCAGGTATTTGATTAACCCCAATAAAGAAGCTGCTAAGCTGGATGGGGAGCCTACCTGGTCAGATGCATGCTACCTAGTTAATATAGATAAACCACAAAAGCCAAAACTTAGGGCTAACGAAGCCGGAATTGGTAATGAGGGGGATTTTGTGGTACTCCAAAATGGAAAGCCAATGTCCCATCTGGAGGCAAGTGAAGGAGAATTAGAAGTTGATACAACTATTAATGGTATCAGGGTAAAATCTGTTTTTACCTTATATAAAGAGAGGGTAATGGAATATACCTTAGCTGAATATGCCAAAATGTGCGGTGTTAAGGTGGAGGAAATAGTGGAACTAGCCCGGGAGTTTACTGCTTATGGCAAAAAGGCCAGTATAATCTCCTACCGGGGACCGGCTATGCATGTCAATGGATTTTATGCTGTACGAGCTATTAACACCTTAAATCATTTAATAGGCAATTATGATTGGAAAGGCGGCAGCATCAGCAGTGGGGCTAAATTTAACCCGTGGCAGGGCCGTTATGATATTAAGGCTGTACCTAAAGGCCATAAACCATGGGGTATATCTTTAGTGCGGGTAAGTAAGGCTTATGAGAAGACTACTTTATTTGAACGTGACGGTTATCCGGCCAAAAGGCCTTGGTTTCCATTGTCAAACCATATTACCCAGGAAGTATTGCCTAGTGCGGCTGCTGGTTACCCATATCCCATTAAGGCAATGTTTATTCACCGGATTTCACCTATATTATCTGTTCCTGCCGGGTTTTTACAGGAGGAAATATTAAAGGATGAAAAGGCTATTCCGCTCTTAGTAGTATCTGATATCGTCATGGGCGAAACAGCCACTTATGCCGATTACGTATTGCCGGATGTAACATATTTAGAACGGTTCGGAACCGAAAGCATCTATCCAAACCAGCCGCTTAAGGTAATGCAGTTTCAGCAGCCGGTGACAAGGGTCTATCCTGAGCCCAGACCAACCGAAGATGTTTATATAGAGATTGCTAAGAAAATGGGCCTGCCCGGCGTAGGTGTCAAATCCTTTCCGGGTGGCGGCAGTTTAGACCGGGCCGAAGATTTTTATCTGAAAATGATTGCCAATATTGCTTATGACGGCACCCCCGTCCCTGATGCATCTGAGGAAGAACTAGAAATATTTAGCAAAATAAGGAAAAAAGCTTTAGGCAAATTTTTTAATATTGACAAATGGCAACGAGCAGTTACACCGGAAGAGTGGAAGAAGGTAGTATATGTTTTAAATCGAGGTGGCCGATTTGCAGCTAAGGGGTCTGGCTATGAAGGAGAGTATATAAAGTACAAGTTTGGTGCCCAAGCAATTTTTTATGATGAGAATACAGCTAAAACTAAAAATTCTTATGATGGTTTACTCTTTGATGGATTGCCTAAAGTGGAGGAAATAAGCTTTTACAGTGGAGAAAAAGTGGTTGATGCTGCTTATCCCCTGCAGTTAATCAATTGGAAGGCTTCCCATATTGGTACCCATCGCAATATTAGTAATACCTGGCTAAGGGAAATTAAAACAGAAAATAGTTTATGGATGAATCCCAAGGATGCCAACGCCCGAGGAATAAATGATGGAGATAAGGTCAAGATAAGCTCGCCTAATTATGAGGTAGAAGCTATAGTTGCTGTTACCAGCGGTATTAAGCCGGGTGTAGTAGGTTGTTCCTTCAATTACGGGCATTTTGCCTATGGCTCTAAATCGATTACAATAGACGGTACCAAGACATCCGAACTGAAAGAATACGGTCATACCGCCTGGGCTAGTGGAGAGAGCAGCAGTGGTTATGCCAGGGGGAGAGATACAGGCTTTTCTTTCAATAATTTACAGCGTGTAGATGATTCCATCGGAAAAGCGTGCCTTTCTGATTGGGTAGGTGGTGGAGCTTCTCAATTGGATGCCAGGGTGGAAGTGATAAAAATATAAAAAAAATTAACATTTCAACCTCACTTTGAATTTAAAGGAGTTGTTAATACTACTAAAAGTGAGATTGCAAATGATCTTAAGATAGAAGAAAATAATTAGTAGGCAGCCGATTATCTGATGGATGATATTGAAACCTCCCTGATGTGGTCCAAAAGAATTTCCTTATTAAATAATTCAATAAAATAACAACCTGCATCTAAATTAACCAAACAATACAAAGTATACAAACCTATTTTTTAACGATAGTTATCATGCAGATGAGGATGAATTGGACAAGCAGTTTTTAAAATTACATAATGAATTGTTTTCAGATTATGATTGCAATAAATGCAGGAATTGCTGCAAGGAATATTCCGCAAGCTTTGAGGAGCATGAATTAAGGGAGGTCTCAGCTTTTCTTAAGATTACGGAAAAAGAGTTCAGAGATAAATATATTAAAGAAGACTTAGGCGAGCATTCACTTAATCTAAAGCCTTGCTGTTTTCTCAAAAAAGATGGAGGATGTGAAATTGAAGCTTGTAAACCTAAAAGCTGCAGGGACTATCCGTTTACAAGCAGGCCTGAAAGACTATTTAGCTTACTAAGCATTCTTACTTCAGCAAGCATTTGTCCGGTTGTGTTTGAAATGCTGGAAAGATTAAAAAAAGAGTATGGATTCAGGAAAAGAAAAAGAAGGGGTGATTGGAAAAGCAATGAATTATAATGAATTTTTGAAAGCAGTAAGCAGTAATAAAGATTTATTAAGTGCTATTGGATTAATTTTATTCGGAATAATTGAGTATATAAACTACTATTGGTATAGGTTAAATTATGGAAAATTAGGATTTAATATTAGAATATTATTGAATACAAAATTACAAAAATCAAGTATAAACAAGTTGATTGGTGATTAATGTTAAGACGCATCGTTTGTTTTATGTTGCATTGTGTTCTATGAAAGGAAACTTTAACAATGAAAAATGGGAAAAAAAATATTATTCATTTTAGTAATGAAGACAAGAGCAAAATGGATTTCAAAGGCTATGACTTTGGCAAAGGGCTGTTCTACAGAACTAACTTTAGTGATTCAAATTTGGAGGGTGTTAATTTTCGAGGTGCTAACCTCAAATATTGTCTCCTCGTATCAAAAAAGCAAAGAATTTAGTTATTGATTCGGAAATAAATGAGAAACAAGATGGATAGTTGATTTGTCTTTGAATATTAGTAAAATGTTGCGTATTAATAGGATGAGGCGAATCAGTAGGCTAATGATTTGATAAAATTTTTATGGAGAAGAGTAAAATGTGGAAGGAATTGTTGTTAAATTTATCAAAGGGTAATAAGTATGTTAAACTAAATCCGCCAGCCACAAAACATGAAATTTTAGAAATTGAAAAAGAGCTTGGCTTAATGCTATCTTCTGATTTAAAGGAGTTGCTACTGGAGTTTAATGGAGATAATTTTTTTATCTTTTCAACAGCACAAATTTTAGAAATTAATTCTATGATGAGAGAATTTACATGTTTTATGCCGTTAAATTGTTTATTGTTTGTTGCTGGTAATGGCTGTGGTGACTACTATGGATATGCAATCACTGGAGATGGAATTAAAGATTGGGAAATATACATGTGGGAACATGAATATGATAATCGCATTTATAAGGCAAACGGATTAAAGGATGTTATTGAAAAATACTACACTGAACATATAAAATAATGACCTTGATAAGGACTTGTATATAATGATAAAATAACTATACAAATTAATTTGGTGGTGATATTCAATGAATTTTATTAGAAAAGTTGCAAACAGTGATATTTTGATTAATATTATAGATCTGCCTGAAAATTTAAAGCATAAGCAAGTAGAAATCATTGTGTTACCCGTTGAAGAAAACGAGAGTCGGCTCAGTTCAAGCAATAAGAATGTCAGGGGGGCGTTATCAAAGTATAAAAACCTGTCTCTCATTAAAGAGGAAGGGACAGCTTGGGAAAAAGCAATGGTGGAAAAACATGAAAATTGTTGATGCGAACGTAATATTAAGGTATTTACTTAATGATGTTCATGAAATGGCTGAAAAAGCTACGCAATTGCTGGAAAACAACGAAGTCTATATTCCCAACGAGATTACGGCAGAGGTTGTTTACGTATTGGAAAAAATATATAAGGTTGGTAGGGAAGATATTTCAAATATTAAATCAGCTTTTTGACTACACTAATATTAAAGTTTCTGAAAAGCAGATAGTTATTGAAGCGTTAAGATTGTACAGCCAAAGAAAATTGGATTTCGTTGATACATTGTTGTATGCTTATCATAAAGTTGGCAATCATACTGTAATAACCTTTGACGAGAAGTTGAGTAAATTATTGAAATAGCTGCAGTTAATCCCTATTAACAGGCTTTAAACAATAATATTGGAGAGTTGCCAAAGCCGGCATCTATATTCACCTAACTTGCCAAAGTATACATTAAAAAAGCTCTGAAGTAGTTGATTCAGAGCTTTTTGCCGTATTAGGGTTCGACTCGGTTTGAGGGATAGCAGAGGGGACAGGAGATTTAGAAATGGCATTGTAGTAAATCGATTTTACTCGTTAGTATACGATGCGGGATGCCAAGGTAAATTACTGGGCTTGCGGAATAATACATGCAATCGGCATGGTCAATTTTTTATTTGACTCTACGCAAAAACCACATGTTAAAGCGAGCGAAATTTACAGTTGGTTTGGTATAGCTGAAAGTACAGGTAGTGGAAAGTCAAGACAAATTAGAGATTTGATGAAAATGAATTATTTTGATACAAAATGGACACTTCCAAGTAGGATGGAAAGTAATCCTTTGGTTTGGATGATTCCAGTTAATGGACTTGTGATAGATGTACGTCATTGTCCACGGGAAATACAAGAGGAAGCATATAGAAAAGGTTTAATACCGTATCTACCATAGCAAATTTGATGAAGTGGTACAAAATACGGGCAGGACCCATCTACTTATTTCACTTAGTAGAGCAGTTTATACCTACGGAAATAGAAGTGCTGCAATGAATATAATAGAAATACCGAATAAACTTTAGAAGGAAAAATTATGAAAATATATATGGATGTCTGCTGCTATAACAGACCATTTGATGACCAGAGCTAAGATATGAGCTTGACAGCGGTGACATACGGTATCTAACAGATGAAGAAATTAAAACGATCCTCCGTGTTGCCGATGAACTTATTGCAACTTTTCTTATAAATAATTTTTGTAAAAACTTTTTACAACTTTAGAGTATTGTTTGAAAGAATGCATTTGTGCGCATTGTTAAAGTGATTTTGCGCCGCATGATAAGCGTTTATTCAATGGATTTCTAATGAAGGAAAGAATTGCTTGATGTTCTTTAAGAGCATTTTCCATACGACCTTGCTTATAGAGTGTTTTAATACCAATTTGGTTGATTCTTGAACGTATATTGTTCATTATCTCAATAAATTGGTTATTTTCGGTATAACCATCAAGAATCTTAATTCCCCTATATAATAAAGCTAAAACGGGTAAGAAACTTATAAATATAAGTTTCTTAGGTTGAGGTGATTATCCGATGAGAGATAATATCAATTGGATCGAAAAAAAGTTTTCCTATAAAGCACTTGACAAAGAGCCATGGATAAAAGGCATGAAAAAGAGACCATTAAAGTCTGGAGATCATATTGTTGTTGTTGGAGGTGGGATTGCCGGCAGTGCCTTTGTAAGAAGATTGCTATTTTTGTGTGCTAAAGAAAAAAAGGCAGTTAAAATTACCCTGGTAAACAGCACCAGCTGTAATTACTGTGGAGGCTTAATTACTGATCTGGCTCTGAATACTTTTAAAAATGTTTATGAATTGGATGTCCCGGAAGGAGTAGTTTTAACCAGGATAAAAGGGTTCTCTTATGTTAATTCCCGGGGCTCCTTTGATATAAGGATTAACATTCCTCTAATTGGTATGCTTAGAACCAGCCGTTTCGGAGTTTTAGGCTTTGACGAATCCTTAAAAAAGAGAATTTTGGAAGGACTCCCATCGGAAATAGCGGAGTACTTAACAGTAATTGAGCCCACGATAGTTACCCATATTACTCCTCAGGAGCCAGGTAATAAGCCTTGGAAAATCACATTAAGTAGAAGAATTGAAGGTGAAAAAATAGAGCTTACAGCAGATTTTATGGTATTAGCAGGGGGTCTAAAAATGGTAGAGACAACTCTTTTAAAGGAGTTTGCAGAATTTACAGGCTATCAAGCACCGCCTCTAATGCCGGCAAGTGTTACCGAGATAGACACCAGTAAAGCTAAAGTGAACATCACTAATGATAAGCTCTATGTTTTAGATAACATCATCACCGGTGCTGTTATCGGACTGGTTTCTAAAGGGGAAAATTGGCTTACTTTAACCTCGTTAGGAAAAGAATTGAATAAGGAAGACCTTGATTATCTTTTTAGCCATCCCGAGGTCAAAAAACACCTGGATTTACCCTATATTTCAAAGTATCTAAGATGTGGCATAGTATGTAGGGCAAGGGTATACACAGGACCAGCTAAGAATTTTTACGGAGACAATTGGGCGGCTATCGGGGACTTAAATGGTTATGGCAGAGTCTTAAAGGATGGTTATCAGGCATCGTTATTAAGTGCCAAACTGGTTGCAGATAATATAGTATATACTGGTACAGACAAACAAAGTTTGCATCGTAACTATTTTTTACACGTAGATAGACTTAGATTGGATAACAAAATCGGTATGCTGCTGTTTAGTGCTAATAATAAGCTTAGTCAAAGTAAAATATTTAACAGATATTTTGTGAAATCTGCCCAAATTGAAATAGGAAAAAATAAATATGGCGGCTCAGTGCACTCCGCAATCAGGGCTTTAATGACAGGAGAATTGCCGTATAAATGGATTGCTTTCCTTAATTTACTATGTAATAATTATTGCAAAAGTAACAAACGTTAGTTATAATTGGCATGAAGATAACAATTGTTAATGGGGAATGGAGGTATGGCTTAATTGTCAGAACATAATCCTAGTCTAACAAAAAAGAATACCAAAGATAGAATCCTGGAAGCTGCAATAGAGCTTTTCGCTCAAAGAGGTTACACTGGGGTTTCTGTTCGAGATATTACTAAAGAAGTAGGGGTGAAGGAAAGTTCTTTATATAATCATTTTAAAAACAAGGATGATGTATTAAATACTATTTTGGAATTGTTCTATGATGAGATTGGAAAAACCAGTTTCTCTTTAGAAACTATTGAAGAGGGCCTCAATCACATGGATCTTTCGGGTTTTCTTCAACACCACGCTTTTATGCTAAGACAGAAAAATACACCACTTATGATTAAAATTAGAAAAATTATTTATATGGAGCAATTTAGAGACGAAAGAGCCTTGAATTTTATTCTAAAGGGTATCATTGAAGCACCCTCCGAGTTTTATAAACGGGTTTTTCAAATCGCCCACGAAAAAGGGATGATAAAAAATAATAATCCGGAAATGCTGGGGATGATTTACCAATATACTGCCCTGACAATTTTTTGGGAATTAATGCTTAGGGAAGCAAACGGAGAAGATATCGCACAATATACAAAAAAAATATTTAATCTTATTGAGTTCCTTTGTGAGAGGTAAACGGAAAAGAAAAACTTAATATTTGAGTTAATTGGGAGGACTTATGGAAAAATCAATTATTGAATATGATAGATAGCTTGTTCAAAAATTCAGGCATGATGGTCCCTGGCCTAATTAATTTTTATTTTGTTGGCGTATGGGCTACTTCCGCAGGTGCCCTTTTTGTCAATGCTCTTTCAGGTCGGAAGGCAATCAAGCATATATGCAAACTGGATAATAAAAAGTTTGGTACTGAAATATAAAAAATGTGTGGTTTAGGTTCAATGATATGGTAACTATTAAACAAATTGAGAAAGGTAGATAATATGAAAAAGAAACAAGTAATAATTATAGTTGTTTTAGTGGTGGTTATTTTAGGAGGTTACTTTGGGTCAAAGGGTGTTAAGGCATACACTGACTTGAAAACATATGAAAAACAGGTAAATGATATAACTATAGCAAATGTTAATGTTTCTAAAGTAGCCGATGGGACTTATACAGGTAGTTATGAAGTACTGTGGGTTTCTGCTGAAGTGGAACTGACTGTAAAGAACCATAGAATAGAAGGAATAAAACTGGTAGAACATAAAAATGGCAGAGGAACTCCAGCGGAAATATTGCCAAGTAAAGTTGTAGAAGCCCAGTCCTTGGAGGTAGATATGGTCGCTGGTGCAACTTCAAGTAGTAAAGTAATATTGAAAGCAATAGAAAACGCCTTAAATAGTGCTCCGAAATAGTTTTGGCTCGTATTTCTACCATTTAACCATCCTCAACCAGCTATAGTTAGATGAGGAAAGACACAATCGTGACGCAGCAAGGAGAATCACAGAACTGGATCAATATATAAAAAAAGGTCACTGGGTGGATGGACCCGAGGAACGGTTCTTTGGATATGATGTACATAGTGATAGTGCTACCCTGGGTATTATAGGTATGGGGAGAATTTAATAAACAAAGATCGCTAGAAGAACAATAATAAAACCAAAAATACCAGTTCCAATATCGAGAAGAACGATCTCCCTGCCTTTATTTTTCTTTAACATCTTTGCTACCCATTGTTGAAACAGTTCATATTTGAAAAGTAGAGTTAGACCTTTTACCGCTGTCAAAGAAAACAATATTGTTATTACTATTGAGTATGGGATATCAGTGGTTAAATATTTATACCATGTGAAAGCTACCAATAATAAACCAAATGTAACAACGGGTATGATCCATCCAGGTCTTTTTTTATTATAGGCTTTAGCTAAAAAGGTATTTTCATCCCAGGGCAGTAGGTGCATGTAAAAAGGCTTTAAAAAAGCTGCTAACCCAAAAATTAAAGCCAAAAATTTAAAGTAATTCATTTATTTATTTCCTCCCTCCTAAGTTAACCTTTATTCTTTATTCCCTTTTCAAATATCAGTAGCATATTATCTATCAAAGTCATAATTTCCATATCATCTTCTACTTTTAATTCTTTGATGAAATATTCACCAATAGAAATAGTTAAGGAAGTTAGTATATAAGCCGTCAACTTAATATCTATATCCGGATTCAAATCCCCCTTGGCTATTCCCTTTAATAGTAATCCCTCTAAAAGGGCATTGCTTTTCGGAATTGAACCATCGTAGATTTCTTTTTTAAGGTTGTCATCAGTGTTTTTAGTAAAGTGATCACTGATTTCAGCAAGTTTAGGATTATCCTTCGCAAAATTTATACCTGCAATATAAAGGGCTTTTAAAACCTCAAAAAAGCTTTCTTCCTGCATTTTTAATGTAAAATGTGATAAATAATTCACCTTTTTTTCAACTATTACATTGAGCAATAGGTATTTATATAAGTCCTTTTTATCCTCAAAATATTGATAAAAACTTCCCTTTGCAATCTCTGCCTTATCTACAATTTTACTAATACTGACCTTATCATAAGAGTACTTAGCGAATTCATCTATAGCCATATCAATAATACGTTGTCTTTTTTCTATCGATAAATTAAAAAAGGTATCTTTAGGCATTTAATCACTCCTATCATATAATGTGACCATATAGTCATATGACTATATGGTCACATTATATGCAAAAGATAAGGATTTTGCAATACTTTTTTGGAACAATTAGGTACTGTTAGTTACTTGCTTAAAAACAAGATAAAAAGAAATACGATTAAATTCCAAAAAAGTAAAGCAAGACTCTTATTACCTTCTACTTATCGGCGAAAAGAGGAGTAGCTCATCATTCATTAAATAGTTCCCGCAAAACAAGATCCCTCAGATTAATATTCTGAGGGATTTTTATGGGGATTATATTTTTATCAGAAATAAACTATTAAGTATAGAGCATGAGAGTTTTGCTGAATTATTTACCCATTTACAATTTTTAATTTTGGAAAGGAGATTAATTTAGAGCAAATCAGGTTCCCTAATTTTTCAACACCAATTCTAATTTGTTCAGGAGTAACACCACCGAAACTTATTCTCATACAGTTATTCCCCATGCCACCACCCTCGATAAAGAAACTCTCACCAGCAATATATGAAACCTTTACATCGGGTTTGTTGATGGATTCAAGCAACAACTCAGTGGTATTAATATCGCCCGGAAGCTCTGCCCAAGTAAATAAGCCCCCATCTGGGAAGGTTCTTTTTGTTCCTTCTGGGAAGAATTTATCAATGGATTCAATCATTACATCTCTTCTTTCCCGGTACAAATCACAAATTTTCTTATGATGAAGGGGATAGTATCCCCGCTTAAAGAATTCAGCACATACTACCTGGGATAAGGTAGATGTATGGGAGTTGGTTGCTGTCTTAGAATCAAATAATTTTGGTATCAATTCATCATTAGCCAGGACGTAACCAAGTCGGCTGCCAGGGGAGAAGACCTTGGAGAAACTGCTTGCTAAAATAGTATGTCCCGTTTCATCAAAGGCCTTAATAGGCGCTAAGTCCCTTCCGCTGTATCGTATATCACGATACGGATCGTCTTCTAAAATAATAACATCGTAATTGCTACCCAACTTAGCAATTTTTTCTCTTCTATCTAGAGAGAGAGTTCTACCTGTGGGATTTTGGAAAGTGGGAACGACATACACCAATTTCGGTTTATGTTTTATGATTTTTGCTTCTAAATCTTCTGGAATCATGCCGTTGTCATCCATGTCTACACTAATACATTTGGCTTGAAACATTTCAAATATTTCAACGGAGTGAACAAAGGTGGGTGATTCAACCAAAATTACATCACCGGGTTCAATATATAATTGACATACCAAATTCATAGGCTCTAGACCACCGTTGGTAATCATAACGTTATCGACGGTTCCTTTAACACCCTTAGGTGCCAACAAATCGGTAACAATAATTTCCCGAAGGTCTGGTAATCCCATAACACTACCGTACTGAAGAGCTTCAACACCTCTTTTATCAATCCTCATGACTTCATTTGTAATCTCCCGGACAATATCAATGGGCAGAGCTTCCTTTGCGGGAGCACCTCCCCCAAAGGAAATGATTTCTGGATCATTCATATTTCCGAATAAGCCTCGGATAACTGCTGCCGATTTTTCCATTGTTGTCATACGTCTTGCGAATTTTGACAAATAAACCACCCTCTTAAGTTATTCTCAACATACTTTTACTTTGTTTTGAAAAGATAATATAAGTAGCATCATGAATCCAATGCCTGACAATGATTAGTCCTCATATTTCTCGTCTTATTGGAACTTAATATTAGGTATATTACATATTTTACTCTTTTTTAATGCATTTGTCCACTACACAAAACCATTTGTATCATAATTCTAGTACATTTTTATTAACTACTTTTTATTTATAAAATTCTTTTAGGAACAGATACTGTCCAATGTGCCAAGTTGCTAAACAAGGGGTTGGTTAATGCCCTTCTAATTAAACGACCAAAGATACTAAATTCCTCGGTGCTCAAAAAAGTTGAGAGCTATCTAAAGCTCGGCTATCGTCTTAAAGTCTTTGATTAAAATGAATTTTTAATAAATACTAATATTGTAGACCTTTAGGGACCTTATTAATGTCGAATTATACGAGAATTTTGTAGAAGGTAATAGAAATATTAAGAAGAATATCTAATAATTAGGAATTAGCAATCATGAACCATGAATCCCAGCATAATTAATAATACTGTGAAAAGCTAAGAAGCTTCTCATAGGTAGAGCTCATTGACGTTGGAGAGACTACTGTTAACAGAGATAATCGAGGAAGCGCACGAACCGTCCCCCAGCTTCCACCCCCCAGCTTCCAAGTTCAAGATGTATATGATAGCATTAAATTTCTATTTATAGCCAAAATTGATGAGCTGAATTTTTACAAAGAAAACACTTATGTTATAGCAAAAGTTGCTGGTAAACTACGCTGTTCCGAAATGATAAGCTATTACTGCTATAAAAAAACAGGTGATAAGGAATATGAGTTAATAGATTATACATTTACAGAAACTGAAGCCTTACAGCTATTAAAGTTAGAATGATAGGGATAAATAAAGGCGGTTCGTAACTTGCTCAAAAAGGGGTAAAAAGATATTCTCTTGCTGCTTTCTAAAAAGAGAAACAGCCCATAATAAATAAGCCTAGGCTTATTTATTATGGGCTGTTTAATTAAAGGTAAGATGCTATTATGGTAAAAGGATAATTAGTCTACTTTAATTTCGATCTTGCCAGCTTTATCATCGCCAGGGGACTGAGCCCATGGGTCGCCTACCACTGCAAACATCTGATCACTTCTAACGGACTCTGTACGAACACGGATTGTATCTTTATGGTTAAGAACGTCTTCTCTCAAATTAATACCAAGACCAGGCTTATCACTTAGGTATAGGTGACCATCACGGATATCTACCTTAACATCTGTGATTGTATCGCTGTAAGTTTTGTATAGTGAACGCACTGTCTCTATAAGAGTTGCATTGGGACAGCTTGCAAGAAGATGGGCACAAACCATTGTCAATACTGGGCTACCACAATTATGTGTAGAAACAGGCAGGTGGTAAGCGTCAGCCATTGCGGCAATTTTCTTACCCTCTGTTATACCGCCAACGTAACTAACATCAAACATTATAATATCACAAGCATTTTGTTCGAGCAGGGCACGGAATTGATATTTTGTAACGAGACGTTCACTTGCCAGGATCGGAATGTTGATGTTTTCACGAAGGTATCTGTAGCTCCCAACATTATCAACAAGAATTGGGTCTTCAAACCATATTGGATCATATTGTTCAAGCTCCTGAGCTACCCGTATTGCCATAGGAACATTCCAACATGAATGCCCTTCAAATGCAATTTCCATTTTACTGCCAACAGCATCGCGAATTTTTTTGAAAGGCTCAAGGCCTTTTTTGATAGCGTCCCGGGAAATATATTGACCGTTGTATTTTTCACTTAAAGCGTCAAGAGGCCAAATTTTCATTGCTGTAACGCCTTCATCAAGAAGTGACTGGGCAAGCTCACCTGCATCGTTAAGGAAAAGCTCACGGTCACGGATATTTCCGTAGCTGATACAAGTGTTATAGACTTTCAAGCTTTCCTGGTTTTTTCCGCCAAAGAGATTGTAAACAGGCATATTAGCAGCTTTACCCTTAATATCCCAAAGGGCCATATCTATCATACCAATAGCTCGCATTTCAGCTCCACTATAACCTGTATAGTTTGCACTGTTATACATCGTTTGCCAAAGCTGTTCATTTCTTAAAGGATCTTTGCCGAGAATGATTTCTGCACAGAAATTATGTATCGCGGTTTTTGTAAGCTCAGGCTTGTCTGTTCCTTCACCTATGCCAGTAAGGCCTTCATCGGTATGTACTAAAACCCAAATATGACGTGGATGCTGTGGTAGCTGGACGGTTTCAATAGCTGTAATTTTCATAAAAACCTCCATTCCGCCGCTACGCTGGCGGCACAAATAGTAATGAAAAATTGTGTGTGTCTTTCACTACTTGGTTATGATTAGATTAGGGAGAAGATACACTACAAAGCACGGTGAGGTGAGT
>Ga0209643_1001409_pt1 | contig 22797 bp, 15 predicted proteins | sample AutmiccBRH37_all_FD_187383 | JGI IMG/M metagenome (GOLD analysis project Ga0209643, IMG submission 187383) | Deep subsurface microbial communities from Mt. Terri, Switzerland - Autotrophic microbial communities BRH/37_all (SPAdes) (version 2) | ecosystem: Environmental > Aquatic > Deep... | reverse complement strand
TACTTTTTTATCTCTTCCCGCATTCGAACTTCGAACTTCGAACTTCGAACCTCGAACCTCGAACCTCGAGAAGAGGTCTGGCTTAATTTTGTTTCCATCTCCACTGTTTAGTTTTCAAGGACCAGTTGTCTTGTTTTATGACACTTTTTAAGCATATCACATTCACACATTGTTGTCAACACATTTTAACTCAATCATCGACTTCTTTCACACCTGAATTTGCTTTCCATGTTACTCTGAGTTGAAACATTTAATTGCGCCTAACTGGCGGCAAAAAATACTATACCATCTATCAGAGACAATATCAATAGGGAAGTTGTGGTATCTTTAAATATATCACAGCACCTTAAGCACTGTCAATTCTGACTGCAACACTTTTATCGCCACAATCTCCCTATAATCCACTGAAATTATTTTGTCATACAAATTATCTATTTATACCTCCTCCCAACAATCCTTGGGGGATGGATACAAATGTGGAAGGGACATCTCCGATTATTATGCTTTCAACCACTGGAACCCGTGTAGTCACATTAACCTTGCCTCTCATCAGGGGAATGATTATACGCACATCGGTATCGCAATCAAAATAAATGGAATGTCTGGTCTGGTTTATCCCCGCCTGTTCAAATCTGTCCACCACGTTTACCCTCACCGTTCCCATAGGGACCACACCCACCCTGATACCAGGACCCAGATTTGAAAGAAGGTAGCTACCGGTCACTTGCCCAAGGGGTACAAGAATACTCTGTTCCTGCATCCGCATCAGGGCCGCCTGGACCGCCAGAGTTGTTTCGGCAGAGATTTTATTTATTTTTGGGGTATTAGCCTGGATCATAACAATTCTTCCAGCACTGTCTTTATGTATTTTAATTAAGTCCTGGTATTGCATTCCCTGTTCGGCTATTTTTGATCGAACCGCATTATTTATAACCTCGGTGGCCAACTGAATAGACCTTATTTCGGCTATTTCATATACCGTTGACTTTATCTGGCCGTTCACCGCCCATAAAAGAAAAGAAAGCGTTCCTAATAATAAAAACATTATCATTTTTTTGAAAGGCTTTGGCCTTCTGAACACAGTGCTCACCTGCCAAAATGCATATTGTGGCAAATCATCCGCTGCACTTCATTATATGCCGGAGTAATCTGAAAAAGATTTAAACCATAGGTAGCAGGGAATAATTTAATATATACTTCCACATATGGTAGCTGTTGTCTATTGCTCCTGCACACCAAAAAGTATATTAATAAAATTTACAGTTGTGGTATAATGTCTTGGAATCCAAAAGTAAAGGGAGGGTAAGCATTTTGGCCAGTAATCCCAGTCGAAAAAAAAGACTGAAGCCGGGAATACCTTTTCTTCTCCTCGGACTCCTTTTTGTTTTATTGGCAGGAGTATCAGTTATCGGCCTGCTGGCTATCAGCATAAAAGACATACCCGCCTGGAACAGCGAGGCTTTGTTGTCATCCAACTCAACACTTATATATGGTAAGGATAAAAAGCTTATCGCCAAGGTAGGGGTTGAAAATCGGGTGCCCATTTCCATAAACGATATACCCTTGACTGTTCAGGAAGCCTTTCTTGCGGCTGAAGACCATCGTTTTTACCAGCACCACGGCATTGATTTTAAAGGGATCGCCCGGGCAGTGTTAAAGGATATCACCGGGGTTGGCATGCACCAGGGCGCCAGCACCATTACCCAGCAACTGGTAAAATTGTCCTTCCTCAGCCCCGAGAAGACCTTTAAAAGAAAAATACAGGAAATTATCCTGGCTATACAGGTTGAACATTACTATTCAAAAAAAGAAATATTTGAAATGTACCTAAATAAGATATATTTCGGGCAGGGAGCTTACGGCATTCAGTCAGCAGCCCAGACTTATTTCAAGAAGGACGCCAAAGACTTGACCCTGGCCGAGGCTGCATTATTGGCCGGCCTTCCAAAGAGCCCCAATTATTACGAACCCCTTGCTCCCAAGGATACCCCTGAAAACCAGCCCCACCAGAGTAAAAACAGGCAAAACACCATACTGCAGTCAATGGTGGAATATAAATTTATCAGCCAGTCCCAGGCCGACGAGGCTTATAATGTTCAGATTAAGATAACAAAATCACCAGCCAGATACCCTTACCCATTTTTTATTGACTATGTAACGGAAATATTGATCAAAAAATTTGGTGAAGAACAAGTATACAATTCAGGAATGAAAGTGTACACCACCATGGACGCCAATATACAAACCATTGCTGAAAACGTAATGTCCGATGAAAAGAATTTCCCCGCTCCCCAGAAGAAGGAGAAGGCCCAGGGAGCTGTAGCCATACTTGATCCTTCCAATGGCCAGGTCAGAGCCATTGTGGGAGGGAGAGATCATACCAGCCGACTGGGATGGAACAGGGCAACCCGAAAACCGGGAAGACAGCCCGGGTCATCCTTTAAACCCATAATTGCCTACGGGCCGGCCATAGAATTTGCGGGAATGGGACCGGCAACGGTGGTCGATGACTCTCCGCTGCGCATAGCAGATTACGAGCCTCCAAATTTTGACCGCAAGCACAGCGGACTTATCACCCTGCGCAGGGCGCTGATTAATTCGGTTAATGTGGTGGCCGTAAAACTGCTGGTAAACCACGCAACCATCCCCAGAGCCATAGAATTTGCCTCCAGAATGGGTTTTAATATAAGCAGCAGGTCTGTGGGGGCCAGTCTGGCCCTGGGAACGGAAGAGGTAACCCCCATGCAGATGGCCGGTGCATACGGAGCTTTTGCAAACAACGGAGTGTTTAACGAACCCGTGGCAATACTGCGGGTAGAGAGCTCTGACGGTACGGTATTGGATGAATTCAAGCCTAAGCCAAAACAAGTAATGAAGCCGACCACCGCCTTCCTGCTGGCCGACATGATGAAATCCGTCACCCAGGAAGGAACTGGAACAAACGCTCATTTTGGACGCCCTGCCGCAGGCAAAACAGGGACCACCGATGATGGCAAAGATATATGGTTTGCCGGATTTACCCCGGATCTTGTGGGCATAGTTTGGATAGGATATGATAATCCCACTGCCATGCCCGAAGCCTTCGGAGGCGGACTACCGGCAAAAATATGGCGGAAAATTATGAGTGAAGCCCATAAAAATCTCCCGGCCAGGGACTTTCAAAGGCCCCCGGGGATTGTATCGGCCACCGTTGATAGTAAGTCAGGCCTGCTTCCGGGCCCCAACACGCCTCCTGATCATCAGGTTACCGACTTTTTTGCCGAGGGGACGGTACCCGGAGAGGTGGACAATACCCATGTGATGGTCGAAATCTGTGCCACCACCGGCCAACTTCCCAATAAATATTGCCCCGACAAGGTAATCAGGAATCTGATAAAACTCCCTTATACCGTACACCCCACGGTGGCCGACTACCATGACCGGGTACCCACAGAAATATGTAACATTCACGGGCCCGGGGGGGTATATATACCACCAGACCAGGGGGTTTCGCCTGCTCCCGGACGCCCTGTGAACCAGGGACCGGCGGTGGATAACAAACCACCATCCCCCATCGGCATAATACCACCAGAACGGGGAAGAAATTAAAATAACCGCCCGTCAGGGCGGCGTTTTTTTATTAACACACCTTTGTTATAAGCACGGCTGTAAGCGAGATTCTGTTTTTTCAAGCAATCATCTATCTAAGGATATAATCCTTTCCCCTTACGGAGATGCCCCTACCCGCAGTTTTAAACTGCCTATTTGGGTTGCACGCTGGCGGAGTTTACCCTTGCACTCACCAGTCACCCGGTGAAATAGTTTCTGTGGCACTTTACGGCTACTCCCAACTGGAAGCCATGCCTCCAGTCCGTTTTACCGTCGTCAGGTCGCCCTGCCCCGGCTTACACCGGGCACCATTTTATACCCGAACGGGTATGCGTGTCTCGACTTTCCTCTACCTCCCTTACGGGAGGCAGCGATTGCTCACCGTACTTAAACTGTTCTGGTGTGTTGGAACTCTATTATACTATTAGATTACCCCGATTTCAAGAGGAGTAAATATCCAGTATTCATAGGTCATCACTAATTTAATATACACTATCCCTGAGGAGCGCTGAATTCCTTGGTTACCACCTGGTCTAAATTCCCCAGAACCCCCATTTTCTGCCCATTAACCTCAACCTGAACAACCCCGGCATTACCCAACTTAAGAACTATTTTTTCATTACCTTTAAATTCTTTCATCTGACCTGACGCCAGAAAACCGGTAAATTCCGGTTTGCCGTCCACTTCCACGTACATCCAACTGCGATTGTCGGTTACGTTTAAAATCATGTTCACACCCTGCCGGGCAGCTTGTTTGTCCCGAGCCTTTTCTTCATTTGCTTTCTCCTGGGTTGCAGTTTTGTTATCCGTCCTGTCCGGAACTATTTTGTCCTTTCCTGTGCCCATCAGGGAAGGCATAAATATGTAAAAAGCCAACCCCGCCAACACCAGTCCGACCGCGATTTTTAACATTCCACCAGCGCTGGATTTTTCTATTTGCGTAAGTTTTACCGCCTGTCTCTCATCTTCCTCTTCTGCCGGCACAGCCGGGACCATTTCCTCGTATGCCGATACCATGGAATTGGCGTTGAGACCGAGAAATGTGGCATAGTTTTTGATGAAACCCTTAACGTAGACTTTACCCGGAAGAACATCAAAATTGTCGTTTTCCATTGCTTCTAAATACTTACGGCGTATCTTGGTGTTCTCCTCCGCAGCTTCCAGGGATATCCCCTTTGCCAATCTCGCATTTTTCAGAGCATTCCCGATTTCCATTGGGTATACCTCCATTCACCGGTACATTGTACTCAGTCAGGCCACGCACAAAATTACATATTTTATTGACAGCCAAATCCAAATCTGTAGTGTCCACTGATAAATCATACCCTGAATCAGGTTTGTCGGGGTACTTGTATAAGGGGTCATAATAATTTGTCAGCAAAAATTCCACAGCCTTGTCAACCTGCCCTCCGGTTATGTATCCTTTGAGCATTTCCACCTTACCGTGTCCCAGATATTTTACCAGAGCGGCGGTCGCCATCAGAAGTTCAGGTATTACATCTGTTTTTCCGGAAAAATACTCCTCCACCGAACGCTTTACCCTGACTGCCAGCGGAGCATGCACCAGTATCCTGGATCCCTTTTTCATAGAATTTAAAACTGGAGACGGCACTAAAAGCCTGCCCAGCCTCCTGCTTTCGCATTCTACTATAAAAATTCCCTTTTGCTCGGCTTTTTTCAGCTCCTGAAAAACCAGCCCTTCAAAGGTTTTTTGAGTGGGGGAGGGAGGAAGCCCAACTTTTCCAAATACCGACCCCCGATGAACGGCAAGTCCTTCCAAATCCAGCCCCGGCATTCCTTCTTCGATCAGTTTTTTTAAAACCAGTGTTTTCCCCACTCCGGTCAAACCGTGTATTACCACTGCTTTATGAGGAAGATCCGAGTTGAAATAGGCGTTCACATAACGGCGGTAAGATTTATATCCTCCTTCAATCCTAAATACCTCAAAACCCATCTGGTCCAGCATATATGCGACGAACTGGCTGCGAGTCCCGCCACGCCAGCAAAATAGCACCACTTTTTTGCCCGGTGACACCAAAGTGTCTATGGCCTTGACCATTTCGGCAAGTTTAGGTGAAACAATTTCAAGCCCTAATCTTCTGGCGGAATTATGGTTTACCTGCTTATATTGGGTACCTACCCTTGCCCTCTCTTCATTGTTGAGCAAAGGAACATTTACAGCGCCTGGTATACTCGCCTCTTGATACTCATCTTCCGAACGCACATCAACCATAACCGCATCGGAAATATTTATTGCTTCATCAACACCGATACTTCTTATCATCACAGCTCCAAAATTCAAGGGAATCAAGACAACCCCGCCAGACGGCAGTAACCGCTTACGGGGTCAATATTCTAAAGGCAAAGACAACAAAACCAATGATCGTTCATATAATGTCCATTTTTTTGTTTGAAATTCCTTTTATTTAAATCTGGATCCATATCCATCTTTATTCTTACATTATACCCATGTTTTGTTACATGTTTCGGCAAATGTTGAAAATATCCTCCATTTTTCAAAAAATTTTTTTCTTTTGTTTTTCTTTAAAGGTCGATTCGTACTGTTCCAATGTCATTAAAACGGTTCTCGGTTTACTTCCTTCATAGCCTCCAACAATTTCCCTTCTCTCCATTATGTCTATCAATCTTGCAGCTCTGGCATAACCTATATGCAGCCTTCTCTGAAGTAATGAAATGGATGCATGACCGGTTTCAATGAAAATCTCCACTGCCCTGGGGAGCATCTCATCTTCAAAACCGTCCTCGGGATTCATTCTGTGCGATTCTCCGGCAACACCCTCATCGTACACTGGATCAGCCTGCTTCTTCCAGAATAAAACCAAAGACTCAACTTCTCTATCGGAAAGATAGGCGCCCTGAACCCGGATGGGTTTTGGAGCCCCCACCGGGAAGAAAAGCATATCACCCTTACCTAAAAGCTTCTCTGCCCCTCCCATATCCAGTATAGTCCTGGAGTCCACCTGGGATGAAACGGCAAATGAAACCCTGGACGGAATATTGGCCTTGATCAAACCCGTGATTACATCCACCGAAGGTCTTTGAGTGGCTATTACCAGATGTATGCCCGCAGCCCTCGCCATTTGGGCAAGTCGGCAGATGGAATCTTCCACGTCGGCGGGCGCAACCATCATAAGGTCGGCCAGCTCATCAATGATTACCACAATAAAAGGCAGCGGAATTGCCCTATCTCTCTTTCCACCAGTATTATTATACCTGGTAATGTCCCGAACCCCTGCAGCCGCAAAAAGCTCATACCTGTATTCCATCTCCTTTACCGCCCACCGTAAGGCGGTAGCCGCCTTCTTCGGATCGGTCACCACGGGTGAAATAAGGTGTGGTATCCCATTATAGGTGGTTAGCTCCACCATTTTGGGATCGATGATCAACAATTTCACATGGTCCGGCATTGCTTTAAACAATATGCCGGAAAGCATGGTGTTCAGACAAACGCTTTTTCCGGAACCTGTGGCCCCGGCGATTAGTAAATGCGGCATTCTTGTAAGGTCTGCCACAATGGCATTCCCGGCTATGTCTTTGCCCAAAACCACTGTCAGCCTGGAACTGGCATTCCTGAACTCTTCTGCCTCCAGCAATTCCCTGAGGTGTACCATTGTTACTTCAATATTGGGAACCTCTATCCCCACCGCAGCTTTTCCCGGAATGGGAGCTTCAATCCTTACATCCGGTGATGCCATGCTCAGAGCAATATCATCTGCCAACCCCACAATCCTGCTGACCTTTATGCCGGGAGGCGGCTGTATTTCATATCTGGTAATGGCCGGTCCCCTGGAGACCTGGGTTACCTTGGCCTTAACCCCGAAATTTTCCAGTGTCTCCTCCAGTATTCTTATATTTTCCGCAATATCTTTGTTGTTTCGTAGATTCTTGTTTCTGGAAGACCTGGATAGAAGGGAAAGAGAGGGTAACTTGTATTCCCCGTAGGTGCGGTCCTCTGGATTACCATTATCTTCACTGGCGGATAAACTTTCCAACCCAAATTCCCCCGGCCTTACCAACCTGAGAACAGGGCTGCCCTCACCATAGGCATTACTGCTTACACCTCCATTGTTAATTCCCTTTTGATCGTTTGCAAAAGGCCGGGACGTATCCTCTGGGCCTCCCATGTGAGAATGGTCAATAATAACCGGCTCGTCATCTTTTTCTTCGTTTTCTTCTATGAAAAGAAAATTACTTACTGCAGCATTCATTTTTTGCAGGTATTGCTTTGTCCGCCTGAAGCTTAATAAGGTTACGGAATAAAGGGGGGCATTAACACAAAGGAGAAAACCGATCAGTGAGAATGCGCCCAGAATAATTATTGTTCCTGCAGTGCCAAAAGACTTATAAAAAAGGAGGTAAAGGACGGCCCCCAGCAATCCCCCACCCTTTCCGCCAATCCCTTCTCTCCAGCCGGCCCCAGGGGATATGGCTGCGTGGAGGAGTGTAATGGCCACGAAAAATAGAATGGAACCTCCCCAGGCCCTGTTCGGAGCATCCAGTTTTGTTCCCTTGATAAGCTTATAACCCCAAAAAGCCATCAGCAGGGGAAACATGTATCTTCCCTCACCGGCCAGTACCCTCATGGCCTTTTCCACATAAAAGGCTACCGTCCCCGCTGTTGGGCTAAAAAGGCAGACTATTCCCAGCAAACCTGCCGCCAGGAAGGAAATGCCAACTATCTCATGCCTCAGGTTCTTATCTATTTGCCTAGGCCCTCTCACATTAATTACCTCCCATGGTAAATTATAACATGGAGGGCCTCTGTTTTATGCATATATTTTAACTGAAAGCAAAGTTATTAAAAAAATCAACCCCTGTATAACGATAGAGCAATTACCGCAACTCCCAAAACCAGCCTGTAAATCACAAAAACCGCAAAGCTGTTTGTAATCAAAAAACGAAGGAGAAATTTAATAGCTATAAAGCCCACCGCTGCGGATACCAGAATACCGAATATAAAGGGCATGGTGATGTCGGCGGGAGTTAAATTCCTAAACTGCACCAGACCGGCACCCATTATAATTGGTGTGGAGAGAAGGAACGAAAACCGGGCTGAAGTTTCCCGGTTAAGACCAAGAAGCCTGCCAGCCGTCATGGTTACACCGGACCTGGAAACACCGGGCACTATGGCAAAGGCCTGTGAAAAACCGATAAGTAAGCTTTCTTTCAACCCCACATGGCGCATATCTTTTCTGGCAGGAGTATAAGTATCCGCCAGGTACAGAATAATCCCCATTACTATAAGCATTATTCCTATAAGCATTGGATTTCTAAATACCGTTGCCACAAAATCCTCTAAAAAGTAGCCAAAGGCAGCTCCGGGTATGGTGGCCATAACAAGGCACCAAAACATACGCCCCTCAGGTGTTTTTCGGCCCCATAGCCCCTCCCGGGCCAGTATGATCCAATCCTCCCAGAAAAAAGCCAGCACAGCTAACAATGTCCCTATATGCAAAGCAACATCAAAGGCAAGCCCCGGATCCTTCCAACCAAGTATCCACGGCGTTAAAACCAGGTGAGCCGAACTGGAAATGGGCAAAAACTCTCCCAGACCCTGAACCAAGCCCATAACTAATGCCTCAAAAAGCGACAACATGATCACCCCTTAATTAGAGTAAGACAACTTAAATATTATAGCACACTGCCTATACATTTTCATATTGAACCATTATAAACATTACACACTTATCCGTATTTTTACAATACCATAATTACCAACCAAAAAGACCCAGCTAGTTTATTACTTCTTCCATTATTAACTTTTTTTTGAAACAAGGGTTTACCTCCCTTCCATAATTGGTTATAATACATTAAAAACCAAAAAGGAGTTGTATTATCGTTGGCATTTGAAGTATACCGGCCCAGGGGAGAGAAGCAAGAAAAAGCTCCCATAGTCTCGCTATCAAAAACATCTATAGTCTTAAATAATGTTGCCAGGGAAAAACTAGTAACCAACAGAATAGAACTGGCTTATGACATTGATACTAAAACTATCCGCATAAGGGCAGTGGATAATGGAGGCATGGAAGTAAGAAAAACCAAAGTTTTTGGGAAGGGCTTTTTTAACCAGTTCAACATAACTAAGAAGGGTAAATTTGAAGCAAAATATGATCCCGGTGAAAGATCACTATTTGTCGATATTTCTTAACCCGCAAAGGCGGGTTTTATTTTTATCCGCTATCTCCATTTATGCCGCCTCTAATTACATTAAACAATGAAATTCCAAACCAAAATGGCATTTTACGGAACCTGATTGAACAATTGCCACGCTTTACATCCTCATTATATTTGTCAACCCTGTTGATAATTTACGTTAGAAATAATAGCCGCACTGACGGCTATTATTTTTTTGCTTTGGGATGAAAGGTTTTTTTGACCCTTTGTAGAATTGGTATTATATAACATTTATGTCATTTACGGGGAGGGTTATAATTGAAATATGAACGGTACAGGGAATCAATGCTAAACATAAAAAAACTGGCGGAAAACTATACAGGCCTCAATCAGTCGGAACTTCATGAACTGCACAGACTTAACGCACAGTGCCTGGCAATGAAGGACGGGATTATCAGCTCGTTCAAATCAGTGATTAATGAATTGGAAGATGTCCTTACCCTTCTGATTGACCGGCTGGAGCAAATGAAAAAAGATGCTGACAGAATTTCCGGTCCCGAAGGAACCCTGGAAGATACCCTACTGCTGGAACCGGCCTGGCAGAATACCGAAAGCCTTCTCAATAATATACGGATTCTACTTGGCCCCGGCACTCAAAACCCAGGCAACGGGGATGGAAGATCCGATGCCAAGGGTCTTGCGGGCCTTCCCGAACCAGATACAGCCCCTTCAAAGCAAGTCATTCATGAACTGGTGGTACTGTCCAGGACAGAAGCTGCCGTAGCCACTGAAAAAACAACTGCAGCCAAACAGCCGGTTCAGGAGGTTCCCTCTGCGGCCAAAACATTAAGAAATGAAGGCCAGGACCGACATTCAATCAACAAAAAGCCGGATGATCAAAACAATGGCAAAAAAGCACAGCAGAAAAAGGATCAAAAGGTCCCTCATGCCAGCCAGTTTAACGCCAAGGCCCTTCCGGTAAACAAAACATGTGGAGATACTGAAAAAAAAATAATTGAGGAAATATCTAAAAACATGGAGTTGATAAAAGGCAGCAAGAAGAAGCTATGATTTCCAGCGAAGTTGCTGGGATCCCGGTTGTCAAACAGAAAACGGTCATGTTGTCGACAAATAATCATGTAAAAACGGATTGTTTTTCAGTACCCGGTAGAAGGATTTTGAATCGAATTAAAGAATAAAATGTATTTACGTAAACAATAATGCCCTAACTGAGAATAATACCAAGCTGTTATCAAGGGGAGATTTTAGGAGTAAAACCATGACTGAATGGATTTACACAGTTCTGATCATAGCCCTGCTGGGATTGGCGGCGGGAAGTTTTCTAAACGTTTGCATTTATCGGATACCGGTCGGAGAATCGATTGTTGCCCCGCCTTCCCACTGTCCTGTGTGCCAAACCAGACTAAAAACGCCTGACCTGATACCCGTGTTGAGCTATTTTTTTTTGAAGGGCAGGTGCAGGTATTGCCAAACCCCTATCAGCCCCCGCTATGCACTGGTGGAGGCTTTGACCGCCATACTCTTCATCATGGTGCTATACAAGTTTGGTGTGGAGGCAGCCCTTGTTAAATACCTTTTCGCCACAGCACTGATCATTACCGTCACCTTTATCGACCTGGACCATTTTATCATTCCCAACGGCCTGGTTCTCACGGGAATTATTGCCGGATTAGCCTTCTTGCCCATAACCGGGGAATTTTCAGTATTAAATGCTTTTTTAGGTATTCTTTCAGCCTCCGGATTTCTGCTATTTTTATATATCGTCAGCCGGGGAGGAATGGGAATAGGCGACATCAAGCTGGCTGCCGTTATAGGGGTTTTCCTGGGCTGGCCCATGTCATTGTTTGCAGTTATTCTGGCCTGTTTTATTGCCGGGCTGGTGGGAATAGCACTTTTACTGACCGGCTTGAAAAAAAGAAAGGACCCTATACCTTTCGGTCCTTTCCTGGCTTTTGCCACCTTTGCCACCTTTATGTGGGGACAGGACATGGTCAGGCTGTACCAGAAAATTGTTCTGAGCTATTAAAAAGCACATCATCAACCTTTTACAAACAATTCCCTAGCCTCGGCAACCATATAGAATGATCCCGTGATCACCACCAGATCCTCGGGCCCGGCCATGGCTATGCCAGCCCTCACCGCCCCAGGGATATTTTCAACCATTTCTACCCTGCCCGCATATTTTCTGGCTTCATCGGCCAAAAGCTCCCAGTCCCCTGCCCTGGGGCTATTCGGTTTGGTCACAACTATTCCCGACGCACCCGGAGCAAGCTCGGACACCACCTTTGAGCGCTCCTTGTCCCCCAGCATGCCCAGTACCAGGTATAGATTTTTATCCGGAAAGTATTCTTCAATGGCCTTTCGCAATGAAACGGCTCCATCAAAGTTGTGGGCTGCGTCTATTATTACAACAGGTCTCTCCCCAACGGTTTCCAGCCTGGCGGGCCATACAGTGCCGGCAATTCCCTGTTTAATTGATAAATCCGGGCGGACAGCCTTACTGTTGGCCAGAACCTCAACCGCAGCCACTGCGGTGGCCGCATTAACCTGCTGGTGACTTCCCCGCAGAGGTAAAAACAGATTTCTATATTCTCCCCTGATGCCACATATATCCAGGCACTGCCCCTCGAGGCCATGACTTATCCCTTGCCACCTTATATCCCTGCCCACCACGGTGGCCGGAGATCCCAACTCTTGACACCTGTTCAGAATAACCTCCAGGGCCTCACCCGCAGCCGCAGTCACCAAAGGCACGGCCTTCTTTATAATGCCTGCCTTCACCCCTGCAATTTCCCCCAGTGTATTACCAAGGTAATCCATATGATCCATGGCCACATTTGTAATTACGGCCAACTCCGGAAGCACTACGTTGGTAGAGTCAATGGAACCTCCCAGCCCCACCTCCAGCACCAAAAAATCAACCTTTTCCCGGTAAAAATAAATGAACCCCAAAGCCGTCCCCACCTCAAACTCGGTGGGGTGCTCAAAGCCGTCACTTACCATATCCTCAAGATGGGGCTTCAGTTCGGTTATCAGGTCAGCATAGGTTTGTTCCGGTATCTGCTGGCCGTTTATGCAATACCTTTCAGTATATGAATGCAGATGTGGCGATGTGTATGTCCCCACCCGGTAGCCGGAATGACTCAGTATCGAGTATATCATGGCGGTGGTGGAACCTTTTCCGTTAGTACCCCCTACATGTATCACCCTTAGTTTTTGGTGGGGATCATCAAATCTCCTTAATAGCTCTGTAATCCTCCCCAGCCCAAAATTAAAGCCGAACTTTGTCAGGTTCTGTATATACTCCATTGCCTTCTGGTAATTCATACATTTCCCCCTCGTATTAATAATTCAGTAAAACCGGGTTTCCCCGGTTTTACTGCTTATCCCCTCTTGCCAAGCATTTGCAAGCGTTTGGTAATTGAAGAATGTCTGGAGGAAAGATCATTTTCTTTGGTCTTTTCTTTCTCGATAACATCCCCGGGAGCCTTACTCAGAAACCCTTCATTGGAGAGTTTTCCCTTTATCCGGGTTAAGTCCTTTTCAATTGATTCCAGTTCTTTTGTCAGGCGGACCGTTTCCTGTCCTATATCTATAAGCCCCTTAAGCGGAACGAATATTTCCACTCCCCTGGTCACCGCATGGGCCGCCTGGTCCGGTTTTTCCTGAAGGGAACCAACTATCTGAACTTTACCCACAGCCAGATTCTCTATATAAACCGACCACTGCTGAATGAGTTTCCTTGCTATGCCATAAGGAGCCTCAATAATAATATCGGCTTTTTTTCCCGGAGGCACATTCATCTCACTGCGGATATGCCTTACCGATCGAATAATATCCATCAGTATCTCCATATCACCCTCGGCCTGGGCATCCCTGTATTCACTTCCGGGCTGAGGCCATGCCGCTTTCATTATGGTCATCCCCTTGTGAACGGGCAGGCGCTGCCAGATGTCCTCGGTGATAAAAGGCATAAAGGGATGCAAAAGCTCCAGTGTCCCCTTCAATATTTCAGCCAGAATATGCTGAGCGGCCGACCGCTCCAGGGGGTCTTTACCGTAGAGTCTCTGCTTTGCCAGTTCTATATACCAGTCACAGAATTCATTCCAGATAAACTCATATAGTATGCGGGCTGCCTCTCCCAGCTCATATTTTTCCAGATTTGCCGTTACATTCTCAGCCACTGACCGGAAGCGGCTGCATATCCATCTGTCGGCCAGGGTCAGCCTTTGCTGCCCCCTTTCCCCGTCCTGTTCATAGTCGTGAAGGTTCATCAAGACAAACCTGGAGGCATTCCATATTTTATTGGCAAAGTTCCTGGCCCCTTCCAGCCTTTCATAGTGGAAGCGCAGGTCATTACCCGGTGTGTTGCCGGTAACCAGCATAAAACGCAAGCTGTCAGCCCCGTGGCTTTCAATAACGTCAATGGGGTCAACCCCGTTACCCAGTGACTTGCTCATTTTCCTGCCCAGGGCATCCAAAACAAGGCCGTGTATGAAAACATCCCGGAAAGGAACGTCGTCCATATGCTCAATTCCGCTGAATATCATCCGGGCCACCCAGAAAAATATAATGTCCCTGCCGGTTACAAGCACCGAGGTGGGATAAAAATATGCCAGATCCAGGGTTTTCCTGGGCCACCCCAGGGTGGAAAAAGGCCATAGGGCAGAGGAGAACCAGGTGTCCAGAACGTCAGGGTCCTGCTCCAGTTTCCCGCCTCCGCAGCCCGTACAACGTTCAGGGGCCTCCCTGGCAGCAATCATCTCAGCGCAGTCTCCGCAGTACCACACGGGTATCCTGTGGCCCCACCAGAGCTGCCTGGAAATACACCAATCCCTGATATTCTCCATCCAGTTGAGATATACTTTGGCAAACCTTTCCGGCACAAACTTTAGCCTTCCCTCCAGAGCCGCCTGTATAGCAGGCTCTGCCAGGGGTTTCATGCGTACAAACCACTGTTTGGAAAGCATGGGCTCAATAACGGTGGCACACCGGTAGCAATGGCCCACGGCATGGGTGTGATCATCAACCTTAATCAGATAACCCTGTGCGTCCAGTTCCTTTACCAGCCTCTTCCGGCACTCCCAGCGGTCAATTCCCTTATATTTACCAGCCTCTTCAGTCATCACGGCATTTCTGTCGATTACCTGCACTTGGGGCAGTTTGTGCCTTGCGCCCACCTCAAAGTCGTTGGGATCATGGGCCGGTGTAATTTTAACCGCCCCTGTTCCGAATTCCCGATCCACATATTCATCCTCTATTACAGGAATTTCCCTTCCTGACACAGGCAGTATAAGGGTTGCTCCCAACAGATCCCTGTAACGGGGATCTTCCGGGTGCACCGCCACGGCCACATCCCCCAGCATGGTCTCGGGTCTGGTGGTGGCCACAGGAATGAATCGATCACTGCCCTTTACCGGGTATTTAATAAAATAAAAATGCCCGGGCTTTTCCTGGTGTTCCACCTCTATGTCCGATATGGTGGTCTGGCACTTGGGGCACCAGTTGGTAATGTAGTAATCCCTGTAAATAAGGCCCTTTTCGTAAAGACGCAAAAAAACTTCCAATACCGCATCGGAACAGCCCTCGTCCATGGTAAACCTTTCCCTGTCCCAGTCACATGAAGATCCCAGGCGCCTGAGCTGGTTGGTTATCCTTCCCCCGTACTGCTCCTTCCATTCCCACACCCTCTCCAGGAACTTTTCCCTACCCATTTGGCACCTGGATGTGCCTTCCCTGGCAAGCTGCTCCTCCACCCTGGCCTGGGTGGCTATACCAGCATGGTCGGTTCCGGGAAGCCAGAGGGCGTTGTACCCTTGCATCCTCTTCCAGCGGGTAAGTATATCCTGAAGGGTGTTGTCCAGGGCATGTCCCATGTGAAGTTGTCCTGTAACATTGGGAGGAGGCATGATGATGCAGAATGGATCCTTTTCCGGTTTCACCCCGGCCCGGAAAAATTTGTTTTCCTCCCAGAAACCATACCATTTTCCCTCCACCGTACCTGGTTCATAAGCGGTGGGCATATCGGTCTTGGGCTGGTACTTTTTATCCGCCATATGGAACAACCCCTCCTTAAATAAAAAAAACATCCGTTCTAACATTCTAAGCAAACCTTTTTATTTTCTGTGTCAACTTGCTTTCAAAACACCATAAACATACTAATATTACCACATAATGAATATTGTGGACTAATATATTAATTATAAGATTTATCAATGGGAGTTTGTATTCCGCAATAATAGGGGGTTTTTACCATGACAAAATCCAGAATAATATTTCTCTCAGGTGTGTTGGCAATACTGGCAGTTATAGGATGGGGATCTCATTTTATTTACCGTATTATTGAAGACGACGGGAAAAAATATAAAACGGTTCGCCTTGCCGAAAACACTCCCTCGTTGTATAAACTGTCCCATTATATTGCCGGGGACAAGTCATTTTACAAAGACCAGGGTATAAAGATTAAAACCGTTGACTCCAGGGATGACAGAGAAGCGTTGTCCTCTCTGGAAAAGGGTGAGGCCGATATAGCCCTGGTCAGCCCTGCCGGCCTTATTCTGAAACATTCCTGCGAACTTAAAGAAGGCATAGGCCCCGTGGCCTTTGCGGCCCTTGACAGGGGAAACGCCTACCACCTGGTGGCCAGGGAAAATAACCCTCTGGAAGATATAAGAACATTAAAGAGAAAAGTAATTATTGCCGGCCCCCCAGATTCACAGGAAACCCTTTTCCTGGAAAATATTTTATGGGATGGGGGACTAAATCCCTATGAAACAGTTACAATTATAACCAACATCCCCCCGGAAATCAAAATTGGCGCTTTGAAGTCAGGAACCGGTCATTACCTTTTAGTTGAAGATAAAGATTTGCCAGATACACTTTCCAAAGGATTTTTCAAGGTAAAGTCCTTTAAAACCGGTTATCCCACCTTTGTCTGCGTAACCACCAGGGAGTTTTTAAAAAATCAGCCGGAGGCCGTACAGGGGTTCACAAACGCCCTTTATATGGCTCAGATCTGGATCAAGCATCATACCGCAGGAGAAACAGCAGCGGCGCTGCAAGACACCCGGGGAATAGACAAAAAAATACTTCCTGCCCTGGTGGAAAGCTATTATAGTAACAGCGCCCTGCCCGAATCACCGGTGCTGCAGGAAAAAAGCCTGGATCTTGTGGCACGGATTCTTGATCGCTCAAGGGAAATACCCATGCCGGTAAAAACCGGAGATATGGTAATTAACCAATTTACCGCCATCACCTTAAAGACGGTAAAGTATGTACCTGAAGAAAAACGGGAGAGGACGGGTATTCAAAGGCTTAAATTCTGGGAAGGCAGGTAAAGCACATCCCGCTTTAGGGACTTACTATGCCGTTAATTATTTCCCATAGCTCATCCCGTCCCTGTCCTGTCTTCGCCGAAAAAAGCACCAGGGGGATTCCGGCGTCCAGTTCCAGGGTTCTTCTTAGTAAACCCGCCTGGGTTGCTGCCTGGGACTTTGATAGTTTGTCTGTTTTGGTGGCCGCCAGGATAACCGGTATTCTTTTCGCCTCCAGCCATTTATAAAGATTAATGTCCAACACTGTGGGCCTGTGCCTGATGTCCAGAAGCACCACCACCGCCGCCAGCCTTTCACGGCGCTCCAGGTATTCCTGAATGGACTTTCCCCATTCCAGCTTCATCTTTTCCGGCACCCTGGCATAACCATAGCCGGGTAGATCCACCAGATAAAAGGCGTTATTGATCAAGAAAAAATTGATCAGTCTGGTTCTGCCGGGAGTGTTGCTGGTTCTGGCCAGCCCTTTCCTGTTTACCATTTTATTCAAAAAAGAGGATTTGCCCACATTGGAACGCCCGGCCAGGGCAATTTCCACAAATTCCCCGGCCGGGCAGTCTTTCAAACCAGTTGCGCTTTTAATAAAATCTACGGTAACAATTTTCATGAATGAATGGTTGGTCCTCCCTCGGGATGGATGATCGTATGAAAGTCTGCAACCTCCGGCAAAACCACCGCCGGCCCTGCGCCCAAAACGGTCTGGGGTTCATACTCATCCCTGATTAACGCTATATCCAGAACCTCATCCATATGGTCAACCAAATTAAATTGCAGGTTCTTCTTGACATTAGCCGGTACTTCATCCAAATCTTTCTTATTATCCTTTGGCAAAATAATTACTTTTATACCGGCCCTGTGCGCCGCCAGGACCTTCTCCTTGATTCCGCCCACAGGCAGCACTCTGCCCCGCAGGGTTATCTCACCTGTCATGGAAACATCGTGCCTTATCTTGGACCCGGTCAGTGCCGAAGCCAGTGCGCAGGCCATTGTTATACCGGCAGAGGGACCGTCCTTGGGAATAGCGCCTTCAGGAATGTGCACATGGATATCACTCTTGTCAAAGACTTCTTCTTCTATGCCCAGCACAGCAGCCCGGCTGCGGACATAGCTGTAGCCCGCCTGGGCGGACTCCTTCATAACGTCCCCCAGTTTACCCGTCAGGGTAACCTTGCCGCTACCCTTGTACACCGTGATTTCAATTGACAGTGTATCTCCTCCAACCTCGGTCCAGGCCATTCCAGTGGCCACACCCACCTGGTCCTCATGCTCCGCCATACCGTAGCGGTAACGGGGAGTTCCGAGGAAGCCTTCAATATTCTGGGTGGTTATCTTCACCTTTTTGGCCTTTCCTGCCACAATCTGTTTTGCGGTTTTCCGGCATAGAGAGGCAATGTTTCTTTCCAGGTTCCGCACGCCGCTTTCCCTGGTATACTCTCTGATGATTTTTCTGATGGAGTTCTCAGAAATATTCACCATCTGTTTAGTTAGTCCATGTTCTTTAACCTGTTTTGACTCCAGGTGACGCAGTGCGATCTGAACCTTTTCCTCCTCGGTATAACCCGCAAGATAGATTATTTCCATGCGGTCCAGAAGGGGCCTGGGAATATTGTGCTGAACGTTGGCAGTTGTAATAAACATCACGTTGGAAAGGTCAAAGGGCACTTCAATATAGTGATCACTGAATGTGCCGTTCTGCTCGGGATCCAGCACCTCCAACAAAGCTGACGAGGGATCTCCCCTAAAGTCCATGCTCATTTTATCGATCTCATCCAGCAGGAACACCGGGTTTTTAGAACCGGCATTTCTCATGCCCTGAATAATCCTTCCGGGCAGCGCCCCCACGTAGGTTCTTCTATGTCCCCGGATCTCGGCCTCATCCCGCACTCCACCCAGGGATATCCTGACAAACTTGCGCTCCAGAGCCCTTGCTATGGAGCGTCCCAGGGAGGTTTTGCCCACACCGGGCGGCCCCACAAAGCATATGATGGGACCCTTCATCTTCTTGGCCAGTTTTCTGATGGCCAGATATTCCAGTATGCGCTCCTTGGGATCCTTCAGTCCATAATGGTCCTCTTCAAGTATTTTTTCAGCCGCATTGATGTCCAGTCTGTCTCTGGTGCCCTTGCTCCAGGGTAATGCCAGAATCCAGTCCAGGTAGTTTCTCACAACTGATGACTCGGCCGCCATGGGAGGCATTTTTTCGAGCCTCTCCACCTCTTTCAAAGCCTTCTCTTCAACTTCCTTGGGCAGCTTGGCATCGGCGATTTTTTCCCTGTACTCTTCGCCTTCGGCCACCTTTTCATCTTTTTCACCCAGTTCACGCTGAATGGCTTTTATCTGTTCCCGGAGGTAGTATTCTTTCTGAGTCTTTTCCATCTGCTTGCGAACGCGGATGTTGATTTTGCGCTCCAGTTCCACAATCTCCAGTTCCTTGGCCACTATGGCACAAAGGCGCTCCAGCCGCTTCACAATATCGATGTTCTCCAGTATGCTCTGCTTATCCTCTATCCTCAAAGCAAGATGCGAAGCTATAATATCGGCAAGCCGGCCAGGCTCCTCCAGATTTACAACTGAAACCACGGTTTCAGGAGGAATACGCTTAGACAGCTTGACATATTGCTCAAACTGATAAACCAGATTCCTCATAAGGGCCTCAACTTCAGGTGTCTTCTTAAAAACCTCCGGATACTGATCGATCTCAACCTTGAAATAAGGCTCCTGGTCTGTGTACTTTCTAATTCTGGCCCTGGAAAGACCTTCAACAAGCACCCGAATGGTACCGCCGGGCAGTTTAAGCAGTTGCTTTACCTCGGCCACTGTTCCAATCTGATAAATATCTTCCTCCCCGGGGTCATCTGTCTGTGCTTCTTTCTGGGTAGCCAGAAAGATGACACGTTCCTGGATCATGGCCTCCTCTATGGCCTGAACGGATTTCTCCCTGCCCACATCCAGATGAATAACCATGTTGGGAAACACCAGTATACCCCGGAGTGGTAGCATTGGCAGCGTTCTCACTAGGGAATCCAAAGCTACACCTCCTTTTAGGAATGTACAATATTATTTGCTGCATTGGTATAATACATTCTACCACACCATTTTGACACCTGCTATAGAAATAAGTGCCAGACATAAAAGAACCGCCTGTCGGCGGTGCCGTCTTGCAGACGGCGGAATCCAGAATTCAGAATAGTGATAGCATGCTTTAATATGGCATATTGTTTCCTGCTAGGAGGCTGTTGAAAAAGTCCATCTGCGGCGTTGCGGCGGCGGCTTCAATGCTCAACGTACAAGGAGTACGCCTCCGCTTGAAGCCTTGCCGCGCCTTGCATCTGGAGCTTTTTGAACAGCCTCCGGTTGTAGTCGAATAAGTACTTTGTTGACCTCTTAATATAGTTTTGCAACACTCTCCTAGTTCTTTTCCAGGGCTATCCCCTGGTTTTTATTACAGCCCAGACAAGTTCCAATTCCCTTGGCCGCAAATAATTCGGTCTGCTGAGAAAAACCGGAAGCCCTGTCCAGTGCGGGCCGACTGGTAAGTGCCAGGTCCAGCACCTCTTCCAGCCTCTCCACGGCCATTATTTCTATTTCTTTCATTGATTCGAATACCTTCTGATAGTTTTCGGCGGGTATCAAGACCTTTTTTGCCCCCGCCTGACGGGCGGCGTCCACCTTGGCAACCACTCCGCCCACCGGCATGACAAGGCCCCTTATGGATACTTCACCGGTCATGGCCACCAGGTTGTCCGCCGGTATTCCCTTTATGGCCGAATACACAGCAGTGGCCACCGCCACCCCGGCCGAGGGTCCGTCTATGGGAACACCTCCAGGGAAGTTGATATGTATGTCGTAATCCCTGGGGTCAACATCGGTTATCCGGCGTAGTACCGTCAGGACGTTATCCACCGAACCCCTGGCCATGCTTTTCCGGCGTATGGTTCTTCCCCGGCCTCCCAGTTCCTCCTCTTCGACAACCCCGGTGATGACGATCTTTCCCTGTCCCTTATTTGCCGGAAAGGCCCCCACCTCCAATTCAAGCAGTGTGCCCATGTTCGGGCCATACACCGCAAGGCCGTTAACCAGCCCAATCTGAGGGGATGAGGCCACCTTTTTCTCCGGTCTGGGACTATACTGTCCACTGTTTACCACCCACTCCACATCGGTGGTCAGCATGGTTTTGCGATTATCCGTCATGGCTATCCCCGCCGCCAGCTGCACAATATTCACTGCCTCGCGGCCGTTGGCGGCAAATCTTTTTATTACATTCAGCCCGCCTTCTTCTAGGGGAAGGCTGACCTTTTCGGAGGCATTTCTGGCTATCATTTCAATTTCATCAGCTAAAAGAGGCCTGAAGAATATTTCCAGGCAGCGGGAACGGATGGCCGGGGGTATTTCATCCGGGGTCCTGGTAGTTGCCCCCACCAGCCTGAAATCAGCCGGCAGCCCGTTTTGAAATATGTCATGTATGTGAGAAGGTATGTTGGCGCCCTCGGGGCTGTAATAGGCGCTTTCCAACAAAACCTTGCGGTCTTCCAAAACTTTAAGCAGCTTGTTTATTTGAATTGAATGAAGCTCTCCAATTTCATCAATAAACAGCATCCCGCCGTGAGCCTTTGTAACTGCCCCGGGCTTTGGCTGAGGTATTCCGGCCATGCCCAGAGGGCCGGCCCCCTGGTATATTGGGTCATGCACCGATCCTATGAGAGGATCGGCAATGCCTCGCTCGTCAAACCTGGCTGTGGTGGCATCCACTTCTATAAATTTGGCGTCTTCCTTAAAGGGGGAACAGTGGCTTTTTTTAGCTTCTTCCAATACCAGCCGGGCTGCCGCTGTTTTGCCCACCCCCGGGGGGCCGTATACTATCACGTGCTGGGGATTGGGTCCGCAGAGGGCGGCCCGCAGTGATTTCAGCCCCTCAGCCTGCCCGATTATGTCTTCAAACCTTGTGGGCCTTGTTTTTTCAGCCAAAGGTTCGGAAAGTGAAATTGACCGCATGCGGTTAAGCTTTTCCAGCTCTTTTACCGATTCCCTTTCCACCGCGCCCTTGCTTCCCTGCTGCGCCCTCAGCAGGTTCCAGAAATAAAGGCCTATAATAACTGCAAAAAACACCTGTATAAAGGTTATAAAACTCCCTATTCCTAAACCATATTCACCCATGGGAAAGGAGCCTCCCTGCTTACTCTTTTTTTATATTATTACAAGGATTTACATATTTTATCCCTACAACCAAATTAATCAAAAAAAGAACACCGCCTGTCGCCGGGCGATGTTCTTTATAAGACAATTGCTCATGACAAAATTGTTGACAACTTTTTTCTTACCCGAAAATGATCTTGTTAATCTTGAGGTCGCTCAGGCTTTAACAAATTCTGTCTCCTGGCTCCCCAAGCGCCCGTCAGGGCGTTTTTTTATCGTTAAGGAAAGTATATGACGCATTAAAGCATTAAAGCACTGAAGCACCAAAGCATTTTTATGCAAGCCCAGAGTTTTTCCGGGGTCGCTCCGGGGTCACTTGAGGGTCGCTGCATTGTCGCTAATGGGTAGGTGGAGCGATTTAAGTCCGGCCTGCATTACCTCCTGCTGCAACTGTCTCTAAACTCGGTCGCCAACGGACTGCCGACCGCCTCCAACGCCGCATCCTTGCGTCGATTCCGGCTTCCGGCTGCGTCCTGCAGCCGGCTCGGCATTCCGTAGGCTCGGTCGTTAAGAGACAGTAGCAGCCTCC
>Ga0209643_1001407_pt1 | contig 22806 bp, 22 predicted proteins | sample AutmiccBRH37_all_FD_187383 | JGI IMG/M metagenome (GOLD analysis project Ga0209643, IMG submission 187383) | Deep subsurface microbial communities from Mt. Terri, Switzerland - Autotrophic microbial communities BRH/37_all (SPAdes) (version 2) | ecosystem: Environmental > Aquatic > Deep... | reverse complement strand
CGACACCTGCCCCGAGCCCGGCTCCCGCACCACTAAGCGGAGGAAATCATCTGAGGCAACGTATCGACCTACGCGGAGGTTTCCTATGAGTCAACGCGCCGAGTAGCCACCCGACTAGTTGCGCATATAGACTACTCGTTGTGCGTATAGCCTCGCGTGTTGCCGCCCCGGAGTCAGACCTCACCGCGCGCGCCCGGATTCGCGAGGCGGCGATCACGTGCTTCGCCACCGAAGGCTTCGGCGCCTCGTTCGCGACCATCGCCAAGGGCGCAGGCGTATCCCCCGGGTTGATCACGCACCACTTTGGTTCCAAGGTGGCCCTCCGCGCGGAGTGCGACATTGAGGTTCTTCGCCGCTACCAGGCCACCAAGTCCGACGGACTCGCCAACCCGAGCGGCTACCTGCTGGACAACGTCCCGGACCCGAGCGTCACGGCGACTCTGCTGGTCTACATACTTCGCGCCGTCCACGCTGGAGGCCGGGGAGCTCAGGAGTTTCTTGAGCACCTGGTCGACGCCGCGAGGGAGGCCATGAAGGCGAACGTTGAGGCCGGCATCGTGCGCCCGTCTCGCGACGAGGAGGCGCGGTTGCGGTATCTCACCTACCAGGGCATCGGCGCGCTCCTCGTCGAGTTGCTGACGATGCCGGACGCCACGCCCGCAGAGTTCTACTCCGCAGCGCTCGCGAGCCAGCGCAACCAGATCCTGCCGGTGCTCGAACTCTTTACTGAAGGCTTGTTGACCACGCGCCAGATGCTGGACCACTACCTGAACTATGTCGGAGACCCGCCCTCGGCGGACGCCCCTGTCGACGACGCCACCGCGTGACGTCGAGGCCACTTTGTGATGACGCATGCCACGTTTTCGGCGTTGAGGCGGTGGAGGACGATTCACCACACAAACTTGACCTGGGGGTTGTTTCTTGAGTTCTCTTGATCTTGTGAGATCCGAACTATTTGTCATTGCGCGAGAGGAAGGGTTCGCATGGTGCAAAACCCGTTGGACTTCCAGGGCCTGCTAGAGGCAGCCCCTGATGCGATGGTGGGGACGGACCAGGCGGGTGTGATCCGGTTTGTCAATCGCCAGACGGAGTTGTTGTTCGACTACGACCGCACCGATCTGGTGGGTCAGCCCCTGGAGATACTGGTGCCGGAGTTGTCCCGAAAGGGCCACGCAGCGCACCGGGCGGGATACTTTGCCAACCCGGAGGCTCGGGCCATGGGGACCGGTTTGCCGTTGGCTGGACGGCGTCGGGATGGCACCGAGTTCCCCGCCGACGTCAGTTTGTCCCCCTTCGGCTCCGGGGACGACACGATGGCGATTGCTGCGGTGCGTGACGTGACCGAGCAGAGGCAGGCGGCCGAGGCCGTGCGGAACCTTGCTGCGGCCGAAGATCTGGTCCGTACGGTGATGGGTTCCGCTTCGATTGGTATCGTCTTGGCCGGCCTGGACGGTTCTTTTCGGTTTGTCAACCGCGCCTTGTGCGACCTGCTTGGGTACGACGAAGCGTGGTTCCTGGCACGCAAGGTTCAAGACATCATTCATCCCAATGACGTCAAGGAAGTTCTCCGGAACCGCGCCCAGATCATCGCCGGATCGATCGACAAGAGCGCCACGACGATACGTCTGGTGCGGGCCGTCGGCGCCCCGGTCTGGGTGCGTCGGGTGACGGTGCTACTGCGCGACACGGACGGCCAACCGAACCTGCTCATGCTTCAGGTGGAAGACATCACCGCCGAGCATAAGGCGCAGGAGGCTTTGGCTTACCAGGCTTTCCACGACTCGCTGACCGGGCTACACAACCGGGCTTGGATCCTGGACATCCTGGAGGTTGATCTGCGCATCGCCAAACGGGAGGGCCGTGCGGTGGGGGCACTGTTCGTGGACCTGGACAACTTCAAGGTCGTGAACGACTCGTTGGGTCACGTGGCTGGCGACGAGGTGTTGGTCATGGTGGCGGGCCGGATCGTGGCCGCTGTGCGCCCGGGGGACCGTGTCGGACGTTTTGGGGGGAACGAGTTCGTCATCCTGATCCAGAACGCCCACAACGCCCTGGCGGTGGAACGCTACGCCGACCGGGTGTCTGCCGCGATCGGCGTCGATCTGCAGGTGCGAGGCCACCGGATCGTGCCGACCGCGTCCATCGGTATCGCCATCTCGACCTCGACCTCGACGCCCGAGAGCCTGCTACGCGACGCCGACTCCGCACTGTCCCAAGCCAAGACCACCGGGCGGGCACGCTGGCACTTCTTCGACGACACGATGCACGCGCAGGCTCTGGCCCGCCTCACCCTCGAGGACCAGTTACGTGAGGCGATCACCGCCAGCCAGTTCGTGGTGTATTACCAACCCATCGTGGCCCTGGCCGACGCCCACGTCGTCGGACACGAGGCACTCGTACGTTGGGCACACCCCACCCGCGGCCTACTCAGCCCCGGCGAGTTCCTTGACGTCGCCGAGACCACCGGGCTGATCACCGCCATCGGCGCCCAAGTCCTGGACCAGGTCTGCGCCCTCCTCGCCAAACATCCAGACCTACCCGGTCCGATCAGCGTCAACGTTTCGGCCATCCAGTTGGCCAGGCCCGACTGGCTCACCAGTGTGCGGGAAACTCTGGCGACCCACCGGGTCGACCCCACCCGGATCGTGATCGAGGTCACCGAGACCGCCGTCCTGAGTCTCGTGGACTCCGCCCGCACCGCACTGACATCCCTACGCGCACTCGGTATCGGGATCCACCTGGACGACTTCGGCACCGGATACTCCTCCATCTCGGTGCTACGAGACCTGCCAGTGACCGGCGTCAAACTCGACCTGAGCTTCGTCCACGACCTCACCGAAAGCGACAGCCAGGCCAACGCCCTCGCTGAGGGCGTGAGCGGTCTGGTCAAGGGCATGCACCTGACCGGCATCGCCGAAGGCATCGAAACCCCGATGCAAGCCAACATCCTGCGCGACCAAGGATGGGAACACGGACAGGGCTACTACTTCGGCAAACCAACCACCACACCCCTCACCCACTGATTCTGGATCCAGCAGGCCTGGACCGACAACGCAGTGGGAGTCGACCCCGGGTTCCCGTTGGTGCTACGCGCTTAGGTCCATCTGGCAGACCGTTTGTGATGGCACTGACTCGTCGGGAGGCGCCGCCGCCTCGGGCATGAGCGCCAACCCCGCCTCGATCGACCGCATTGCGCTCGCCTGGGAGCCGCCCGTCACTCGAGACACCATCAAGCCCGCGTTGCCAAAACCCTGTTGCCGCGCCAGTCCTCCCCCGAACTGGTCGGGCGTGGAACGCCGGGCGATCTCCCCCGCAAACCGCGCCTGCAACGTGCCAGCCAACCGGCCCAACCGCGCCACAGCGTCGTGCGCCTCCATCAGGTCACCCTGCGACAGACCCGAAACATCACGGCGCGCAAGGTCCCCCACCAGGGCACTCACCCTGGAAATCTCCGCCGCCTCGATTGCCATGAAGACAGTCAATCAGAGGGGTCTGACATCCACTTAACAGGCACGATACCCTGTGGATGGCCGTGGCAAGACCTGCCTGGGCACGACGCCCGGCCACGCCCCGGAGGCGAGCGGCCCGGCTGCGGAGCCGCCCTCTGAAGCACGCGGATTCATGACGAGTGACCCGTAAGCTACGTTGGCCCCATGCTCCCCTGTGCCGTCGACATCTGTGTGACCGACACCGTTCGGCAGGGCTGATGGCCACGGCACGCGAGATCGGTGGTGGTGCGGCCAGCCCAACGGCCACCGCACGCGTGATCGGCGGTGGCCCCGCCGGCCTGATGGCCGCCGAGGTGCTGGCCAGGGCCGGGGTCGCCGTGACGGTCCATGAGCGCATGCCGTCGCCCGGCCGCAAGTTTCTGCTGGCGGGCCACGGCGGGTTGAACATCACGCACTCCGAGGACCGCGACCGATTCCTCTCGCGGTACGGCAAGTCGGCAGACCGGCTCGCGCCGATGCTCGCGGTGTTCGGCCCGAACGACCTCCGCGAGTGGTGCGCTGCCTTGGGTGAGCCGACGTTCGTCGGGTCGAGCGGCCGGGTGTTCCCGCAGGCGTTCCGGGCGACACCGCTGTTCCGCGCGTGGCTAGCGAAGCTTGAGGAGTTGGGGGTGCGGATCGAGCGTCGGACCTCTTGGTCGGGCTGGGAGGGCTCCCCCGGCGACGCGGGCAAACCCGGCACGCTGCTCGTCACCGATGCGGACGGTCAGACGAATGACGTCACGAGCGATGTCACGGTGTTCGCCCTCGGCGGGGCGTCGTGGCCTCATCTCGGAGCGGATGGCGGCTGGGTCGCCCCGTTCCAAGCCCGGGGGGTGGAGGTGACTCCGCTGCGGGCGGCGAACGTCGGGGTCCGCGTCGAGTGGTCCCAGATCTTCGCCGACCGATTCGCCGGAACACCCCTGAAGAACGTGTCCCTGACGGTCTGCGGCCAGCGGGGCGCACCCGTACGCGGCGACGCGATGCTCACCAAGACGGGAATCGAGGGCGGGCCCGTGTACGCGAGCGGCGCCGCCATCCGCGAGGCCCTCGACGCTGCGGCTCTCAATACCGCCAGTCTCGACGCAGCCACTCTCAACACCACCGCTTCCAACAACGCCTCTTCCCACAACGCTGGCCGATGCGTCCTCGAGATCGACCTCCGGCCCGACCTCGCCGTCGACCAACTCACCGAGCGCTTGCAGCGTCGCCGGCCGAAGGACTCGGCCTCGAATTGGCTGCGTCGTTCGATCGGCCTGGGCCCCGCGGCGATCGGGCTGCTTCGAGAGGCAGGCGGCGGCGCGCTACCGAGCGACCCCGCAGCGACGGCGGCGCTGGTCAAGGCGGCGCCCTTGGTGGTGACGGGGACGATGCCGATCGACCGGGCGATCTCGACCGCCGGCGGCATCGCGTGGTCGGAGGTCGACGAGCACCTCATGCTGCGCAGGCTTCCCGGCACGTTCGTCGCCGGCGAGATGCTCGACTGGGAGGCACCCACCGGCGGCTACCTACTGCAGGCCTCGTTCAGCACCGGCGTGGTCGCGGCGCTGGGTGCGCTCGCGTGGCTCGAGAACGATGCGGCGGGGTGAGAGCAACCCGGGCCCCGTCGCCAACGTGTTGAACTCGTCGCCATCACCGCCAGAATCGCAAAAAACCGCCCCGAAGGACGGTTCCAAGCGGTGCTGTCTCCACACCACGTGGAGCTGAGGGGATTCGAACCCCTGACCCCCTGCATGCCATGCAGGTGCGCTACCAGCTGCGCCACAGCCCCGTAATCTTGCGATCACGCACTCCTAAGAGCGACCGTCATCGTAGCCCAGAACGGGTCCCAATATCCAATCGGACCGTGCCGGAGTCAGCCGACAGTCCCGCTTGCGGGCAGTCCTACGCAGTAGCGTTCGAGCCGCCAGTCATCCCCGCCGTTCCAGCGGATCTCGTTCCACGCGCCGTGCGGCAGATGCCCCAGCCGGGACGGCGTCAGCGGCAGGTCCAACAGTCGGGACACTCCCAGCATGATGGCGCTGCCGTGGCTCACTATCACCGTGGTCTCGACGCCGGTGCGTGCGGCCTCTGCAGCCCACTCTCGTAGCCCCGCCGCCACACGGTCGGCCACGTCGTCGGATTGACCCCACCCGGGGATGGCCGGGTCTAGGCCCGCGCGCCGTGCGGCATACTCCGCTGGCCACCGCTCGCGGACCTCGTCCCACGTGTGGCCCTCCCACACGCCGTAGGGGCGCTGGGTAAACCTCTCGTCGCGCTCGGCCGGGCCGATGCCGACCAAGACGGCCACGGCGTCGGCCGTTTGGGATGAGCGCAGCAAGGGCGACGTGGCGACGGCCAGCGACGTCCCGTACTCCCCCACCACGCGCTGGGCGATTCGCTCAGACTGAGCCAGCCCGTCCTGCTCCAGCGGCACGTCAAGCGACCCTTGCAAGCGTCCCTCGGTGTTGAAGCCGGTGCGTGCGTGGCGCACGAGGACAAGGGAGGTCACGCCGAGACCGTATCGCCCGCCGCGTTGAGGCGACGCAGGACCCAGTTCCCAGGGGCATCGTCCGCGGTGGCGTTTTCCAGCTCAGCCCAATGGACGTTGCCCAGGGTTGCGATCGCGCGCGAGGCCAACTCCATGCCCAGCAGAGCGCAGATCAAGACGCGAATGGTCGAGCCGTGGGCGACCAACATGTGGGTGCCGTCGCCGGTCACATTGTCGGCGACTGCGGCCAGCGCGCGCTTGGCTACCGCGTCATGGCCCTCGTAGCCCTCCACGCGCGGCTCCAGGCCCTCCGCCCAGCGGGTGTGCTCCTCGCCATGCTCGGAGCGCAGTACGGCCTCCGGAAGGCCCTCCCAGACCCCGTAGGAGCGTTCCCGCAGGCGTTGGTCCGTCACCACGTCGGCGCCCATGGCGTCGGCGATGATGTGCGCGGTCTCGAGGGCGCGCGACAGGTCGGACGCGACGATGGTCTTGACGGGGACGATGCGCGCCAGCACGGGCGCGGCCGCGCGGGCTTGCGCACGGCCGTTCTCGTTCAGCGGGACGTCGGAGGCTCCCTGGAGCCGGTGTGCGGCGTTCCAGTCGGTCTCACCGTGGCGCACCAGGATCAGGCGCCTCACAGATCGGCCGTTCACAGATCGGCCGTTCACAAATCCCCGGGCAGGGCGACTACCGGGCAGTCCTTCCACAGTCGCTCAAGCGAGTAGTAGGCGCGGTCCTCTTGGTGCATGACGTGCACGATCAGGTCGTTGAAGTCCATGAGCGCCCAGCGGCCCTCGCGGACTCCCTCGCGACGAATCGCCTTCGCCCCGGTCGCCAGCAACGCCTCCTCGATAGCTTCTGCAATCGCGGACACCTGACGCTCGTTGGAGCCGGTGGCCAGCAGGAACACGTCGGCTATGGGCGTCTGCGCGCTCACATCGAGCGCCATGATGTCTTCGGCCTTCTTGTCGGACGCGGCTAGCGCCGCGGCTTGGGTGAGGTCAACGGCCCTCTGAGTGGCCGTCACTGTCCCAGCCACACGTTGTAGATGACCACTCCGAGAACAAACACTAATGCCCCAATCACGGCCAGGTGGTGCCATTTGAAGTGCTGCGCGCCGCCGACCGGAGGCAAGTCGGGAGTACGGCGAAGCGAGCCGATCTGGCCCGTCGCCGAAGGGTCAACGTTGAAAAGCGCGCCCGTGGTCGGTACCTGGCTGCCCGTCGTCGGAGACTGTGCGTCCGTGGCGGAAGACTGCCCGATCGGAGGCCAGTTGTTCAGGCGGGAAAGATCGGGACGTGGTGCATCTCTGACCGGCTGGAAGTTGTTCACATCGGTCGTCGTCGGCGCCTGTACTGCATCGAGCGGGTGGCTCCCCCACTGCGACGGCGTGTCCCCCTGCGTCGGCTGCGGCTGATTCATGGGCCGGACCGGGATCTCGGTGGACGCGGTACGCTCCGCGTCGTCAAAGGTCGCCTGGTGCGGTGCGGGCGTCAGCGGGAATTGACCGGTTGGCGGCGCAAGGGCTCCCGGATTTGGCATCGGCGAGGCTTCCTGCTGCTTCCACTCGGGCTGCGACCCGGACGCTCCGAGCACTCCGAGCGCGTACCCCTCTTCGGGGTCCGCAGGCATCTCGTAGCGTTCTATGCCAAGAGGTCGCTCCGATTCTGGCTGCGACTTCTGCTCAATGCCGTTAATGGCGGCCTCGGTCAACCGGCGGATCTCTTCGATGCCGCGCTGCCGCTCCACCTCGTCGTCGTCCTGTGTCGGCTCCGACGTGAAGGATTCGGTGGGCTCCGCTGATCGTGCGGCCGCAGCGGCCTCATGGTCGCCCTGATCGTGCTCAAGCAGCGCGGCCCGCGAGGATCCGGGCGGGAACAATTCCTCAAACACCTTTGCGCGCGCGGCGGCGGCTTCTGCCTCACGCGCTGCGGCGTCACCCAGCTTCGCCTCAGGAGTCTCAGTAGCCTCGGGCATTTCGACAGCCTCGGGCTGTTCGACAGAGGGAGGCGCGCCAAAGGCCGGGGTCCCCTCGTCCGACGGCGTCGCCGGAACGTCCTCGAAGCTCTCGAAGCTCTCGGGCAATGCGATGGGCAGGTCGCCAACATCGAGGAAATCCGGCTCGCCCGTGGGCGCCGGAGTCCTCTCAATCTTCGCTTCGGGATCGAAACCCGTCGGTACCTCCACTGGTTCCGACTCGTCACCCGCCAACTTCATCTCACGGTCGTCAAACTCGAAGCGCGGCGAATAGGGCTCCACCATCGCGCGTTCCTCAGGCGGGGCTTCGGGGTCTACGCGCGGCGTGGGCTGAACCAGCGGCACATCGGCGCTCGACACTCGCACGGGTGGATTTGAGGGTTCGCCAGGGTGCTGTTGTACGAGATCCCGCTGAGCAAGGATTCGCAACTCCGCCGATGCCGTCTCGGCGTCGGCAGCCGCCCTCTCCGCAGCCTCCCGCGCCAACTTCTCCTGCTCGGCGATGCGCTCGGGCGTCATGACGGGGATTTGACCGGTCGCGATCATTTCCTCTTCCGCAGTCCAACTCTCCATGGGACGCGCGAGGCGCTCGATGCGGCGGCGGTCGCGGCGCGAGAACGCCTGGCTGGCGAGGTCTACGCCAGAGATATCTCCCGTGGCAAGGCCCTGCCCAGGAGAACTGGTGGAGTCGTCCCGAGCCGCGGCGCGTTCGGCGGCCTGGGCCTCCATGTCGCGGCGTGCACGGCGCGACAGTGGCACGTCAGGCATCCGATCCTCCGAGATACAGCGAGTGCTGAACGATGTAGTCCGCCACCGTGTCAGGGACCAGATAGCGCACTGGCGCTCCGGTCCGCCGACGGCGCCGAACTTCGGTCGAGGATACCCCTAACTGGGGGGCATCGACCACTAACTGTGTTTCAGTCGACGCGGGCGACTCGTGCCCAGGCCTACCAACTGCGACAAATCGGGCAAGCGTGAGCAGCCTCTCGGGCTCGTGCCACTCGGAAAGCCTGCTGATCGCGTCGGCCCCCGCGATGAAGAACAGTTCTGCACCCGGGTACGCGGCCGCAAGATCGGTGAGGGTGTCCACTGCGTGGGTGATGCCACCTCGGACGATGTCGACGTCGGACACCTCAAGTCGTTCGTCGGCCGCAACGGCCAGTCGACACATCTCGAGGCGTTGCTCCGGAGTGGCATAGCCGTCGGAATCCTTGAAGGGCTGTCGCCACGTGGGCACCACCAGAACCCTGTCAAGGTCGAGGGCGTGGCACACCTCACTGGCCACAGCGAGGTGGCCGACGTGGATCGGATCGAACGTCCCTCCCAGGACGCCGATGCGGGGACTACTCACCTTGGTGACGGGTACCGACACTCCTAAACGCATACGTGACGAAGAGCAAGGCCATCAAGCCTGCGAAAGCGAGCAGGCCAATGGCAACCGGGGGAACCGATGACTCGGCCGATGCCTGCTCGGCGGCAGCCATGAGGATCATGCTCACTGTGACTCCTTCATCCGTATTGCGTGTCCCCAGTATTTCACGAGGCGCCACAGGTAGCGAACGACTCGCTAAGAGCGGACGTGCCCGTCGCCGTAGACCACCCAAGTGGTGGTCGTGAGTTCGCCCAACCCCATCGGCCCACGCGCGTGGAGCTTCTGGGTGGAAATGCCGATCTCGGCGCCCAACCCAAACTCGCCCCCGTCCGTGAAGCGGGTCGAGGCATTGACGATCACCGCCGCGCTGTCGACGTGGGAAACGAAGTACTCGGCCGCGTTGATGTCGTCGGTGACGATCGCCTCGGTGTGACCCGTCGAATAGCGGGCTATGTGCGCGATCGCGTTCTCGATGCTGTCGACCACCTTGACCGCAAGATCCATCGACAAGTACTCGGTTTCCCAGTCCTCCTCGGTGGCGGGGACGGTGGGCACGTTGTCCGGAGCGAGCTCGGCGGCGGCATCGTCTACGTGCAGCGTGACGCCCGCCTCGTGGAGCGCGGCGAGAACGGCGGGCAGCTTGTCCTCGGCGTCCCTATGCACCAAGAGCGTCTCGGCGGCGTTGCACACACCCACGCGGTGCGTCTTCGAGTTGACGATGATGTCGATCGAACGCTGCAGCGGCGCCGAGGCGTCGAGGTAGACGTGGCAGTTGCCCTCTCCCGTTTCAATCGCCGGAACGGTGGACTCGCGCACCACGGTCTGGATGAGGCCCTTGCCGCCGCGCGGCACCAGCACGTCCACGAGCCCGCGCGCGTGCATCAGCACCCGGGCGCCCTCGCGCCCGTACGCGTCGATCGACTGGACGGCGTCGCGGGGAAGGCCCACCGACTCGAGCGCGTCCTGTAGCACGGCCACGATGACCTCATTGGACTCGGCCGCCGCGGAGCCTCCGCGCAACACGGCCGCGTTGCCCGACTTGAGTGCGAGCCCGGCCGCGTCCACCGTGACGTTGGGCCGCGCCTCATAGATCATGCCGAGCACGCCCAGCGGCACGGCCTTCTGGATCAGTCGCAGGCCGTTGGGCAGCGTGGAGCCGCGCTTGATCTCGCCCACCGGGTCCGGCAGGGACGCCAGGAACCGCAGGGCCTCCGCGATGGTGCCGATGCGCTCCTCGGTGAGCGTGAGGCGGTCGAGCAGGCCGGGACTCATTCCGCCCTCGCGCTCGCGGTCCACATCCTTGGCGTTCGCGGCGACGATGCGCGCGGCATCGGCCACCAGGCCGTCGGCCATGGCGTTCAGGGCCGCGTCCTTGGTGATGCGAGTGGCGGTCGCGAGGACGCGCGAGGCGATCTTGGCCCGCGCGCAGGCCTCGAGGACGGCGGCTTCGACGTCGGCAGAGATCTCGGTGTCAGTCATGCGCACCAGTGTAGGCACCCAGGTGCGAGCCGGTCAGGCGTGCAGTGGCACCGTTGCGGTTCGCGGAATACTAGTTCCATGACCCTCGAAGCGCTCTACAGCCCCGACTGGGCCTCCCGACCGGATCCCGACGCCATCGTGCTGCTCCTGCACGGCTACGGCTCCAATGAGCGCGACCTGCCGGGCATCGTTCCCCACCTCGGTGTCGACGCTCCGTGGGCCTCGGTGCGTGCGCCCATCGACATGGGCTACGGCGCGGCCTCATGGTTCCCTCTCGCGAACGACCCCGGCCGCTGGCTCGACCCCGCACCCATCGAGGCCGCGACGGAGGCCCTGTGGGAGTGGGTCGACGAGCACGTGCCCGCCACGACCCGCCTCATCACCGTGGGCTTCTCCCAGGGCGGCATGATGGCCAGCCAACTGTTGCGCACCCGGCCCGAGCGGATCGCTCAGACGGTGATCCTCAGCGGCTTCGTCCTTGCCGTCGCCCAGCCAGCCGACGCCCGGTTGGCGCAGGAGCGGCCAGCGGTGTTCTGGGGCCGGGGCACGGCCGATGCGATCGTGCCGGAGGCGCTCGTGACCGCGGCATCGGCCTGGCTTGGCGCTCACACCACCCTGACGGACAAGGTGTACGAGGGGCTCGCGCACTCGGTGCACGACCAAGAGCTGGCCGACGTGAAGGCGCACCTGAACCGCTCGTAGCGCGCACCCGCGCCGCGAATGCCGCGGCCGGACACTCCGAATCGGCACTCGAAACGCCGAGCGCGGCCCGACCCGACACTCCGAACCGATCTGACCGCGAACCACCGCGACTCGCCGCCACATGTCCGCGAAACCCGGCGTGTCGCAACTCCACGCGGTTCAAACAGTCCACGCCGGCCGGGCCGGGTGTGGCGGGATGGGTGTGCAGGGGTGTGTGCCGGGTCCGCAGTCACGGCGGTCTCAGCCGCCTGGCTGGAGCGTAGCCCACAGCACCACGTCCATGGACTGCGCCGTAAGGGCGAGCGCTAGACCAGCCGCGAAACGCAACCTGATCCTGCCCGCACCGCGTCTCACGCTCCGCTTTTGATCGCGCGGACTGGCGTGCCGAAGTCACAGTGTGAGCGGACACCATCAGCAAAGTCCCTGATAGATAGCATCGGCATGGCATCACACTGTGACTTCGGTGGGGCGCGGCATGAAAGGCCGTCAAGGACAGCCACCGTGGAGCGCGACCGATACGCTCCCCTGCCGCGAACGGCCCCTACAGCACCACGAGGTCGTCGATGTGGATGAGTTCGCGGGCGAAGGCGTCGCCGAGCTGCTCCCGTAGCGCGTGGGTGGAGAGGCCCTTCATGCGGTCCGCCTCTTCCGCCGAGAATCCCGCGAAGCCGCGCGCCACCACGGCGCCCGCGCGCGTCAGCAGGTCCACGGGCTCCCCCGCCTCGAAGGTCCCACGCACCTCGACCACGCCAGCGGCCAGCAGCGACGCCCTGCGCCCGCGCACGGCACGCGCGGCGCCGTCGTCGAGCACAATCCCGCCGCGCACCTTGGCCGCGTGGGCGAGCCACTGCAGGCGCGTGGTGTCGCGCTTGCCCGTGATGTGAAACAGTGTGCCCACGTCGCGACCGGCCAGCGCATCGGCTGCGTTCGCGGCCGACGTCAGCACCACGGCCACGCCGGACGTGGTCGCGAGTGATGCGGCCTCGAGCTTGGTGATCATGCCTCCCGTGCCCACCGCCGAACCTCGCCGTGAGATGTCGATACCGGCCACGTCCTGGGGATCGGAGACGTCGGCGATCCGCTCCGCGCCCTCGGTGTCGGGCGCCGCCGTGTACAGCCCGTCGACGTCGGTGAGCAGCACCAAGGCGTCGGCGTGGACCACGGTCGCCACCAGGGCGGCCAGTCGGTCGTTGTCGCCAAAGCGGATCTCGTCAGTGGCGACGGTGTCGTTCTCGTTGACAATCGGCACGATGCCGAGCTCGAGCAGCCGATTGAGCGCGCGCTGGGCGTTGCCGTAGTGGGTGCGGCGAACCATGTCGTCGGTGGTGAGAAGCACCTGGCCGACCGTGAGTCCGTGCCGCGCGAAAGCGGACGTGTACGCCGCCACCAGGAGCCCCTGGCCCACCGAGGCGGCGGCCTGCTGCATCTCGAGGTCGCGGGGCCGCGCGGGAAGGCCCATGGGGCCGATGCCAGCAGCGATCGCTCCGGAGGTGACCAGGACGATCTGGCGACCGGTCTTGCGTTCCGCGGCGAGCACGTCGGCTAGCGCCGTGACGAGCGCGACGGAGAGGCGGCCGTCGGACCCCGTCAGTGACGAGGAGCCAATCTTCACCACGATGCGCCTCGCACCAGCGATGACGCTGCGCAACTCGCCCACGATGCCTCCGTCTACTTCTGTTCGTCCTCTGCGGGATCGGTCCAGTGTCCCGCATTGCGCTCCGTCCACAGTTCCTCACGCGCCGCGGACTTCTCGTCCATGCGCGCCTTGTGCTCGGCGCGCTTCTCCGCGCGCGAGGCCCGGGCGTTGCGTTCCATCTCTTCCACCCGCAGGTCGGTGCCGCGACGGCCCAGCAGTTCGGCTCCGGCCGACATCGTCGGCTCCCAGTCGAAGATGACGCCGGTGTCGCGGTCGCCAATCACCACTTGGGCGCCCGGAACGGCCCCGGCGGCAAAGAGCTCCGTCTCGACGCCGATGCGCGCCAGGCGGTCCGCAAGGTAGCCCACGGCCTCGTCGTTCGCGAAGTTGGTTTGACCCACCCAACGCTCTGGCTTGGCTCCGAGCACCTGGAAGTATTCCTCGGCCCCGTCGCGCACGTGCGTGACGGTGAAGCCGGTCTCGTTGACGGCGCGGGGGCGCACCACCACGGGCGCCCTCTCCACCAGCGGCGCCTTGGCGCGTTCGTGCGCGACCATGTCGGCCAACGCAAAGCCAAATTCGCGCAGGCCCTCGTGGCTGACAGCGCTGACCTCGAAGACGGGCAGGCCCATCTCGTCCAGCTCCGCGCGCACCATGGCCGCCAGTTCGCGGCCGTCGGGGATGTCGATCTTGTTCAGCACGATCACCTGGGGACGCTCCGCAAGCGGGACGCCCGCGATGTGGGCGTCGCCCGAATAGGCGCGCAACTCGTTCGAGATGGCCTCGAGGTCCCTGATGGGATCGCGGTCCGACTCGAGAGTCGCTGTGTCGAGCACGTGCGCGATGACCGAGCAGCGCTCGATGTGGCGCAAGAAGTCGTGGCCGAGGCCCTTGCCCTCGGACGCCCCAGGAATCAGGCCAGGAACGTCGGCCATCGTGAAACGACCGCCTCCGGTCTCCACCACGCCCAGGTTGGGCACCAGGGTGGTGAACGGGTAGTCGGCGATCTTGGGCCGCACCTTGCTCATGGCGGCGATGAGGGACGACTTGCCCGAACTCGGGTAGCCCACGAGCGCAACATCGGCGATGGACTTGAGCTCGAGAACGACCGTGGCCTCGGTACCCGCCTCGCCCAGCAGCGCGAAGCCGGGGGCCTTGCGCTTCTGGGTGGCCAGCGCGGCGTTGCCGAGTCCCCCGCGGCCGCCTTGGGCCACCACATACTCGGCGCCGTCGCCCACCAGGTCGGCCAGCACCTCGCCCTCGGGGCTCACCACCATCGTGCCGTTGGGAACGGCAAGGCGCATGTCGTCGGCGTTGGCGCCGTGACGCATGTCGCCAGCGCCCTGCCTGCCGTTGTTCGCCTTGCGGTGCGGCGTGTGATGGTAATCGAGCAGCGTCGTCATCTGCGCGTCGACGACGACGATGACGGAGCCACCGCGACCGCCGTTGCCGCCGTCGGGCCCGCCGAGCGGCTTGAACTTCTCGCGGTGCACCGAGGCGACCCCGTGGCCCCCGGAGCCGGCGGTCACGTGCAGCGTCACGCGGTCAACGAACGTGGCCATGGCTCCTCCTTGGTGTCGACGGTATGAGAAAAAGCAACAGGGGCGCCACCAACGGTGACGCCCCTGTCGAAGAAGACTTGGGTCTAGCTGGAGACCACGTCGACGACCTTGCGGCCCCGACGCTGCCCGAACGTGACCGATCCGGCCTCGAGTGCGAACAGGGTGTCGTCCTTGCCGCGACCCACGTTGAGTCCGGGGTGGAAGTGGGTGCCGCGCTGACGGATCAAGATCTCGCCGGCGCTGACAACCTGACCGCCAAAGCGCTTCACGCCCAGGTACTGAGCGTTCGAATCGCGACCATTGCGCGAGGAACTCGCGCCCTTTTTGTGTGCCATGGTTCAGTCCTCGCTTACTTGATGCCTGTGACCTTGAGCCGCGTCAGATCCTGACGGTGGCCCTGGCGCTTGCGGTAGCCGGTCTTGTTCTTGAACTTAAGAATGTGGATCTTGGGTCCACGCTCGTCGCGCACTACCTCAGCCGTGACCTTGATCTTGGCGAGGTCCGCGGCGGCCGAGGTGATCTTGTCACCGTCAACCAGCAGCAGAGCCGGGAGCTCGACGGACGAACCAGTCTTCGACCGAAGACGGTCCACGACGACGATGTCGCCTACGGATACCTTCTCCTGACGGCCGCCGACCTTGACAATCGCGTACACCATGATGACTTCCTCTTGAAGCTCGTTTACTCGCGGCCCACATGGGCCAGGGGTCCCGCCGCAGCCGCTCCCCGAAGAGGGCGCAGGCAGGGCAAGGCGCTTTCGCGCCGACTGACAAAGATACCGCCCCACCACACCTCTGGTCAAACGGCGCGGCGATTCGCGAAAGCAAGGGAACCCTTTCTCACTGCTCCCTCGTTGGGGCACTAGCGCACGGTGGCGCGTAGACCCAACATTGCGGGCCCTCAACTGAGAACCCCGCCATCGAACCACACCCTGACTACAAGAAGGAACGTTATGTCCCCCACCCCCCACACCCGCGGCACCCCCGCATGGGTGGTCCCCAGCGCCGTCGGCGTCGTCGCTCTCGCACTGATCGCCTTCATTGCCTGGAGTGCCGCCGGAGGAACCGATGGGGCCTCGGCCCCCGCCGACGCAGCGGCCACCACCGCCGCCGACGCTACCCCGGCGCCCAGCGGCGAAGGCCAGGACGGCGACCCCACCGACGTCGAGGAACCCGTAGCAGTGAGTTTCGCCGACGCAGAGCGCCGCGACCCTCATGATCTGCTGGCCATCGGTCCGGTCGACGCCCCCGTCGTGTTGGTGGTGTTCTCCGACTACCAATGCCCGTTCTGTGCCAAGTGGAGCAACGACACCCTGCCCGTGATGATGGACTACGTCGACGATGGCGACCTGCGCATCGAATGGCGCGACGTCAACGTCTACGGCCGCGATTCCGAAAGGGCCGCGAGAGCGGCCTACGCCGCCGCGCTGCAGGGACAGTTCTGGGAGTACCACCACGAGCTATACCTCGATGGGAAGAAGCGCTCTCCTGGGGACCTCACAGAGGACGCCTTAGTCAGCCTCGCCGAGCAACTGTCGCTCGACGTGCCGCGCTTCCGCGCCGACATGCAAGACGAGGCCACGGCCGCAGAGATCATGCGCAACCAAGAACTCGGCCTTGGACTCGGCGCGTTCTCGACTCCCAGTTTCGTCATGGGAGGCGAGCCGATGGTCGGGGCACAACCCACGGAGTTGTTCGTCGACGCCTTTGAGCGTGCCCTCGCCGAGGCGACCAGCTAGTGGACGTCGGCCTCGTTACCGCGTTTCTCGGCGGAACCCTCGCGCTCCTGAGCCCGTGCGGCGCGCTGCTCTTGCCCGCCTTCTTCGCGTCGACCGTCGGGGCGCGCACGCGCCTGCTAGGACACGGGGCCGTGTTCTACGCCGGGCTGCTCGTCATCCTGGTGCCGCTCGGCGTGGGAGCTGGCGCGCTCGGCGCGCTCTTCGTCTCTCAACGCGAGACCATCATCGTGGCGGCCTCGGTGCTGCTCATTGTGCTGGGCGTGGCGCAGGTCTTCGGCATGGGTTTCGACCCATCACGTCTGATGCCAGGCGCCGAGGCTGTGAGGAACAACGCCGCGCGGAGTACCGGCCTCGTCAAGAGTTTCCTGCTGGGCATGGTGGGAGGCATCGCCGGCTTTTGCTCCGGGCCCATCCTGGGGGCCGTCCTCACGCTGGCCGCCGCTCAGGGTGATGCCGTGGCGTCTGGCACGCTGCTGGCACTCTACGGAGCGGGAATGGTGGTCCCGCTCATGGTGCTGGCCGCCTCGTGGCAGCGCTTGGGCGCGCGTGGACAGCGGGCGCTGCGGGGCCGCGGGTTCACCATCAGGGGTCGCGAGTTCCACACCACGTCGGTGGCGACCGGCGTCCTGATCGTGCTGGTAGGCGTCGTGTTCTGGACCACCAACGGACTGTTGGGTGCACCGGAAATCGTGCCAAGCGATGCCGTCTCGTGGCTCACCGCCCAAGCGTCACTGCTGTCCAACCCGCTCGTGGACATCGTCGCCGTGCTCGTGGTCGCGACGCTGGTGCTGCTGGCGTGGTACCGGGCGCGCGCCCGCAACCGCCGTCGCGAAGCCGCCAGCGAGACAGCCAACGCCCCTGATCACCAGGAAGCCTCGTGACTCGCATCGGCCGTCTTGTCGCGGGAGGCGTGGTGCTGATGGTCACCCTCGCTGCGTGCACGCCAGCAGACGGGGAGCACCAAACCGCCACGCCCACGGCAAACGACACGCCCTCACCCACCACCACGCCGACGCCGACGCGCACGCCGTACCCACCCACCGGCCAACCGGCGACGGTCGACACTGCGGACGTGCGGATGCCGCTCGCGCTGGAAGAGTCCGCCGTCGTGGACCCTGGATGGACCGCGATGCCGCGGGAACTCGCCGGGATCCTCCTGGGTGTAGCCGAACTCCACGGACTCGTGGCGTTCACCGCCATCCGCGTGGACGGCGAGGCGTTGTGGACGGTGCAACGCGCCCTGGGTGCCGGCGTCGCCCTCACTCGCACCTCGCAGGGCGATCCTCTCGCCGTGATCACGGACACGCCAGACGGCTCGTCCGCAGTAACCGCGACGGCCTACCGCCTCGACACCGGAGACCCAGTGTGGGGGCCGGTCGATGTGCCCGGGCCGCTCGTTGGCCCTGGCGCGGTGTTCGCTGCGGCGCACACGGACGACGCCGAGGCCACGGTGGCGCTGAGCCCTGACACCGGTGCCACCCTCACGTGGGTGGGCGAGGGGAATGTCCGCGTGCTCGGAGAGTTCGAGGGCGAGGTGCTGGTCGAAACGCAGGGGCGCCTCGCGATGCGCAACGCGCACGACGAAACGGAGCGGTGGAGCATCACCGACCCCACATGGAACGGCACGGTCACCGTGGTCACCGTGGTCACCGACAGCGAACCACGCGACGGCCTACTCATCGTGGAGGACGGTAAGGGGACGCGCGCCCTGATCCGTCGTGAAACCGGCCAAGTGATCGCACAGGGGCTCATTGACGCGGCCATCGACCCCACCACATCCACCATCGTCGCCACCTACTCAGACGGCTTGCGGGCAATCGACCTCGACGGCGGGCCTCTGTGGGCCAATCCCACGGCGGATCACGCCGTGCTGCATTCTGCTCACGGTGCGCTCGTGTACACACGCGATGGCGCGACCATGAGGGTGCACAACATCGTCACTGGAGCGGTGGCGGTCGCCTATGAGGACGGCGGACGTGTGATCGCGGTTCCCGAGCGGTTTTTCGCTCCGGGCGCGGCAGTGATCGCCGTCGACGGCGCACTACTGCTCGCGACCTCGCCCTACTGAGCGACGTTCTCGTCCGCAGGTTCCGCGTCGCTCGGCTGTTCCACGCTTGTCTCGGACGCAGCGGCATGGTGCGCCCCGCCGTCGTCGTGAGCGTGGTGGGCCTTCTCAGCGGCTGCCGCAATCGAGGCCAGCGTGGCCTTGACGGCCTCTCGTGCATCGTCGTGCTGATCGAGGGCAGGAACCTCGGCGGTCAACTTGGAGTCCTCCGTCTTGGCCTTGCTGCCCCCACCACGTGAGTTGCGCTTACGCGCGGGCTCCGGCTGCTTCTCGCTGGCTTCGCCCACGGGCTCGCCGTGTACCAAGAAGCCGCGGCCCTTGCAGTGCTCACACGTCTCGGAGAAAGCCTCCACCAGGCCCTGGCCCACGCGCTTGCGGGTCATCTGCACCAGGCCAAGCGAGGTGACCTCTGCCACCTGGTGCTTCGTGCGGTCACGGCTGAGGCACTCGATGAGGCGACGCAACACGCGGTCGCGGTTCGCCTCGAGCAGCATGTCCACAAAGTCGATGACGATGATGCCGCCGATGTCGCGCAGGCGAAGTTGCCGCACAATCTCTTCGGCCGCCTCAAGGTTGTTGAGGGTCATCGTCTCTTCGAGCGTGCCGCCCTTGCCGACGAACTTGCCGGTGTTAACGTCCACGACCGTCATGGCCTCGGTGCGGTCGATGACGAGCGAACCGCCAGAGGGCAGGAATACCTTCCGGTCCATGCCCTTGGCCAGCTGCTCGTCGACACGGTGCTCCGCAAAGACGTCCCCGTCTCCCACAAACCGGTGCAGGCGCGACGCCAGGTCGGGCGCGACCTGGCCCACGTAGGCGCTCAGGGAGTTCCACGTGTCCTCGCCCTGGATGGTGAGCGACTCGAAGTCCTCGTTGAAGATGTCTCGCACCACACGGATGGCCATGTCTGGCTCTCCGCGCAACAGCTGCGGGGCCTTGCCGCCCGTGGCCTCGGCCTCGATCGACTCCCATTGACGCTTGAGCCGATCGACGTCGGCGCGCAGCTCCTCCTCGGAGGCGCCCTCGGCCGCGGTGCGGACGATCACGCCGGCGTCGACAGGGATGACCTCGCGCAGCAACTTCTTGAGACGGTTGCGCTCCGTGTCGGGAAGCTTGCGGCTGATGCCGGTCACGCCGCCGCCTGGCACGTAGACGAGGAACCGTCCCGCGAGCGAGATCTGGGACGTGACGCGGGCGCCCTTGTGGCCGATCGGGTCCTTGGTGACCTGCACCATCACTGTGTCGCCGGGCCTGAGCGCAAGTTCGATGCGCTTGGGCTTGCCGTCGAGTCCGGCGGCGTCCCAGTTGACCTCGCCTGCATAGAGAACGGCGTTGCGGCCACGACCGACGTCGACGAAGGCTGCCTCCATGCCAGGAAGCACGTTTTGGACGCGGCCCAGGTAGACGTTGCCCGCCATCGAGGCCTCGGCCTGGTGGCTCACGTAGTGCTCCACCAGGACGTCATCCTCGAGGACCGCGATCTGGACGCGGCCGTCCTTCTCTCGCACAATCATGTCGCGGCTGACGGACTCGCGGCGCGCCAGGAACTCGGCCTCGGAAATCACGGGACGACGACGCTGGCCGTCACGGGAGTCACGACGACGCTGGCGCTTGGCCTGAAGCCTCGTCGAGCCCTGCAGCTGGTCGTCGTTGTTGCCGCCGCCGGAGTTGCCGCCCGAACCCGAGGAGGACGACGAGGAGCGCGAGCCCCTGCCGCTACGGCTGCGGCGGCGCCTGCGCGACGTGCCCGAGCCGTCACCGTCATCCGACGAGGAGTCGTCGCCCGAGCCTGAGCCCGAGTCGCTTGAGTCTGAGTCACCCGACCCTGAGTCGTCGCCGTTCGACGATTCGCCGTCGTTGTCGTTGTCGTTGTCGTCGCCTTCGCCGTCGGTGCGCTTCCTGCCGCGACCGCGCCCGCCGCGCCGCCTGCGCCGCTTGGCCGCAGCGCCCTCGTCGTCGCCGTCGTCCGCTGACGAGTCGGGCCCGTTGTTGCCCGAGTCTCGGGCGTCGACGTCCTTGTCATTCGGCTGGTCGGCGTCCTTCGGCTGGTCGGCGTCCTTCGACTGGCCGGCGTCCTTCGACTGGCCCTTGTCGCTCGAAGCGGCAGGAGCCCTCCTGGCGCGAGTGCGCTTGGGCTTGCTCTCCCCCGCATCGTCCGTCGCGTCGGAGCCGGCGTTCGCCTTGGGGTCGCTGGCGCTCGCTCTCCTGGTCTTCTTCGCGACCGGCGTCGACTTCGCTCCTTGGCTTGGCTTCTCAGCGGCCGAAGGCGGCCCGGCGGGCGCGGATGCCCGGCGGGGCGCTCGCTTCGCTGGGGTCTCCGGCGCCTGCTGGGGTGCCTGGAAGATGACGGCGTTCGGGGCGTTGGTATTGTCCTCGCTCACAGCGGGTACCTCACAGCGTCAAGGCCGACCACACTCGGCCCCGGCGTCTTCGTCGGTCGCCACTCTCGGTGACGGAAGTCTGATGGTCGCGACCGACCATTCCGGGGCGGCGCCTGGCGGATCTCTCCGCCGGCAGCCAAGGCCGGTGTGCCTGTCGCGTGGTACGCACTCCGTGTGGTGGAGCGCTGACCTGCGCCCATTGTCGCATACCTCGCAGGAATCGCGGCCAGCGTGGTGGCGATTCGACGAATGCGACCACGCTTCAGCGCAACTCTGCCCGCGAGGTGGCCAGACTGAACCTACCGCTACGCCGTCGCAGACCGACGAAAGTCCCGGCTCGCCCTGGGAACCTCACCGCCACTATTGTCATTAGGTTGGGCATACACGCCATAGAAGGAGAGCCTGCAATGGAAGCGCTGGAACTTGCGCGCTGGCAGTTCGGTATCACTACCGTCTACCACTTCATCCTCGTCCCACTCACGCTCGGACTGTCGATCCTCGTTGCGATCATGCAGACCGCGTGGGTGCGTACCGGGAAGGAGAAGTGGCTACGCCTCACCAAGTTCTACGGGAAACTCCTTCTCATCAACTTTGCGCTTGGTGTCGCGACCGGCATCGTGCAGGAGTTCCAGTTCGGTATGAACTGGGCGGAGTACTCGCGCTACGTCGGTGACATCTTCGGAGCGCCCCTGGCCATGGAGGCGCTCATCGCGTTCTTCCTTGAGTCGACTTTCCTCGGCATCTGGATCTTCGGTTGGGACCGGCTGTCCAAGAAGGTTCACCTCGCCGTGGTGTGGCTGTTCGCGATCGGCAGCAACCTGTCCGCGTACTTCATTCTTGCGGCGAACTCCTGGATGCAGCATCCCGTGGGCACGGAGTTCAACCCCGAGACCGGCCGCGCCGAGATGGTGAACATCTGGGAGGTGCTGGGCAACAACACCACGCTGCTCGCCTTCCCGCACGTGATCTCCACCGCCTTCCTGGTGGCCGGAGCCTTCATCGCCGGCATCGCCGCCTTCTGGGTGGTCAAGAAGGCCAAGCAGGACAAGACCGACAGCGAGCTTCCGATGTACCGCACCGCGCTGCGCTTCGGCGCTGTCGTGATGCTCATCGCTGGCCTCGCCGTGATCGTCACTGGCGACCTGCAGGCCAAGTTGATGTTCAAGCAGCAGCCCCTCAAGATGGCCGCCGCCGAAGGACTCGTCGACACTTCCTCGGGCGCAGCGTTCTCATTGCTGACGATCGGGAACCTTGCTGGCGACGACCCCGGCTCGGTGAGGCACATCATCGAGATCCCCAAGCTCACGTCATATCTGGCCACGGGCGACTTCAACTCGGAGGTCAAGGGCCTCACGCAGTTGCAGTCTGAATATGCGGCCAAGTACCCCGGCTACGAGGCGACGCCCGACTACTTGCCCAACCTGGCCGTCACGTACTGGTCATTCCGATTCATGATCGGGCTGGGCGCCTTCTCGGCGGCCGTGGCGCTGGCCGCTCTGTGGCTCACTCGCAAGAGCAAGGTCACGGACAAGTCGTGGTTCTCCAAGCTCGCGGTGTGGGCCATTCCGGCTCCCTTCCTCGCGGCTTCCTTCGGCTGGATCTTCACCGAGATGGGGCGCCAACCCTTTGTGGTCGCGCCCAATCCCACCGGTTCCGACATGGTCTACATGCTCACCCAACACGGCGTGTCAAAGGCCGTCTCCGCATGGGAGGTCGGCATCTCCATGGTGGCGTTCACCCTCGTCTACGCGGTCCTCGCAGTCTTCTGGTACCGCCTCATCGTCCGCTACGCACAAGAGGGCGCACCCCACGTGGCGGAGCCGGAACCCAGCGACGATGCCGACCGACCCATGTCGTTTGCCTACTAGATGAATGATTCCAAGGGGTCAGTGGTCGTAGGCGGTCAGTGAGCGTCGGATGGACAGGCCGAGGTTGTCGT
>Ga0209643_1001405_pt1 | contig 22856 bp, 13 predicted proteins | sample AutmiccBRH37_all_FD_187383 | JGI IMG/M metagenome (GOLD analysis project Ga0209643, IMG submission 187383) | Deep subsurface microbial communities from Mt. Terri, Switzerland - Autotrophic microbial communities BRH/37_all (SPAdes) (version 2) | ecosystem: Environmental > Aquatic > Deep... | reverse complement strand
CAGAAAGCCAGCGGGAATTACGTTATATCAGGCGCTAAAAAATATTCTTTTGAATTAACAGATTTATATGGCAATATCAACCTCAATCCGATTCTTTATTCTATTACTACTTTAAGCGATGCCTATCCCGCTATTGAATTAATTGAACCAGATAGCGATTTGAGACTTACAAAAAATAATTTAGTGCAGATTAATTCATTATTAAGTGATGATTTTGGATTCTCAAAACTCACAATTAATTACAAATTAAATTCATCAAAATACCGCCAGGCTGAAACTAATTATAAATCCAAAGAGATATCTGTACCAAGAGCAACTAAAGAATACGAACTTAATTATGTATGGAATTTAACAGATCAATATTTGGCTGAAGGAGAGGTTGTTGCATTCTATCTTGAACTTTTTGATAATGATAACGTAAATGGTCCGAAATCGGTAAAGACAAAAATTATTAATGTATCGGTTCCTTCGCTTGATGATCTTTTCAAATCGGTAGAAACTGCTCAAGATGATACAAAAAAAGATTTGGAAGAAACTTTTAAAGAAGCGGAGAAATTAAGTAAGGAATTAGAAAAGCTGACAAATGATATGAAGCGCGATAAAGCTGAAATTACTTGGGATGAGAAGGAGAAGATCGAAAAAGCAATCGATAGATTCAAAGACTTAACTTCTAAAATCGATGAAACTTCCAAAAAGTTAAACGAGATGAAGAAAGAGATGATGGAGAATAATCTTCTTTCGGAAGAAACGATGGAAAAATTCATGGAGTTACAAGATTTAATGAATGAACTATCGAGTGAAGAATTCAAAGATGCTATGAAGAAGCTCCAAGATTCGATGAAAAACTTAATGCGTAATGAAGTGAATCAATCGATGGAGAATTTTAAGCTTGACGAAGAGATGTTTAAGAAAAGTCTCGAACGTACTATGAATCTGCTCAAACGTGTGCAAGCCGAAATGAAGGTAGATGAAATTATTAAACGCTCTGAAGAATTAGAAGAAAAAATCTCGAAGCTAAAAGAAAAAACCGATAAGATGAATTTAGCGGATAAGAAGAATAGAGATCAACTTAAGAATGAACAGAAAGATGCCACTCAAGATTTTAAGAATTTAGAAGATGAGATGAGCGATCTGCAAAAAAAGATCAGTGAACTCAATGATATGCCGAAAGATAAGTTGGATGAAATTGCCAAGCAGCTCGAAAAGCAGCAGAATCAAGAGCTTTCTGAGAATGCTGAAAATAATATTTCACAAAATAAAAAAAATCAGGCACAGCAAAACCAGCAACAGATGCAGAGCAACATGCAGAATTTTAATAAGCAGATGCAGGATTTTCAAGAAAGTATGCAGCAGCAGAACCAGATGGAAACTTTCAATGCAATGATGAAGAATATTAACGATCTCCTTTCGCTTAGTAAATCGCAGGAGAAATTAAAAAAGGAAACTGATAATAGCGGTATATCTCAACAGAAATTTAATGAAAATGCAAAGAAGCAGAGTGAAATTCAGAACAATCTTAGTAAGGTAATGCAGAATTTAGGAGAACTATCGCAGAAGTCTTTTGCAATCACTCCTGAAATGGGTAAGGCGTTGGGACAGGCATATTCTAATATGCAGCAATCGATTAGCTCGCTTCAAAATAGAAATACAGGTGGAGCATCGCAGAGTCAAAATAAATCGATGGAGAATTTGAATCAGGCGGCTTCAATGATGAAATCGGCTCTTGATATGATGATGCAAGGAGGCGGCGGCAGCGGAGGAGGAATGATGAACATGTTCCAGCAGCTTCAGCAGATGAGCCAACAGCAGATGAATCTGAATCAATTAACTCAGATGATGCAGCAGGGTAAGTTATCTAAAGAGCAGATGGGACAGATGCAGCGATTAGGCGGACAGCAGGAGATGCTTCGCAAATCATTGGAGCAATTGAATAAAGAAGCTAAGGAGAGCGGGCAATCGAAGCGCATTGCTTCTAATCTCGATAAGATACTCGATGAAATGAAGGAAGTGGTCTCAGGATTGGAAACCGAAAAAATTAATGATGATTTGATTAAGAAGCAGGAAAATATTTTATCTAAATTATTGGATGCGCAGAGATCGATTAATGAAAAAGATTATGAAGAAAATAGGAAATCGAATACAGGAAAAAATATCACAAAGGAAAATCCGGACGCATTAAAACTTTCGCCCGAAGAGCGATTCAAACAATTGCGAGAATCCCTTAATAACGGCACACGTGAGAAATATAATAAAGACTACGAAGAACTGATAAAAAAATATTATGAGAAGATAGGGAAATAAAAATAATCCAAGCCGAAGGATTTCTTAGATTGTCTTATGTACATCAATAGAGATAAATACAAGCAGCCAAATCGGCAGTAACGTTATCGACAAAAAGTGCTATTTTAATATTCGCAAGATAAATACTAAAAGTAAGTATAATGCTGCTATATAGTACTAAATCCTCTTAACTATTAAGATAAGAAATAAGAGTCTTTTTGACTTTATCTGTAGGCATTTTTTCGCCGGTCCAAAGTTCAAATGATTTTGCTGCCTGTTCAATAAACATTTGCAATCCATTAATTGTTCTCGCACCCTGATCATGAGCTATCTTTAATAGCTTTGTTTTTACCGGAGTATAGATAACATCGAATACGATCTGATCCGAATTGAATGATTCTTTTATTGTTGTAGCGGAATCATCAATTTCAGGCGCCATTCCCATTGAGGTAGCATTAACAATTAATTTTGAACTTCTTAATACTTCAACGAGATCGGGAGGGACTAAACCATATGTCTTAAATTCATTATAAAGCATTTTAGAGCTGAAATATTCTTTTAATGATTCACCTTTTTGTTCGGTTCTATTAACTATATTAATATGCCCTACTTTAAAAATTCTGATAAGCGCAAAAATAACAGCACGAGCAGCTCCGCCTGAACCGATAACGGTAACAGTTGCTCCGGCGATCTCATCTTTATATGGATTGAGAGATTCGACAATACCTGTAACGTCAGTATTATAACCATGAAGAATTCCATCTTCATTGACTACGGTATTAATTGCGCCTACTATCGCTGCTTCATCCGATATCTCTTTTAAGAAAGGAAATATTTTTTCTTTATGTGGGAGTGTAACGTTGAATCCTTTAATCCCCAAAGCCAGCATACCTTTTAAGGCGTCTTTTAATCCGTTTGTCGGTACATCGAACGGGAGATAGATATAATTCTGATCCAATAATTCAAAAGCAATATTATGAATCAAAGGAGAAAATGAGTGCTTAATAGGATGTCCTATTACGCCAATAATTTTCGTGTTATGGTTGAACTTATTTAGTGATTGCATTCATTCACTTAATTTGATTTATTTTCTTCTATTAATTTAATAAAAAGTTTTGAGGATTTTACTTCCGGATATTCACGGGCAAAATCATTTTTTATTGCCGGATCTAATTTAAATGCTTCTTTCAAATTTATTATTGCATCCTGAGTTTTATGAAGAAGGAAATTAATCTTTGCTTTTCCATAATAAGAATTTGCATTCGTCGGTTTTATTTTAAGACATTGATCGAAAGCATCTAAACCCTCTAACCAACTACCCATCTCAATATATGTTTCTGCTAATTTATACCAAAGAGTAAAATTGCTGCCATTAGATTCGATTGCTTTAATATAACTCTTAATTGAGTCCTCAAGATTTCCAAGAGAATACTCTAAATCTGCTTTAGCAAACCAAGCATCTTCGGAATCTGTTGTAAGAGAAATCGCTGTATTAAAATCTCGTAATGCTAACTGATACTTACCCATGAAATCGTAACAATAACCGCGTGAAAGATAAGCCTCGTAATATTCGCTATCTATCTTAATCGCTTCTGTATAAGATTTAATAGCGTAAGGGAAATTTGCTAATTCTTCGTAAACCTGCCCTTGATTAAAAAGAACCGTTTCATCTTCGGGATCGATCTCATATGCTTTTTTATATGCATTGAGCGCCTCTTGTAAATTATTCAATTTATAATTACAGAAACCGAGATTGAACCATGAACTTGAAAAATCTTCTTTTAGAGCGATTGACACTTCAAATACGTTTATCGCTTTTAAGTATTCTTCCATTCTGATAAGAACAATTCCCTTATTATACCAGCCGGTAAAATTATTCGGGTCTAATTCCAAATATTTTTCATAAGCTCTATACGACTCGGGGAGATTATTAATATTCTCGGAACAAAAACCTAATTCATACCACGCTTCGGAATATTCTGGATCAGCTATTGTAGCTTTATTGAAATATTCTATTGCCTCTAAGAATTCGTCTTTTTTCTCGTGCAAAATTCCGAGATTAAAAAGAGTTTCCTCGTTGTTCGGTTCAAGTTCAAGTGCTTTTAAGAGCGATTCTGTTGCCTCTGCCAACATTCCAAGATTATCTTCCGAGATCGATTTATTAATAAGAGTTTCTACATCATTTGGATTTAGAGTGATCGATTTCATGAAGCATTTATAACCTTCATCGAAATTGAACGAATTATTAAAAAGGATTCCTCTAAATTGCCAGATTTCAGAATTATAAGGGATAGCTTCAGTAAGCGCTTCGGTTAATTCTAATCCCTCAATCAATAAATCATATTCTATGCAAAGCTGTATTGTATCTTCAAAAAATTCAATGTTAGAAAAAATTTGACCGCTTTGAATATATTCAGAGCTGGTCTTTACTTTTTGTTTTACTTCTTCCTCGGTCTCAAATCTCTCATAGTCATCATTAAAATACTCTTCCGGGAAATACATTCAGTAACTCCGTTATAAGTTGTGCGAAAATCTATTATTATGCTGATACAAAATCAAGTTGAAATTAAGTGATTAATTTACGCCTTGATTTTAATCATCAGTTTTGTGATGAATTTCTTTGTAGGCAATTAATTTTGCGCCATTTGTAGTAGAAAGGTAATTAATTGTAAGCTCTTTTGAAAATTTATTTCTGAAAGCGTTATTAATTTTTTCTGCGATTGATTTTGCTTGATCGGACTTGACTAATGCAAAAACAGTTCTTCCCGGCGAGCAGCTTATCATTTTTGCGCCAAAAACTCCATCAATGGTTTTACTTTCATCTACTATAAAATCCAATGTGCTAGTGCTAATATCATATTCTTCCGAGAGACTTTTATGTGAATCAAAAACATAAGAGCCAAAGGAGGATACATCTCCGGTTTTTATCGCTTTATTAGCTTCTTCTGTTCTAATTCTTTCTTTAACGTTATAAGCAATTCTATTATAAATTCTTCTTGGGAGCATATGAAAATGTTTCTGCATAAAATCGAGTTTTACGTCTCTGAGATTTTTGATTCCCCAGATATATAATCTAACTCCTTTTACTCCAATTTCGCATTCTTCGATTCTTTCGTTACATACCAGATGAGGAGCAGAAAATTCTTCGTCGGTCGTAAAAGAAATTATTTCGTATTCGCTCTGATCGAATGGGATAAATTTAAAGCTGCCTTTTCTAAGATCGGTAATATGAAAATTATTTTCCTTAGCAAAAGCTGAAGTAGTATAGTGAGCAGTATTAGAAATTTTCCCGATAATATTAGTTTCGTTGGTTTTGATATAACTGAGCAATTCTTTAATCGGGGGCTTAATATTGAAGGTTTTTTTTGCTGCAGTAATAAATGCCACCTGTTGGGCTGCGAAACATCCGAGTCCCAAAAAATTAGGTGAGCATGAATAAATAACGCAATCGAAACCACTATTAATAAGTTCATCCTCTTTCAATAATTTTATTAATCCCTTTATAAGTCTAAAAGCTGAATCGTTACTTTCGATTTCTAAATCCGAGAGCTCGAATGAAATGGATGACTCAAAATCTTTTCTGATAATATTTACATTATTGTCGTTTCTTTGCCTGATTGCGACTGCGCAATAGCGATTGATAGCAGTGGAAATTAATACACCATCATTATAATGAGTATGGTCTCCAAGGAAAATTAAAGCTGCAGGCGCAACGGCATAAGAAAATGGAGCAGTATTACCAAACTCTTTTTCAAATGTACTGTTCACTTGAAAATTAATATCAGAAATAATTTTATCGTTCTTTTCCATAAATAGCCTAAAAGCTTAACTCCCGAATATAATTTATAATTAAAGAGGAAAGAATGTTTTTATCTCATTTAAACTTACCAAATATTTTATACATTTGCCCGCTAAAATATTCTAAAAATCTTTTATTTTTAGCGTTAATTGCGGAATATTAAGTCTTTTTTAGGGTCTAAAATAAAAAACCACCAAAGGGCATTTCTGCTCCTCGGTGGTTAAAAAGGAAAAATTATTTCTTTGAATCGATCTGTTTTAGGAGTTCATCAACTGCTTTTTTGAGCTGTTGGTCTTCATTTATAGCTTTAGCATTTGGAGTATTATCTACAATAAAATCGGGAACCGCAGGTCCTAGTTCCTGATTTTTATCGGTAGCTTTTGTAAACCAAGCTCTAAATGGGAGACGTACCAAAGAGCCATCGATTAATTGCTTACCGCCGGTGGAAATTACACTTCCGTTGGTCGGTTTACCTACTAGTTTACCGATACCGAGTGATTTATAAGCATGTGAGAAGATTTCGGCATTTGAATAGCTGTCTTCATTACAAAGAGCCACCGAAGGCTTAATCCATGGCGAATAAGGAAGTCTTTCCCCAATTGCATAATAATCTCTGAATTTTAATTTGTCTTTTTCAAGATTATCGGAAGCGCCGCGCGGGATTGTATAGGCATGCTGTTTGTAGTTAAGCACTAACATTAGATAATCTGTTGTGGAGCCACCTCCATTATAACGAACGTCAATTACGATTCCCTCTTTATGATGTCCCGCTGCGGTTAATTGTCTTTCAAATACTTCAAATGAAGGGAAATTCATTCCCTGAATATGAATATAACCCAAGCGACCATTTGAATATTTATCTGTAAGCTGTTCTCTTTGGATTACCCATTCCTCATAGAGCAATTGGCGTTCGTTGGAGATTGGTCTAATTTTTACTTCTCTCTCTTTGCCCGATTTATCTTTAACTCCTAGTAGAACCGGCTCGTCTGCTTTATTAATCAAAAGAGAATAGAAATCGATCTCATTAGTTACGGGTGTTTGATCGACCGAAGTGATAACATCATCAACAAAAAGTTTGCTTGATTCTCTGTCGGCAGGTGATTCAGGAATAATGCGATTTACTTTTACTCCACCTTTAACAGGAGAAATATCGATTCCAAGGAAACCGGTTGATTCGTTCTGTGTTTCCCCTCTATTTTGTCCATATAAGCCCATGTGGCTTGAATTTAATTCGCCTAGCATATAATTAAACATCTCTTTAAAATCTTGATCGGTAGAAGCAGCCATAGCCCAAACTTTATATTTTGCTTTAATTGCATCCCAATCATATCCGTGGAAATTCGGGTCATAGAATCCATCTCTGATTGTTCGCCAAGCTTCTTCAAAAATCTGTTCTTGCTCTTTCGGATGGTCGATATTCATTTTAGCTGAATAAGGAAGTGCTTCGGACTTATCGCCTTTGAGATCAATGCGATTAAGAGCTCCAGACTTGAAATAGTATAGGTATTTTCCATCTTTATCTATTTCAATACCTGAGGGTTTCGTACCACCTTTAGTGATAGCTTTTAAGTCTTTACCATCCCACTTAACGCTATAAAGGTCGTTTGCTTTGGCATCGCTATTAAAAGCGGTGAAATAGAAAGTTTCGCCATCTTTAGAGATTGCAAGATTGCTCTCTTCGCCAGGCAGGTTAGTTACTTGAACTAAACGTTCATAGATCTTATCAAAATCGATCTTAATATCCTTAGTTTTCGTTGAGTCTTTAGAGGTTTCTTTTTTGTCTTTACCGTTTTTATCCGATTTTGCTGCGGTTACAGGCTTTTCATCTTCATAAAGCCAATCCAATTTGGTTTTGTCCCAATCGGATTTCTTTAGCCATACAAACCAGATATCAAAAGTTCTATCGTTACGTTCGGAACGGAAGCCAAGTTTAGAACCGTCAGAACTCCAGACCGGGTCGTAATCACCGCGTGGGTGCATACTTACATTTACGGGCTTCATGGAATTATCGATCGGATGAATAAATACTTCGTCATTGAAGTAAAGATCGCTAATTGAATAAGCAATGTACTTGCTATCAGGACTCCAGACTACGCTACTCGGTGTTGCCCATCCTTCTAATAATACTTTTTCATTGCTTAATTTACCATCGGCGGAGATATCGGATACTATTAATTCTCCGCGTCCTCTTATAAAAGTAATTTTCTTACCGTCAGGTGAAATTACCGGATTTGATTCATCTAAATCGGTTGATGTGATTTTTGTTATTTTGTGTTTAAGTGTTTTGAATAATTGCGGTTCCGATTTGTCATCGCTTTTTGCCAAATAAAGATCGTATTGACCGTCTCGATCAGAAGTAAATACAAGCGAAGAATCATTTAACCAAGCTACATCGGTATCGCGGTAAGGACTATTAGAAATATTTACTGCACGTGATTTATCTTTATCATTTAACGTTACGAATACTTCTCCTCGAATAACCAAGGCAGTGTATTTGCTATTTGGAGAGACTGAATATCCCGAAGCATTGCTCGTAAATGTTTTATATTCAATAGGATCGAAACGATAGTCTGCCGGAAGTTCGATCGTAATCTTTTTATATTTATTTGTTTTTATATCGAGAAGATAAATATTGGAATCACTTTCGAAAACAATTGAATTTCCGTTTGTGCTTATATCAAAATAGCGGACACCGTTTTCAAGTTTTGTTATCTGTTCTGCCGCTCCAGCCGGTGCTCCATTTTCATCGATTGATTGTTTGAAAATATTATATCTTCCGTTTGATTCGGCACTGATGAAATATACAGTCTTGCTATCTCCCCAAGACGGATTAATATCGTTTGTCATACTCGTAGAAATTTTTACGAATGATTTTTTTGCTTTATTAAATAGCCAGATATCGCGATTAGCGGGACCTGCATAAGGCTGGCGATAAATCGTATTGCTTCCTCTAACGAATAAATAAAACTTGTTATCGGGAGAATTGACAATCGACGAACCGAGTGCATCAAGGATTCTTTCCGAGGTTCCGCCTGTAACCGATACTTTATGAAATTCTTGTTCTCGTTCTAAATTAACGAATTCACGTGTAGTTGAAAAAATAATCTCTTTATTATTTTCCCAACCGGTAGCTACATCATTAGAAGAGCTATAAGTTAAGCGAGAAGGAATTCCTCCGTTTGAAGGTATAACGAAAACATCGTTGCTTCCCATTCTATCAGCCGTAAAAGCAATAGATTTACCATCGGGGCTGAATTTAGGCATTGTCTCAAAAGCTTCATGAATAGTCAATCGGGTAGCTTCGCCTCCCTTAGAATCGACAGTCCAAATATCCCCTTGATACGAAAATGCAATTTTGGAGGCATCACTATTTAGAGAAGGGTAACGGACGAAAGGTGATTTCTCTTGTGAAAAAGTTACAGTTACTAATAGGAGTGAAAAAAGTGTGAGTAGTTTTTTCATTCTAAATTATCCTTATGTTATTTTTTACCTTGTCCCCATTCAAGGACTTCTACTTTTACATCTGTAATACCATCATTAACGAAATCCAATACCTTTGCCGCTCCTAGAGATAGATCTATAATTCTATCTCCCCTTGTAGGCATTCGATCGTTAATTCGTAGTATTGTACTTTTATTATTTTTAAGGTTGGTTACTCTTATAATTGTATCCATCGGGAATGATTGATGAGCGGCTGTAACGCCATTCATATCATATACTTCACCGTTATAAGTGATTCTTCCATGAAATTTATCTGCATAAAACGAGGCGGTCCCTTCAATAAATTCAATAACTTGGTAGTTTTTATAAGTTTCATTAAGCTGCCTATTTTCGATAGGCAGCTTAGAATTATTTTCTGATCTAAATCGGGGTAATGGAGTACAATTAAATAATGTTACCGCTAATAGTAATAGCAAAACAAAATTAGTTTTTTTTAATATCATTTTTTCCTGTATCCGAATGAATCGACATAAAATTTCTCAAGATCGACCGTAATTTTTTTAGTTATATATGCACCAAAGATTCCAAGTCCCCCATCGATATTTGTAAAATCGGGTTGATTAATCCTCACCGAAAATTCATCTAAAAAAGTTTGTTGAGCCGAATAGTAAGTTGCTAAATATTTGTCCATAATTAATAAACGAAAATAAGCTTTATCAATGATATAATTTGATTTATTTGGATCACCGGTTGAGATGCTTCTCATAATGGAATCGATTGCCGGTTCTTCAAATCCTACCGTACTAATTCTATTGGCGATAGGAGGATAAATTCCCACGTCCTTCCCCTCTTGACTAAGTAGATACATCGGGAACTCTATTTGATGCCGCTTTTCTACACCATTTTCCACTTTATAATAAACTAAAATGAGATCGGGAGCAAAGAATATTTCTTGATTAAGACTCTGATCGGGAAAAAATTCTTTCCAAGTAAATCTAAGAGTTGAACCATAAGCGTTACCCGTAGGTATGGTTCTGTTGGAGCTTGAAAAATAAAAATTATTTGGATTAAGAGATCTAGTCGAAGCAGATAATATTTTCCCTTCTCCCGGATAAGCCCGAATTTTAATCTCGGTTCCATCATTTGGAGTAAAATTAGGAAGATAATAAACAGGTATCGGTCCCGGATAACGGGAATCCCCCAACCGAGAAACTAATGTATCCCTCATTCGATAAGCTTTTCCTTTATACATCAATTCTAAATACATATTCCTAAGGAATGGATCGTTTTGATTTGTGTATGGATCGTAACCGGAGACATCAAAACTTTTTGATATAGTTGCGTATTGAGTTGTGGAATCTCCATTAATAATACAATTAAGAATATATTTTTCCGAAAAATCCGCTTTCGGTTCAAACGAATCATCGCATGAAACGGAGATAAATAATAATAAAAATACTGAAGCTAAAATCGATTTTTTCATAATTCCACCTTTATTGTTGCGGTTGGAAGGAATCGAAGCATATCCACTCTTTCGCCTGTATTCCTGTCAAAATAAAAAATGTTTTTTCGATCGTAAACGTTAATAATGCTGAAATCCAAGTAGAATTTAAAATCACCCAACTGTAATTTTTTTGAGAGATTAAAATCGAGACGATGATAATCGGGCAATCTTCCCATATTTTTGTCAGCCAAAATTCTGAATGGCAAATAAGAATCGAATAAGTAATTTTGTGCGAAAACATCATCGATGGCAAGTTTCTCATAATAACCGGAAATTTGTGTAAACGGTTGCCCTGAATTATAAATCCAAGTGGTGCTTGCCGTAAATCCATATCCAAGATCGACTTCCAGAATCATATTCAAAGAATGCTTTGCATCGTATCGGGGCGAATATGAAATACCATAAACTTCATTAGTGGTATTTGATAATGAATAAGAAGCAGTTAAACTTGCACGTGAATAAGTATATCTCGTAAGCACTTCGATACCATAAGATTTTCCCGTTCCTGCAACCAGGTCATTATCGATAGAGAAAAACTTTTTCTCGTTAATAAGTGCAAGATTCAAAATTCTTTTGTAATATCCTTCTATGCTCAGTTCAAGTTCGGGAGTAAAGAAAGATTCTATTCCCGCAACGTAATGGATAGCATTAGATGGTTTTAAGTAAAGAGGGGTAATAATCCATGGCTCAAATAGATTGATGATTTCATTTTCATCCGATAGAGTTACTAGATCTTGTTGATATATACCCCAAGCCGCCTTAATAGCTATTTGAGGTAGTATTCTATAGGTCATGCTTACGCGCGGTTCTATAAATTGTTCATCAGAACCGCCTCCGCCCAATCTAGTTAAGTTAATTCGAGTACCCACATCGGCGCCGAATTTATCGAACCGAAGAAGTTTATATTTTAGATAAGCGCTAATATTAGTTCCTTTAGTAGCTATATCTGTAACTGCACGCCGAGCATTCTCAAGAAATAAATTAGTCTTAATCTCTGTAATTTTAAATCCACCATCGAGTTCGTCTTTGCTTCCATAAACATAATTGAAATCCATTTTCCCGGAGATATCAATCAATGTATTCTTTCTTGCTTTTGAATTACTTCCGTGAGGATTAAGCTCTCCATCAAAATGGCTTACTGAAAAATCGATCTGATAGAACAATGGACTATCGGAAATCTGAAAATAATTCACTCCGATAATTTTATTAGACCAAGCAAAATCTTCTTTAACGGGGCTATTATTCCTTAGATAATCTCCGCTTGCAAAACCATGCACCGTAAACTTGGCGTCCTTCATAAATTCATCATCGGAATAGTTTAATTTAAGAGCGATATCATAAAAATCGATCGGAGCATTTTTGTTATTCATGAATTTTTTTAAAATTCCGGTAGAGTGGCTTCTTCTTCCCGATAGGAGAAATGAACCGTTAGGGATAGGACCTTCCACCAGTGCTTTAGTACTAAGGAGTGAAGCACTTGCTTTACCTCCAAATTGGTTTCGATTGCCATCCTTTGTATTAATCTTCATTACCGAGGAAAGACGACCGCTTAATTCAGATGTAAATCCTCCCTTATAAAACTCAATTGAATTAATAATTTCGGGATCGATAGCCGAAAAGATTCCGAAAGCATGAAAAGGATGATAGACGGTGGAATTATCGAGTAGTACAAGATTCTGATTACTTGCTCCTCCTCTTACATAATACTTAGCTGAGACATCGCCTCCGGAACGAACACCCGGCAGGTATTGCAATGAGCGAAAGATATCCACTTCCACTCCTTTTGGTAAAGTTTCAAGATCCTTCATAACGATTTTTTGTAAACTCAAATCGGTAGATTTTTCTTTTGGAATCTTGGAAGCCACTTTCTCGATTGCATTGAGTTGAATCGAAACCGGCTCAAGAATTATTTTTATATCGGTTACCTTATTAGCTCCAATATAAATGGAAAGTTCTTTTGATTTATATCCGACATAAGAAAAAACAATGTTATATTTTTTATTCCCCGGAATGGAAGTAATAATAAAATAACCTCTTTGATCGGTAGAAGTACCTGAATTTAGTTCTTTAATTAAAACATTCCCAAATGGAAGAGATTCTCCCGAAGTGGAATCGGCTATGAATCCTCTTAGTGTTCCTCTTCCGGATTGAGCTTCTATATTAGTTAAAAATAGAAGTAATAATAGAAGAAGTATCAACTTTTTCATATTCCCCCGCAATTAAAATAAACACAAAAATAATTAACGAAAATACAAATTAGTAAACCATACCAAATTTTATCTCTTTTTTTCTGCATTAAACTAAAATTTTTTATAAATTGCGCCGATATTTTCTACGCAATTCCCCAATATCACACCCAAAATTACTCAAAATAACAAGATAGAAGGTGGAGAATAGTGAACCGCACTTTCAATATAACACGCAAAGGGAAACTTTTATTAGAAGATGGGAGTGAATTTCCTGGATTTGTTTTCGGACTTCCGGAATCGACTTCTGGCGAAGTGGTTTTTAATACCGGAATGGTCGGTTATCCCGAAACGTTGACTGACCCCTCCTATAAAGGACAGATATTAGTTTTCACCTTTCCATTAATCGGCAATTACGGCATTCCAGCAGATTCAATTATAGAGAAACTGCCCGAAAATTTTGAATCGCATAAAATTCAAATTCAGGCATTAATTGTCTCCGAAAATTCCGAAGAGTTTAATCATTGGAATGCAGCGCAGAGTCTTTCTTCGTGGCTTGAAAAATATAATGTACCCGGGCTGTGCGGAATAGATACGAGGAGATTGACAAAGCTTATTCGTGAGCAGGGAACAATGCTTGGTAAAATAATAGTAGATAGCGAACCGGCAGAGTTTTACGATCCCGATATCGATCATCTCATTTCCAAAGTAACCGTACAAAAACCCGAAATACTCGGGAAAGGAAAGAAGAGGGTATTGCTAATCGATTGCGGTTGTAAGAAGAGTATAATAGAAAATCTGATTTCGAGAAAAGTGGAAGTATTTAGAGTACCTTATAATTACGATATAAGCGGTGAAGATTATGATGGTGTGGTTTTATCAAACGGACCGGGTAATCCGATAGTATATAAAGAGATAGTGAAAACAGCTAAACAATTAATAGCTAAAGAAGCTCCGATTTTAGGTATCTGCATGGGTCATCAAATACTTGCTTTGGCGGCAGGTGCAAAAACATATAAACTGAAATATGGTCATAGAAGTCAAAATCAACCCGTAAAAGAAGCCGGCTCAAATAAATGTTACATCACTTCGCAGAATCATAGTTTCGCAGTCGATACCAAAAGACTTCCGAAAGGATGGAGCGTTTGGTTCGAGAATCTTAACGATGGATCTAACGAGGGGATCAAGCATAATAAACTTCCGTTTAGGAGTGTTCAATTTCATCCCGAAGCAGCTCCGGGACCAGTGGATACTGAATTTATTTTCGATGAATTTATCAAGGACTTAAAATGAAAACAAAATTCAAAAAAGTTTTAATAATCGGAAGTTCGGCCCTAAAAATTGGTGAAGCAGGTGAGTTTGATTATTCCGGAAGCCAGTGTATTAAAGCCCTTAAAGAAGAAGGGATATATACCGTTTTAATTAATCCTAACATTGCAACAATTCAGACTTCTGATTACATAGCCGATAGAGTATATCTTCTTCCGATCAATACACATTTCATAGAAGAAGTAATTAAGAAAGAAAAACCTGACGGGATAATGTTGGGATTCGGTGGACAGACGGCATTGAATAGCGGACTTGCTTTAGATAAGCTCGGCATCCTCAAGAAATATAATGTAGAAGTTCTCGGGACTCAGATCGAGGCAATCGAAAATTCGGAAGACCGACAGAAATTCTGCCAAAAATTAAGTGAGATAGATGTAAAATATCCGCAGAGTAAAGCGGTAAATAGCGTGGAAGATGCACTCGATTATGCAAAGAAGATCGGTTTTCCCCTCATAATAAGAATTGCTTATGCGCTCGGGGGACTTGGATCAGGTATCTGCCGCAATGCATCGGAATTAAAAAAATTAGCATCCCGCGCTCTTTCATATTCATCACAAATTCTTGTAGAGGAATATCTCGAAGGATGGCGCGAAATTGAATATGAAGTAGTAAGGGATAAATACGATAATTGTATTACTGTTTGTAATATGGAGAATATCGATCCGATGGGCATTCATACCGGCGAGAGTATGGTTGTGGCTCCATCGCAGACTTTATCGAATAGCGAGTTTCATAAATTAAGAGAAGTAGCTATCAGAACCATTCGCCATCTTGGAATTGTAGGCGAATGCAATATTCAATATGCTCTTGATATGAATTCGGAAGATTATCGCGTAATTGAAGTTAATGCCCGTTTATCTCGAAGCTCCGCACTTGCATCTAAGGCAACCGGTTACCCATTAGCATTCGTAGCAGCTAAGCTCGCTTTAGGTTATGGATTACACGAGCTTCCAAATTCTATAACGAAAAATACGAGTGCATTCTTCGAGCCGGCTCTCGATTATATTGTAATAAAAGTTCCTCGATGGGACTTGAAGAAATTCCGATTTGTTAAAAAACAGCTTGGCTCTTCGATGAAATCGGTAGGTGAAGTAATGGCTATCGGACGTAAATTTGAAGAGGCATTTCAAAAATCGATGAGAATGCTTGATATAAGTGTCGATGGAATAACGGCGAGCAGGACGAAATTTGATTTTGAAGATTTGGAATATGCTCTTAGTAATCCAACCGAAGAGAGAATCTTCGCCGTAGTTCAAGCATTAAAATCGGGTTACTCGGTTGATTGGATTTTTAATCTTACTCATATAAATAAATGGTTTCTCTATAAGATTCAAAACATTGTAGATATGGAGAAAAAAATTAAAGAGCAAGATTTCAAAAAAATGGATAAAGCGTTTTTGCTCAAAGCAAAACAATTTGGATTTTCCGATCGGCAGATAGCAAATATTTTAGAAATTGATGCTCACGATGTCTATTTAAAGAGAATAAAATTCGGATTAAGACCGAAGATAGAACATATCGATACACTTGCGGCGGAATTTCCCGCAAAGACCAATTATCTTTATCTTACTTATAATTGCGAGGCGAGCGATTCTGAATTACAACTTAAAAATTCGATTGTTATTCTCGGCTCGGGTCCTTATCGAATCGGCAGTTCGGTGGAATTCGATTGGTGCTGCGTGGTTACCGGTAAATCATTAAGAGAAATGGGTTACAAAACTATTATGATTAACTGTAACCCCGAAACCGTTAGCACAGATTACGATGAATCGGACGCACTCTTTTTTGAAGAGCTTACAGTCGAAACAATTTACGAGATTTATCGTGCAACGAATCCTAAGGGTGTAATAGTGGCAATGGGTGGGCAGACTCCAAATAATCTATCAGCTAAATTAAGAAATGTAGGAATTAAGATACTTGGCACATCAACTGAATCGATCGATATGGCTGAGGATAGAAGTAAATTTTCCTCTATGTTAGATAAGCTTGAGATAGAGCAGCCTGAATGGAGAGAACTTAGTGCAGTTCAAGATGCTGTTGAATTTGCCAAGAAAGTCGGTTATCCTGTTTTGGTTCGGCCATCGTATGTGTTAAGCGGAGCGGCAATGGCGATAGCTACCGATGATAACGAATTGATAAAATTCCTTCATAAAGCAGTGGATGTATCGAATGAGCATCCTGTCGTAATATCAAAATATTTAGTGAATGCAAAGGAATTGGAATTTGATGCCGTAGCTCAAAACGGTAAAATCGTTTGTTCTGCAATTTCAGAACATGTGGAAAATGCGGGTGTCCATTCAGGAGATGCCACTTTGGTTCTTCCTCCGCAGAGAACATATCTCGAAACAATGAGACAGATAAGAGATATTTCTGCAAAAATTGCAAAATCGCTAAATATTAATGGACCTTTTAATATTCAATACATCGCAAAAGAGAACAGAGTGAAAGTGATAGAATGTAATCTTCGAGCTTCAAGAAGCTTCCCTTTTGTATCAAAGACATTAAAGAAGAATTTTATCGAGATTGCCGCAAAAGTAATTACCGGTGTGAAAGTACCGATAGATGACAATATGAATTTTAATTACGATTACGTAGGAGTAAAAGCACCTGAATTTTCATTTACTCGCTTAGAGGGGGCAGATCCGACCACGGGAGTAGAGATGGCTTCAACGGGTGAAGTTGCATGCCTTGGCGATGATTTTAGCGAGGCGTTCTTAAAGGCACTTATTTCCGTAGGATATAAATTCCCGATTAAGTCAATCTTAATTTCATCGGGTTCGATAGAATCGAAAGCTGAATTATTAGAAACCTGTCGTTCATTCTTAAAGCTCGGAGTAAAACTTTATGCCACATCGGGCACGGCTAAGTTTATGAAATCAAATGATATACCCGTGGAGATACTAAACTGGCCTCTCAAAGGAGGTTCTCCTAATGCGGCTGATTATATTAAGCAAGGTAAAATCGATTTAGTAATAAATATTCCGAAAAATTTCCAAGAAGAAGAATTAACTAACGATTATATAATCAGAAGGACTGCTGTGGATTATAAAATTCCATTAATTACGAACCGTCAATTAGCAATGCGTTTGGGTGAAGCTCTCTCGGAAAAGAGCCTTAATGACCTTCAAATAAAAAGTTGGAATGAATATTAGTTTTATTTTGTTAATCTATTTAGTATTTTTAGAAAGTTGATACATAAACAAGTGGAAAAATATGTCCGTTGAAACACCAAACAAACCGAAATTACTAATTGTAGAAGATGATTACGAAAATCAGAAATTTCTTCAGATATTTTTAAAAAGAAAATTTGAATTAGAGATTTGCGATTCAGCCGATACTTTTTATCAAAAATTAGCTGAACAAAAATTTGATATCATATTAATGGATATCTCATTAAGAGGAAAAAAAGACGGGCTTCAATTAACAAAGGAATTAAGAGAAAATCCTACGTATAAAAACATGCCGATAGTGGGTCTCTCAGCCCATGCTTTCCAACGCGATAAGGATAATGCTTATAATGCAGGTGTCGATGTTTTTATCACCAAGCCGGTCCAGAATGAAGTTCTAATGGATACACTTGTAAAAACATTAGAAAATAAATCGGGTATTAAAATAAGCTAAAATTAAGCTAGAATAGAAATGTAACATTTCTAACTATTCTTTCGTCTAAACTTCAGATAAAAATTAATCTCAAGGGGAGGGACTATGCCTAAGAAATGGCTTACACTAATATTAATATTCACCTTAGCATTAACAATTAATTTATCCGCACAAGATGAGGATGAAGACGATTGGGGCACAACGGATGACGATGATGATTACGGTTGGGCTCACAATTGGGAGTGGAACGGATACGATTGGCTGAATTGGAAATTTGACCGTCCATTTATGGAATTAAATTATGGCATCGGAGACTATAAACATAAAGATATGTTTTCTAAATTTGCTCCGGCAGGTTCATGGGAATTAAAACTTGGTTATAGCGATATTGGAAGTGCCGATGACAATAATATAGTAGATTTCAATGAAAGTTTTGTCTTCGTATCACATATTTCATCCCGCTTAAGTTCTCAAGAAAGAAAATTTGCCGAATTGCCGTTTGATAATTGGCGTTTTGGTATCGGTAAAAGAGAAGGTTACGGATATGATTTAGGTGCATTATCAATACTTCCATATACTCAATCCGGTTTTGTATGGACGAGAGTTGAGATGGAAGATTATCCGGTAGGAACTTGGATTACACCTTTGGATGATTATTTCCCTAGCCCGGGTCAAAATGCTTATAATGATTATAAAATTTTGCAGCGTTATGATAAAGACTTTAGATTCGGAACGCTCGTTGAAGGTGGAGTACGATTTGAAACTGCAAGTGTGGTATCAATAAGTGCCGGTTATGAAGCTGCGGTAATTTTCCCTCGACATCTCTTTTGGAAACATCTCGGTAGTTTAGTAATTGAAGAAACAGGCAAAGGAGCACTTGAATATTTTATTGAAAGAGTAATGGATTCATCTCCCGCTGCTGCGCCGATAATAAATGTAATACTTAAGAGTGCATATTCTTATGCTTTTTATGCATTAAAGAAAGATAATATGAACTGGCCCTTCAATACAGAAAAACCGCTTACCTACGAAACATTCAAGTTCGGAGTTACATTCGTTTTCTAAAAAATTATTGCTCCCGTTTATAGCGGGAGCAAATTATTAATAAAAATTTCCAAATCGCCTGTAGATATTAGAATTTGAAGATATGTGTGTTGAACGGTTTTAGTTCCACATAAAGTCCGATACTATTAATCTCTTCGGCTGAACGGAGATACGATTTATCGTTCATCAAGTCAATTAATTCCATCTCTTCTGGAAATCCCTCGAGATTCAATTTAATTCTGCATTTAGAAAGAGTCTCGGAATGATTAATTACTACAAGGCGATGTTCGTCTTTATAAGTCCAAAGCCACGAGAGCATATTAACATAAGTAAAATTGCCATCCCAACCGGGTTCGGGTTCTAAGAGAGTCCATTTGCCCGACTTAAAAATTTCAGCTTTTGTAATGGAAAGCAATTTATCATAATGAGCTTTAAGCAGTTTATTTTCCGTCTCTGCCCATTCTCTTCCGAGTTGAACAGGGAGTTTGATTTTCTTCCCTTCGAGCTGCCCATCATTATAGAGCTTAAGTCCCTGAATTGTAGCAATAATAGCCGAAGCGGTTTTATTCCTTTCGCAATTCATAATCGAAAGAGTTCTTTCTTCATCATGATTCTCGAGGAAGCGGACAGACTTCTGTTGGTATTCAGTATCGGCTTGGAGATGACCCTTAATAGCCTCGATATAACCGGAACGGATTCGTTCTGTAAGAGTCTTATCATAAGTATAATCAAAACCTTGCTGCTGCATTACCCATTCAAGGTCCCAATAAGTTTCTGCGATCATAACAAAATCTTCTCTCTTAGCTTTTATCTTTGAGATCGTATCTGCCCAATAATCTTTTTCGGGACGAGGATAATTTTTAAGTGCACCGACCCACGTGCTATAAAAAGTATTATTAAGAACAAGCATCGCCATATCGCATCTAAGACCATCGCACATATCAGTGAGATCGAGAAGTACATTATCCATAAATTTGCGGGCTTCTAAGCTATAATAATTAATTTGAACCGTATCCTGCCAAGCGGGAAAAAATGGATCTCTTCCGTGAGCATAATACTTCCCGTTATCTGACTTAAAAAAAGTATGATTATCGGTATTAAAATTTTCTTCGGAAGCTTCGAGGAATATTTCGGGATTTGTTTTAAGCAGGTGTGTGTGGACGCTAAGATGATTTGGAACGAAATCCAATATCAATTTCATCCCTTTATTATTCAGCATAGTTTTTACGTTATAAAAATCTTCCGTGCTTCCTAATGCGGGATTAAATTCATAGCAATCAATAGAATAAGGGGAGCCGATTACGTCTTCCTTCTGCCAATCTCTCAATGCTTTTGAATATGCCTTGACTAAATCTTCTTCATAACAAAAACCTTCTATTGCCGAAGAACATGTTTTCCAAATACCCATAAGCCATATATAATCGAAACCTTTTTCTTTGAGGCTATCCCAATAGGATTCCGGGACGTAACTGATATTAATATTACCTTTCTTGTCTGCAAATTTCTTTAGAAATACTCTGGTATTAATTTCGTAAAGCGATAAATTTTTTCTCATTTCCTCACCTATTCCTCGTTATTATTTTTTGAATTAGGCATTAAGCTGCGTTTCTCATCTTCTAAATCTTTAATTGATTTCATTAGTTCATAAATTGCTTGGCTATCGGAAGTCTCGCTGATTTTTTTATTTAATTCAAAAAGTTGTTCATTAATGCGATTGACTTTGAAGCGTCTGATTGAATCGATAGCATATTCAATTTTATCTTTTTTTATTTCGCCGTTGTGTGATAGCTCAGACCATTTCGGGCTGATCTCTTCCTCATTAAAGAGGAGATTGAAAACATATTCTTTTAGTTCCGAATCATTAATTTGCTCAATTAAATGAGCAGGTGCAATAAGTCCGTCTTCATAATTTTCTACAACAATGCGTGATAATTCTTTGAAGATAATCGAATTAAAATCAGAAGGTTCGATATCATGCAAAATTGCGCTAAGGATTTCATTATCGCCGCTAAAGAGGAGACGGATTAATTCTTTTTCGGTTTGAGCTGTTGATGATTTATCCCTATTGTTCTTTAATTCTAATATGCCTGATGATGCTCGCTCTGTTTCTTTCTGCGGTTTTTTCTGCTGCGATTGTTTATTAATATAATCGATCAATTCCGATTCGAGCATTTTTTCGCGAAGATTGAATTTTTTTGCAAGAGAAGTAATTAATAGTCCTTGTTTAATTTTGTCATTAACAAGTGCAATGATTCTTACGGTCTCACGAATTACTTTTGTCGCTTCATTAGGATCGCTTAGCATTCCTCTTTCTTCGAATATTCTAAGTCTAAACTCAAGGAAGTTTTGTGCTCTCGAAATAAAATCATCAAAAACTTCCTTACCGTTTTTCTGAATATAAGAATCGGGGTCTTCTCCTTTCGGAAGGAGAGCCACTTTAACTTCAAAATCGGATTTGATAAGTATCTCTATACTTCTAAGAGCGGCTTTTTGTCCCGCTTCATCCGAATCAAAAAGTACTACAATATTTTTAGTGAATCGCGAGAGAAGCTGCACTTGCTCTTCGGTGAGTGAAGTACCCGAAGAAGCCACAACATTTTTCACTCCGTTTTGAAAAAGTGAAATTAAATCAAGATAACCTTCCACGAGTATTACTTTATCAAGTTTTCTTATCTCCTCCTTTGAATGATATAATCCATAAAGGGATTTACGTTTAAGGTAGATCGGATTTTCGGGCGAGTTTAAGTATTTGGCGGCGTTCTCGCTATTTTCTAAAATTCTTCCGCCGAATGCAATTACTCTTCCATTAGGCGAAAAAATCGGAAAAATTATTCTTCCGCGGTACTTATCATAGAACTTACCGTTTTCTTTTTTATCGATTAATCCGAGAAGTTTAGTTTTTTCTAGATCTAATTTATTGGCTATCGCATGGTCATAGAAATTATTCCATCCCGAAGGAGCAAAACCGAGTCCGAATGATTTCTGAATCTGCGGTTTTATATTTCTCTTCTTTAAGTATTCGCGTGCAATTTCACCTTCGCTGCTTTTATAAAGCGTATCGGTAAAAAAGCGAGCTGCGGTAAGATTAATATCATAAAGGATTTCGAGTTCGTCATCTTCACCTTTATTACTCTCTTCCATTTTTAACTGATAACCGATAAAATCGGCAATCTCCTGAACTGCTTCGATAAACGAGATATTCTTATAGTCCATCAAGAACTTAAAAATATTTCCGCCGCTAGCGCATCCGAAGCAGCGATAGATCTGCTTATCTTCGCTGACAACAAAAGAGGGCGTTTTTTCGGAATGAAACGGACACAAACCGATAAAATTCTTCCCCCGCTTCTTTAATTGAACGTGAGTGCTGATGATATCAACTATATTAGCGGATTGGCGGATTTCGTCTATTTTTTGTTCAGGAATTCTCATATAGTAAAGTTAATGATTTTTCTTTCAAATAAATTAGCTATTAAATTGATATATTTACAGATAAGTATTGTTTTTAAAATTAGAGATATCAAGAGTTCCAAACTTCACCAAAACAGGAATTATGAATAATAATAAAGTAAGAGATATACTTCTATTTTTGCCCGCTAATGATTTTAATGAGCACGAATTTTTAGTAATAAAAAATGGTTTAAGGGATGCCGAATTAAAATATTTTATCCTTTCG
>Ga0209643_1001404_pt1 | contig 22856 bp, 24 predicted proteins | sample AutmiccBRH37_all_FD_187383 | JGI IMG/M metagenome (GOLD analysis project Ga0209643, IMG submission 187383) | Deep subsurface microbial communities from Mt. Terri, Switzerland - Autotrophic microbial communities BRH/37_all (SPAdes) (version 2) | ecosystem: Environmental > Aquatic > Deep... | reverse complement strand
TCAATCCGAAACGGAACGAACGAGGTTTCGAAGAAGCGCCGTGCGGCAGGCGGATCGTTCGCGGGCACGGCGCGTGCGGCGGCGCAGGCAGGCCGCCACAGGGAAAGCGTTCCGTAGGGCCCGAGGGGTTTTGTATCGCTCTGCCTGTCGAACCGCCCGCATGAGCGCACGAAGGCGGCAAGCGCCGCGCTCTGGTCGTCGCGCGCCCAGCCCTCGAGTGATGAAAATCGCGTCGGGATCCAGCGCGGCACGGCCGCGATCTCACGCGGCGGCACCAGGACGAAAATCAAAAACGCAGCGAGTGCCGCGATGCCGAGCGTGAGGATCACCAGTGCGCGCATGGTCCCCCGCCGTCTGCTCAGATCGCTTTTGAATTAGGACGTGTGCGTCGCGATCAGCGCCCAGTTGGGATCGCTCGACTTGACGTCCCGGGCAAAGGTCCAAAGATCGCGCGTCTCATGGATCGAGGTCGGATCGCCTTCAATCACCGCACCATCGGAGTTCTTGGTACAGGTGATGGACTCGCTGACGAAGCGCACGTCGACTTCGGCCTGACTTCCGTTGAGCTGGACTTCGCTGATCTGCGCGCCGCGCAGGCCCACAAAGGTCATTTCGACATGCTCGCCGCGCGACTCGCGCTCCGTGATTGCACGTTCGAAGTCGCGGTAGACATCGCCGCTCAACAGGGGCTTGAGAGAATTTCGGTCGCCCTGCGCGAACGCGGTGACAATCATCTCATAGGCGGCGCGGGCGCCGGCCAGAAATTCGTCGGCATTGAAATGCCGGTCGGCAATCTGCAGCTCGGTGAGCGCGCGCGCCAACGGCGACCCTTTGGCGGCGACGGCATCGATGGCCGCTTCGCTCGAGCGGGCGGGCGTCGTCCGCGGCGCGGGGGTCTCGACCTTGTCGTCGCCCTTTCGGGGTGCGACCGGCTTTGGGGCTTCGGCGTAAGGATTGGTATGCTCGCGCTCATGACCGGTGCGCCGGCCAAGCACCGTGGCAAGGCGATAAAGGATGAACCCGGCCGCGATGGCCAGAAAGACAATATCAAATCCCTGGAAACTTCCGCCCATATCCTAAGCCTTTAGCCTGTTCTCCCGCACCGGGAGCGAGCATGCCATGCCCCGAAGGGCATGCAGCATGGTCAGATTAACGATGCCGGAGGCCCCGGTCCACCCACGCACGCCCAAATGACCGGCCCGGGCGGGGTCTAGTATCTGATGCCAACAACGCCAATGTGTTAAAGCAACACCCTCTACGTAGGAACAAATATGCCTCGAAACAACATTGGTGCCCTTTTCGGGCTGTTCTTTTTCGGCCTCCCGCTCATCGAGATCGCATTGTTCATCGTGGTCGGGCGGCAGATCGGGGTCTTGCCGACAATCCTTTTGACAATCTTGACGAGCATTACAGGCGCGGCGCTCGCCCGGATCGAGGGCTTTGCGACATTGCGCGCGGTCGATGCAAGCCTCAAGCAAGGTGAACCTCCGGTCAGGGACATGCTGGGTGGCGCCTTGGTGGCGATGGGAGCCATGCTGCTCGCGGTTCCAGGCTTTTTTACGGACTTTTTGGGTATTCTTCTCCTTATTCGTCCGATCCGGCTGTGGTTTGCAGGGTGGCTCGCCGGGTATTTGCGGGTTTCGACGGGCGCGGGGCGGCGCAACGCAGGACCCCGGGTGATTGAAGTCACAGCCGTCGAGGTTGACCCCGACGAACGCGGTTGAGAGTTGAGATCGCGTGCGCCGCATGGTAGCTCCCATGCACAAATCTTGAGGGGACGCGTATGGATCAGGACAACTCATCACTCCCGCCCGGCGCCAACGGCGGCCCTGCAGCACCGCAGGACGAGGGCGGCATCAGCATTCGGGTTCTGGCGCAATACGTCAAAGACATCTCCTTTGAAAATCCGACCGCGCCGAAATCCCTGCTTCCGCCGCCCGAAGGAACGCCGCAGCCGACGATCGAGGTGTCGGTCGATGTCGCGGCGCGCCGGCTGGCGGATGTGGATTTCGAGAGCGAGCTGACGCTTCGCGCGAAATCGATGCGGGGCGGCGATGTTCTGTTCATGGTCGAGCTTGTCTATGCCGGCGTGTTCCGGATCGAGGGCGCGCCCCCCGAAATGCTCGAGCCGCTGCTGCTGATCGAAGGGCCGCGCCAGATTTTCCCGTTCGCGCGGCGCATTGTTGCCGATGCCACCCGTGACGGCGGTTTTCTGCCGCTGCTCATCGACCCCGTCGATTTTGCGGGCCTCTACCGGCAGCAGCGTGAGCGCCAGCAGGCAAAGCCCGCCGAGCCGACCGCATCGGCCTGAGTAGCGCGCCCCGATGAGCGCACCGCAGGGACAAGGTTCGAAGGGCTGGACGCTCGCGACCATCGGCGGTGCCGTCTCGCTTGTCGCGACGGTTATCGCTTTCCCGCAAACCACCGAGAGCGCGCTCCATTGGGCGCAAGCGAAATGGCAGAGCTGGGTGGTCGGCTACAAGGACCTGCCCGGTTCGTTCGCGGGAGAGAGCTGGAAGGCCGCCGATCCCGCACAATTCGCATGGCTGTCGGATCGCTGGTGCTATCCGACCCTGCCGGGCTTCACATCGGAGTTTCACGTCGTCGAGGGGCGGCTTGAGCGGCGGAACCGTGGCGACGCGCCCGCACCGTTCGTCACCGAGTGGGTGAAAACCGAAGTCTCGATCTCCAATCGCGGCATGCTGCGGATCAAATACCTGGAGTCCGACTTCCCGGTGAATTTCGTCCAGTACGATCCCGCGAAAACGGCTGAGTGGCACGAGAACGAGCGCTATCTCCAGGACGACGGCAGCGTCGTCGCGGGCAACAAACGTCTTGTGCTGAGCTGCGACCGCTGCTCGGTGAGTGCCGACGGCTACAGTTACTCCTGCAAATAGCGAGCGCCGCTCAACCTGCCTGAGAAAGCTTGCGCCACACGCTCTCCTCTCCAAGGCTCGCCACAAATTCCTGGTGGGCTGCGCGCTCCTGCTCGGTCACGAGCGAGCCCAGCGGCGCGGGCCGCGGCGCAAGCGGCGCATATGTCACGCTCTCGCCCCCCTCGCCGCTTCCTTCACCCAGCAACAGCGCAGGCTCGCGGCCACCGATCAGCTCCAGATACACCGCGCCCAACAGCTGCGCGTCGATCAACGCGCCATGAGAGGTGCGCTGGGAAAGGTCGATGTCGAACCGTCGGCACAAGGCATCAAGGCTCGCCGGCGATCCGGGAAAGCGCTTGCGCGCGATCGCCAACGTATCCGTCACGCGCGTCGTATCGATCTTGCCAAGGCCGATGTTGGAGAGTTCGTGATTGAGAAACTTGAGATCGAAGGGCGCGTTGTGAATGATCAGGCGTGAATCCTCGACGAAGGTGATGAAGTCCTGCGCGACCGCACCGAACAATGGCTTGCCGAGCAGAAATTCGCGGCTCAATCCATGGACCCGGAACGCCTCTTCAGGCATGTCGCGCTGGGGATCGATGTGGACATGGAAGGTCCTACCGCTGGGCAAATGATTGAGCAGCTCCACGCAGCCGATCTCGACCACCCTGTGACCATCGAGCGGATCGAGCCCGGTCGTTTCCGTATCGACCACAACCTCGCGCATTATTTCTGTTCTCCCTGCCAGACGGAGCCTTCCTGATTCTTCAGTATACGAACGATTTTCTCGATTTCGCCGAACGTGTATTCGAGCCCGCGGTCTGTCGCGACCACGAAATCGGCGCGCCGTCGCTTTTCCTCGTCGCTCACCTGCTGCCCCATGATCGCTTCGAAGCGCGACGGCGTCATGCCGGGACGCGCCAGAACGCGCTCGCGCTGAACGTCGGGCGCGGCGCTCACCACGAGCACTGCATCGACGTTTCCCTCGCCGCCGCTCTCGTACAGAAGCGGTATGTCGAGAACGACCAGCGGCGCGCCGTGCGCCGCCTGCGCCTTGAGCCATTCGTTGCGTGCGTCTGCGACGAGCGGATGCACGATGGCTTCGAGCGCGCGCAGTTTTTCCGGAGCGCTGAGAACATGACCGCCCAGCGCCTGGCGATCAATCGCACCGTCCTTGACGACGCCCGCGAACATCGCGCCGACCGGTGCCACCGCCGCACCGCCTTTCGAATAAAGCGTGTGGACCGCTGCGTCCGCGTCGTACACCGGAATGCCGAGACGAACGAACATCTTCGCTGTCTCGCTCTTGCCCATGCCGATTGATCCGGTCAGTCCCAGAATATACACCGTTCAGCCCCCGAGCATGTGCGAACGCAATGACGCTGTCACATCGGGCAGGACGCCATACCAGGCGTGAAAACCCGCACGCGCCTGGTGAAGCAGCATGCCGAGGCCATCCACCGTTGCGAGCCCGCGGGCCCGCGCATCGGCGAGCAGCGGCGTTTCGAGCGGCGTGTAGACGATATCGGTCACGACGGTGTCGTGGCGCACCGCCGCCAGATCGAGTTCGAGTGCCGGCTGACCGCTCATGCCGAGACTGGTTGTGTTGACGATCAGCGAGATATCGCCGAGCACGTCGTGAATTTGCGCGACCGCATATGGCTCCAGCTGAAGCCCGAGCGAGGCGAGATCGCGCACGAGACTTTCCGCGCGCGCCGGGGTGCGGTTGACGACAACGGCGCGTGCAAATCCGAGGGTCTTGAGGCCCGCCGTTACCGCACGCGCGGCACCGCCCGCGCCAATTACCAGCGCGCGGCGCGACGTATCGAGCGTGGCCGCACCCTCGCGCACATTGGCCACAAAGCCGGCGATGTCGGTATTCGAGCCGACCAGTGCGCCGGCGTCGTCGACAACCACGGTGTTGATCGCGCCGATGATGCGCGCGGTCGGCTCGACCTTCGCGACATGCGCGAGCGCAGCCTCCTTGTGCGGGATTGTGAGGTTACAGCCGCGAAACCCGAGCTTCGGCAGCGCGGCTAGCGCAGCGCCCAGATTTTCCGGCGCAACCGCGAGCGGCACGTAAGCACCATCAATGCCGTAATGCTCGAGCCAATAGCCGTGCAGGCGCGGCGAGCGCGAATGGCTCACCGGCCAGCCCATGACCCCTGCGAGTTTGGCGTTGCCCGACAACATCATGTGGCGACTATATTATGCCGGCGCAGGAAATCGAGGAGCTGGATCAGCGGCAGCCCGAGAATGGAGAAATAATCGCCATCAATGCGCGTAAAGAGCTGAGCGCCCAGCCCTTCGAGATGATAAACGCCGACGCTCCCGAACACCGCCTCGCCCGCAGCGTCCAGATAACTCTCGATGAAACCCGCACTCAACGGGCGCATGGTGAGGCGAGGCGTCTCCAGAGCACGCCAGATCACCTCGCCGCCTCGGGCCGCGCATACGGCTGTCACCAGCTCGTGGGTTTTACCGGAAAACGCCGCAAGATGACGCGCCGCTTCCGTGCGGTCACGCGGTTTTGCGAACAGCCTGCCGTCGCAAATCAGGATCTGATCAGCGCCAATGACGACGGCATCGCCGTGTCGCTGCGAGACGTTGCGGGCCTTGAGCTCAGCCAACAGATCTGCAATTTCGCGCGGCGCAGCGCCTTCGCCCTGCAGACTCTCGCGAACCGCTTCTTCGTCGACCTGCGCAGGAATACGGGTGACGTCGAGCCCGGCCTGGGTCAGCAGCGCAAAGCGACTGGGACTTGCGGAAGCCAGAATCACGGGCGCCAGCGCGAGCCTCGCGTCAGTCATCGACGTGACGCTGATAGATATTGAGAATGGCGGCGGCGGTTTCCTCCACCGCACGGCGGCTGACATCGATCACCGGCCAGCCCTGAATCGCGAACAGGCGCCTCGCCGCCGCCGTTTCGGCACGCACCACCTCAAGATCCACATAGTCGGTGTCGGTATCCTCGCTCTGGCCCATCGCGCTCAGGCGGTTGCGCCGGATCTGTACCAGCCGTTCGGGCGAGACCGTCAGCCCGATAACAAGCGGGTGATCGAGCTGATCGAGCTCGCGCGGCAGCGGGCTTCCGACGACGATCGGCACATTGGCGGCCTTGATGCCGCGATTGGCCAGGTAGATACAGGTCGGCGTCTTGGAAGTGCGCGAAACGCCCACCAGCACGATATCGGCCTTGTTGAGGTCCTGGGTCTGCTGGCCATCGTCATGCGCCATCGTAAAGGTCAGCGCTTCCATGCGGCGGAAATACCCGGCGTCCAGTTCATGCTGAATGCCGGGCTTTTCCACATGGGTTTCGGTTCCGAGATAATTGCGTAACGTCCCGAGCACCTGATCGAGGATGGGAACGCAGGGCAGCTGCAATTCCCGGCAACGTTCTTCCAGCCGGGTCCGCAGCGCCGGATTGATAAGGGTGTACATGATGATCCCAGGTAGCGCCTCGATTTCACTCAGCGCGCGCTCAAGCTGGCGCGGCGAACGCACGAGCGCATAGATGTGCTCGATGGGCTGGACATGCTCGAACTGCGCGGCTGCTGCCTTGGCCACCGCGGAGAGCGTTTCTCCGGTTGAGTCCGACACCAGATGCATATGAAAGCTGCGTGCAGGCTTGAGGTCCATAGGTGTTCCAAGGCTGGGTCATGCGAAGCCCCGAACGGGGAGTGCTCCAAAAGTCCGTCATGGCGCAGGGGCTGTCAATTGCGGGGCTTGTGTGGATAACCGCCGCCGGGTGCGCTCGCGGGTTCGCCCTGACAAGCAGGCCTGGGATTAGGTGGATAATTACCCTGCCGTTTGCCACATGTTGATGTTCAAAGACAGCCCTGTTCAGTGTTCGACAGCCCGCGACGTTCTCCACAGAATTCACGCTAGCCGACACGACCGCGGATCAGCCCGGTGCCGGGCCATTCGGACCATTTCCACAACACCGCGTTCCGCGATAGGGTGCGTCGCGCGCTTGCGCAAAACCAGCCGAAAAGATGTGGGTGGATCGCCAGGAAGGCTTATTCACACGGTCCAACAGACTCAACATCCTTAATATATTCTTAATAGATAAAGGACGACGTGTTGGCAAAACCGGTGCTTCAGGCCCTGCAGGGAAAAAAGACAGCGACAACGCCGATTTGGCTGATGCGCCAGGCCGGGCGCTATCTTCCCGAATATCGAAAGGTGAGAGCGCAGGCGAAGGATTTTTTGAACCTGTGCTATTCGCCGGAACTCGCCGCGGAAGTGACGATGCAGCCGATCCGCCGGTTCGGCTTCGATGCAGCGATTATCTTCGCGGATATTCTGTTGGTCCCCGATGCGCTCGGACAGAAGGTGTGGTTCGAGGAATCCCATGGGCCGCGCCTTGAGGCACTCGACGGGACAAGAGCGATCGGACAACTTTCCATTGACCGGATCGTTCCTCATCTGGCGCCGGTCTATGATGCGATTGCGCGCGTGCGCGCCCAGCTTGACCCGGATGTTGCGCTGATCGGGTTCGCCGGCGCGCCCTGGACGGTTGCGACTTACATGTGCGAGGGCGGCGGGTCGAGCGATCAGGCGGCGGCGCGCGCGTGGGCCTATCGCGACAGCATCGGATTCGGGCAGCTGATGGATGTACTGGTAGAGGCCACCATCACGCATCTCAAGGCGCAGGTCGATGCCGGCGCCGATGTTCTGCAACTGTTCGACACTTGGGCCGGGGCGCTCGACGAGGCCGGGTTTGCACAATGGTGCATCGCGCCGGCGAAAAGCATCGTCAGCGCCTTGAAGGCTGAATTTCCGAAAGTGCCGATCATCGGCTTTCCGCGCGGCGCGGGCGCGCGACTTCACGCCTATGTGCGCGAAACTGGTGTCGATGGCATCGGCCTCGACAGCGGCGTTCCGCTCGACATGGCACGTCGCTTCCTGCAGCCTCACGCGTGCGTACAGGGAAATCTCGATCCGCTGCGTCTCGTCGCCGGCGGCGCGGCGATGCACAGCCAAGTCCATGCGATCCTCGATGCCTTTGCCGAGCGTCCCTTTATCTTTAATCTCGGTCACGGAATCGTGCTGCAGACACCCCTGGAGCATGTCGAGGCGCTGGTGAAACTGGTGCGAGACAAGAAAGCGTCGTGAGAAACGGCACTGGCGAGGCACGAGCGTGAAACGGGCGATCGTACTTTACAATCTGGGAGGCCCGGACAGCCTTGATGCGGTTGAGCCGTTCTTGTTCAATCTGTTCAACGACGGTGCGATCATCGGTGCGCCGCAACCGTTTCGAGCCTTGATCGCAAAATTGATCTCCAAACGACGCGGACCGATCGCGCGCGACATCTATGCGCAGATGGGCGGCGCGTCGCCGATCCTTCCCGGGACACGCGATCAGGCGGCAGCGCTGAAAAACCAACTCGATTCTGGCCTGGAAGCCGAGATCTTCATCGCGATGCGTTATTGGCACCCGACCGTCGAGGAGACGGTCGCGGCCGTGGAAGCGTTCCAGCCCGACGAGATCATGCTGGTGCCGCTCTATCCTCAATTCTCGACGACGACAACGGGATCGTTTTCCAAGGCCTGGGCGGCGGCGAGCCGGCGTGCAGGATTGGATGCACCGGTGAAAAGTCTATGCTGCTATCCGTTGGCGGCGGATTTCATTCGCGCACATGTCGAATTGCTCCGCGAGGCGCTCACCCAGGCGGGCGGGCCGGAAGGTCAGCGCGTTCTGTTCTCCGCTCACGGGCTTCCCAAGCGGATTGTCGAGCGGGGTGATCCCTATCAGTGGCAGGTCGAACGCACGGCAGATGCCGTGGTCGAAGCGCTCAACGTCCCCGGTCTGGACTGGCGGGTAACCTACCAAAGCCGGGTCGGGCCACTGGAGTGGATCGGGCCGGCGACGGATGCGGAAATCGTGCAAGCCGGCGCCGATGGCGTTGGGCTCATCATCATCCCGATCGCATTCGTGTCCGAACATTCCGAAACGCTGGTCGAGCTCGATATCGAATACCGTCACCTCGCCGAACGGTCGGGCGTCGGATCCTATCGCCGCGTTCCGGCGTTGGGAGCTGATCCGATCTTTGTTTCGGCGCTTGTCGAACTTGTCAGGGAACTGGCGACCCGTAGCGGGCCCGTACATTCGCAGGACGGGGCGCGCCTGTGTCCCGCCTCCTTCGCCGGTTGTCCCAATCCCCGATTGAGCAGGGCGTCATGACCGCGTTTCTGGCCGATGCCTACCCATGGCTGAAGGCGCTTCACATCATTGCGGTGATCGCATGGATGGCGGGGCTGCTCTATTTGCCGCGCCTGTTCGTGTATCACGCGCAGGCACCGGCCGGCGGCGAACTGAGCGAGACGCTCAAGATCATGGAGCGGCGACTCTACAAGGCCATCATGAACCCCGCGATGATGGCGGTGTGGGTACTGGGCCCCCTTCTGGCCTTCGCGCCCCAAACCGGGGGCTGGGTTCAACCCTGGCTCCACGCCAAGCTGGTACTGGTCGCACTCCTTACCGGCGCACACCACGCCATGGGCCGCTGGCGCAAGGACTTCGAGAAAGACGACAACCATCGGTCCCCTCGATTCTTCAGAATTGCGAATGAAGTACCAACGGTTTTGCTGATCGGGATCGTTATTCTGGTGGTGGTGAAGCCGTTCTGAGGCTTCCTAGCGGCCGCGTACTCTTGATGTTCACGAAAAATTTCCTATTTCTAGCCAAATTTATCGTGTATACGTTGTCGTGATCCGGTAAGCGGTCCGACACAATGGTCGCCGGACTACAGAACATGGTCTGGGCCTACAGACCAAGGGCGACCACCCGCTGAAAGTTCGTTCTCTTCCCGTCCCCCGGTCTTTCTTGACACCCCTGACGCGCCGTAACCCCCCGACGGCCTGGAGTCAAAAGCAAAGAGCCCACCAAGGACGGTCCTCAAAAGGTCCCACGCCGTATGACCATTCAAGAAATGAAGCTCCGCGATCTCAAGGCCAAGACGCCGACAGATTTGCTCAGCTTTGCCGAAGAACTCCAAGTCGAGAATGCCTCGGCCATGCGCAAGCAGGATATGCTGTTCGCGATCCTCAAGCAGCTGGCCGACAAGGAAATCGAAATCACGGGCACGGGGGTGCTCGAAGTCCTTCAGGACGGTTTCGGTTTCCTGCGTTCGCCGGAGGCCAATTACCTCCCCGGCCCTGACGACATCTATGTCTCGCCCTCCCAGATCCGGCGGTTCGCGCTTCGCACCGGCGATACGGTCGAGGGCCAGATCCGCTCGCCCAAGGAAGGAGAGCGCTATTTTGCCCTCCTCAAGGTCAATACGATCAATTTCGAGGACCCCGACAACGCGCGCCACAAGGTCCATTTCGACAATCTGACGCCGCTCTATCCCGACGAACGCCTCAAGATGGAAATCGAAGACCCGACGATCAAAGATCGCTCGTCGCGGGTCATCGATCTCGTTGCGCCGCTCGGCAAGGGCCAGCGCGGGCTGATTGTCGCACCGCCGCGCACCGGCAAGACCGTGCTGCTCCAGAACATCGCGCACTCGATCAGCGCCAATCACCCCGAATGCTATCTCATCGTCCTTCTGATCGATGAGCGCCCGGAAGAAGTGACGGACATGCAGCGCTCGGTGAAGGGTGAGGTTGTTTCCTCGACCTTCGATGAGCCCGCCGCGCGCCACGTCCAGGTCGCCGAAATGGTGATCGAGAAAGCCAAGCGCCTCGTCGAGCATGGCCGCGATGTCGTCATCCTGCTCGATTCGATCACACGTCTCGGCCGCGCCTACAACACGGTCGTTCCCTCGTCGGGCAAGGTGCTGACCGGCGGCGTCGACGCCAATGCTCTGCAACGACCCAAGCGCTTTTTTGGCGCCGCGCGCAATATCGAGGAAGGCGGATCGCTGACCATCATCGCGACCGCGTTGATCGAAACGGGCAGCCGCATGGACGAAGTGATCTTTGAAGAATTCAAGGGCACCGGCAACAGCGAAATCATCCTCGACCGCAAGGTGGCCGACAAGCGCACCTTCCCGGCGATGGATATCCTGCGTTCGGGCACCCGCAAGGAAGAGCTCATCACGCCGAAGGAGCAGCTCCAGAAGATGTATGTGCTGCGCCGGATCCTCGGTCCCATGGGCACCGTCGATGCGATCGAATTCCTGATGGACAAGATCAAATCGACCAAGTCCAACGCCGAATTCTTCGACAGCATGAACACCTGATGCGTCTGCACGCTGCGGTCATCGTTTTGCTCGCGGGCGCGCTGGTGCTTGCGGGCTGCTTTGAAAAGCAGCGCCTCACCGGGAAATGGCAGACCGACGACGCCGCACTCGCCGTCGAGTTTCTCAAGAACGGCGATGTGTTGTGGACGCAGCCGCTCGGCACCATCACGGGGACGTGGGAGGTGGTTGAAAACGAACGCGTGAAGGTGTCGTTCACCGGCATCGCCGGATTGATGGGCCCGCAATATTGCGGCTACGCCTTCGAAGAGAAGGCGCTCGTCCTGTCGGGCGACTGCATCCTGGCCGAGCACTACAACCGCGCAAAAAGCTGAATTCGAATTGCAGAACGGCCTTACGGCACGAGCACAGACGCTCCCGTCGTTTTGCGCCCCTCCAGATCGCGGTGCGCCTGCGCCGCGTCCGCCAGCGCATAGCGCTGATTGATCGATATCTTGACCGCCCCGCTGCCCACTTTCTCGAAGAGCGCGGCTGCGCTTGCGTCGAGCTCCTCGCGCGTCGCGATATAGGTGCCCAGAGTCGTGCGGGTCAAATAGAGCGAACCTTTTTGCGCCAGAATGCCCAGATTGGGATAGCTGAGCGGACCGGACGACGAGCCGAAGCTGACCAGCAGGCCTCGCGGCCGGAGACAATCGAGCGAGATTGTCGCGGTATCCTTGCCGATCGAATCGTAAACCACCGGAACGCCTGCGCCATTTGTCAGTGCACGGACTTCCTTGGCAATCTCGTCGCGCCCAAGGATCAATGTGTAGGCGCAGCCGTTGGCCCGTGCGAGCGCGGCCTTCTCCTCGCTCCCGACCACCCCGATCACCGTTGCGCCGAGGGATTTCGCCCACTGACAAGCGATCAGCCCGACGCCGCCGGCAGCGGCATAAAAGACGATGGTGTCGCCGGGTTTCACCGGATAGGTGCGGCACAACAGATACTCGGCTGTCATACCCTTCAGCATGATCGCGGCGGCAACGTCTTCGCTGACGCCGGCGGGAATTTTGACGAGGTGCCGCACGGGAATATTGACGGCTTGCGCGTAAGCCCCGAGCGGACCCATCGCGTAAGCCACCCGCTCGCCGCGCGCGAACGCCGTCACGCCCTCGCCGACGGTTTCGATCACGCCCGCCGCCTCCATCCCCAGACCCGATGGCAGGGCCGTGGGGTAGAGTCCCGTGCGATAATAGACGTCGATGAAATTGAGACCTGCCGCGGCAATCTTGACGCGCGCCTCGCCAGGCGCCGGCGCGGCGAGCGGGATTTCTTCCAGATTGAGGACCTCCGGCCCGCCGGTGCTGGAAAAGCGGATCGCCTTGATCATCGTTCCGCTTAGCTCAGATGTGTTTTGAAAAAAGCAGAGGTGCGCGAGTTCGCGAGATCGGCCGCGGCCTTGTCATAATGCTCGCCGCCGACGCGCGCAAACGCGTGATCGCGGCCGTCATATTCATGGAAGGTGACGTTGGGGTATGGCGCAAGGCCCGCTTTCATGGCGGCCTGGGCGTCCGGCGGTACGAACCCGTCGGCGGTCGGCACATGCAGCATCAGCGGCACCTTGATCGTTTTGGCCTCATCAAGATTGTTGTTGATGCCGACGCCGTAATAACTGACGGCCGCATCGACATTGGTGCGCGCGGCGGTGAAATAGGCCAGACGCCCGCCGAGGCAGAAGCCGACGGCGCCGACCTTTCCCGTGACGCCGGGCATTCCGCGCAGCAGATCGATCGCCGATTGAATGTCATTCACGCCCTGATCGAGATCGAACGCCTTCATGAGCGCGAAGGCCTTGTCCCACTCGCCCTTTGTTTGATCCGTGAGCTGAACATTCGGCTCCACGCGCCAGTAAAGATCGGGCGCGAGCGCAAAAAATCCCTGCCGCGCATAGTCGTCCGCGATGGAGCGGATATTCGCGTTCACGCCGAAAATTTCCTGGATGACGATAACACCCGGCCCCTTCCCGGAGGCGGGCTTGGCGAGATATCCGGTGAAGCTGCCACCGGGAACGGGAATCTTGATGTCGCTCGTGGTCATGGGGCTCTCCTCGAGATTTGAATGATTGTTTGCGCGCGCGAAGTTTACAGCGCCTGCGGCTGCCGCGCGAGCACAGCACGCAAAATTTGCGGATCGCAGATCGGCTCCGAGCAGGAGGTTCCCTCGCACAGATACGCCGTCGCGCCGCCGCCGCGCTGGGTCTTGCCGGCTGCGGGATGTGCAGCGGGGAGTTTCTGTCCCGGCGCGATCTGTGTCACCGTAAGATCGGGTGTGCCGATGGCGAACGCGGCGCGCGCCAGCGCGAGCGTGGCCTCATTCCCGGGGGCGCCGACGATCACCAGCGTGCGGCCATTGAGCATGAAATTGATACCGTTGAGATAGGTCGCGAGCGGGAAGAAATTGCGCGTCAGCTCGCCGGAGAAGCTTTCCGCAAGCGCCCGGGCCCGCGCGAGATAAAGCTCGTCGCCGGTTTTATGGTAAAGGCGCATCAGGACCTCCAGCATCGTGCCGTTTGCATTGGGCAGAGGGTTGTCCCCGGCATGACGGGTGCGGGCGATCAGCGCCTGCGCTTCGTCAGACGTGTAGTGGTAGCCGCCCCCCTCCTCGTCCCAGTAATGTTGCGCAAGCTCGTCCTCCCAGGAGATGGCGTGGCCGAGAAAGCGGGGCTCGCCGGTCGCCTCCTCGAGCAGCAGCGCGGCGCGCGCCATGTTGGCATAGCCGTCGGCCATGGCCGGATGCTGCGCGCGGCCCGCGCGATAGCTGTGGTGCAACCGAGTGCCGTCGCCGAGGAGGCGGACGACGTCATCGAATCCCCGGCTCGCGGCATCGATCCAGTCGGCACGCGCGAACACCATGCCCGCACGCGCGAGGGCGCCGATCATCAGCCCGTTCCAATCGCTCAGGACCTTGTCGTCGAAACCTGGTCGCACGCGGGCCTGGCGCGCTTGCATCAACTTTTCGCGCAAGGGGACGAGTGCGGCCTCTTCCGCTGCACCGTCGCGCCCAATTTTCCCAAGGCGGTTGAGGATTGTTACGCCTTCGAAATTACCGTGCGGCGTCACGCCGTAAGCCGCGCCGAAGCGCGCAGCATCTCTTTCGCCGAGCACGGCCGCGATCTGGGGTGGCGTCCACACGTAATATTTGCCTTCGTGGCCCTCGCTGTCGGCGTCGAGGGAGGCGGCAAATCCGCCGTCCGGCGCGCGCATTTCGCGCAGCACGAAGCCGATCGTATCGGCGATGCGCGCGGCGTAGATGGGATCGGGCGCGTGCGCATGGACCAGCGCGTAGAGCTCCACCAGCACGGCGTTGTCATAAAGCATTTTCTCGAAATGCGGCACGAGCCAATGGGCGTCGACGCTGTAGCGCGAAAAGCCGCCGCCGAGATGGTCGTAAATTCCGCCGGCGGCCATGTGATCGAGTGAGGTCGTGACCGCGCGGACATAGGTGTCGTTGCCGGTCCGCAGGAACGCGCGCCACAGCAGCTGGAGAATCCCGGCTTGCGGAAACTTCGGTGCGCCGTTGACGCCGCCGTCGGTCATGTCGATCGCGCCGGCGAGCTGGCTTGCGATCTGATCGAGCATCTGCGGCGTGATTTCAGTCGGCGGTGTCGCGGCGGCGAGATCGTGGAGCGCGGCGGCGAGGGCTGCGCGGTTCTTTTCGACCGAGTCCGGCTGCTCGCGAAACGCCTGGGCGACGGCGCGGAGCACATCGCGGAATGCCGGCTGGCCGTGGCGCGGCGTATCCGGGAAATAGGTCCCGCCCCAGAACGGTTCGCCGGAGGGCGTGAGGAACATGGTGAGCGGCCAGCCGCCCTGCTGGCCGAGCATGTGGAGCGCTGACATATATAATGTGTCGATGTCGGGCCGCTCCTCCCGGTCAACCTTGATGTTGACGAACAGCTCGTTCATCAGCGCGGCGGTCTGTGCGTTTTCGAAACTTTCGTGCGCCATGACGTGGCACCAATGGCACGCGGCATAACCGACCGAGAGCAGGATCGGCTTGTTCTGCGCCTGCGCCCGGGTTAGCGCCTCGGGCCCCCACTCGTGCCAGTGCACCGGATTATCCTTGTGCTGCAGTAGATACGGGCTCGTGGCCTCGCTCAGGCGATTGTCGGTCATTGCACCTCCGAAACGAGCGGGTAGAAGGAGCGGCTCGCGCGGCCGGCGGGGTTTGCTGTTGCGCGGCGCCTCGGGTGGTTTAATCTGGGCTCGAAAGGCGGGCTTGTCCATGAAAGTCACGATTGAAGTCGACTGCACGCCGCTTGAGGCGCGCACGCTGCTTGGGCTTCCCGATGTCGAGCCGCTCCAGAAAGCGATGATGAAAGAGTTCGAGGGCCGCATCAGCCAAGCGATGTCGGTTCCCGATGTTGACGCGCTGATGAAGCAATGGGCGCCGATTGGAATGCAATCACTGGAGCAATTTCAGAAGTTGCTGTGGGGCGCCGCGGCAAAGATGGTCGACGAGCCCTCGGCCCGCGCCGCCGGCACGCGAAGCGACGAGAAGAAGCCCGCGAGCTGAGCGAAGGCCGCCGCGATGGCTCGGGATCTTCACGCCTCGACGATATTTGCGCTTTCGACACCGAAGGGACGCAGCGCGCTCGCCGTCGTGCGCGTGTCGGGACCATCGGCCGGGACCGCCATCGCCGCGTTGTGCGGACGCGCGCTCCCCGCCCCGCGCCACGCGACGCTGACAAGATTGCGTGACCCGGCCACAGGCGCGCCGCTCGATCAGGCCTTGGTGATCTGGTTTCCCGGTCCGGCGAGCTTCACCGGCGAAGACATGGCCGAATTTCACCTGCACGGCGGCCGCGCGGTGCTCGCCGGGGTCCTCGAAGCGCTGGCGGTGCTACCGGGGTTTTCCACGGCTGAGCCTGGGGATTTCACAAGGCGGGCGTTCTACTGTGGAAAACTCGACCTTTCGCAGGCGGAAGGCCTCGCCGATCTCATTGAGGCTGAAACCGCCGCCCAGCGCCGGCAGGCCTTGAACCAGCAAGGCGGCGCGCTTGCGGCCCTGGTCGAGGGGTGGCGGCGTGACCTTATAGCGGTAATGGCGCTTGCAGAGGCGCGGATCGATTTCCCCGATGAAGATCTCCCGACCGGGCTCGAACAGCAAATCGAAAGCGCCGGGGCCAGACTGTGCGGCGAGATCGGGGCGCACCTGGCACGCGCGGTTCGCGGAGAGCGGATTCGCGACGGCTACCGTGTCGCGCTGCTGGGCGAGCCGAATGCCGGGAAGTCGTCGCTTCTCAATGCCATCGCGGCGCGCGACGTTGCGATCGTGACGGAGGAAGCCGGCACGACACGCGATATTCTGGAGGTTCATCTCGATCTCGACGGCTTCGCGGTGACGGTCGCGGACATGGCGGGAATTCGCGAAGCTGAGGGCGCGGTCGAGCGTGTCGGGATCGCCAAGGCGCGCAGCTGGTCGCAAACGGCGGATTTGAGGATCTTCCTGGTGCCTCCGGGCGGGGTGCTGACGGAGGACCTTGAGGCGTTGCGGCAGCCCGGGGATCTCGTCTGTGCGAGCAAGGTCGATCTTGGCGGCCGCGCCGCAGAGGCGGAGCTGGAAATCTCGGCTCATGCGGGCGAGGGGATCGCGGCGCTCCTGACCCGAATTGCGTCGCGCGCGGCGCGCGATCTCGATGCCGACGAGCCGGCGCTGGTGACACGCCTGCGGCACCGTACGGCGCTGGAGGAATGTCTCCGGGCAATCCGCGCGGCCCTCGAGCCCGAGAAACTTCCAGAGCTTCAGGCTGAGGACTTACGCGCCGCCGCCCGAGCACTTGGAAGGATCACCGGGCGAGTCGATGTCGAGGATGTGCTCGACCAGTTGTTCGGGTCGTTCTGCATCGGAAAGTAGCGCCCCGACGGATTGTTTCACGTGAAACAATCCGGCCGCCCTTTGACACCGCTCGGGACCGGGGCTAGAAAGCGGCTTCAAATCAACGGGTTCGCTATGTTCGATGTGATTGTTGTCGGCGGGGGTCATGCGGGGTGCGAGGCGGCCGCCGCGGCCGCGCGCGTCGGCGCGCGCACGGTCCTGGTGACACACCGGCGGGATACGCTTGGCGAGATGTCCTGCAACCCCGCGATCGGCGGATTGGGAAAAGGCCATCTCGTCCGCGAGATTGATGCACTCGACGGACTGATGGGCCGGGTGGCGGACGCCGCGGGGATCCAGTTCCGGCTGCTCAATCGCCGCAAGGGCCCGGCGGTGCGCGGGCCGCGCTGCCAGGCGGACCGCAAACTCTACCGCCAGGCCATGCAGGCCGCGCTGACGGCGACGGAAAATCTGACGATCCACGAGGGCGGGGTGGTCGATCTCATCATGGACGACGCGCGCGTCTCTGGCGTCGTCACGGCGGCCGGCGAGACGCTTCGGGCAGGCGCCGTGGTTCTGACGACCGGGACCTTTCTGCGCGGCGTCATTCATATCGGTACCGAAAAGACACAGGCTGGCCGGGCCGGAGAGCCCCCCGCCCTTGGGCTTTCCGAGCGTCTGATGGCGGCTGGCCTGCCGCTCGGGCGACTGAAGACCGGCACGCCGCCACGGCTCGACGGGCGGACGATCGACTGGGCCGGGCTCGAGGTTCAGGCCGGCGACGACCCGCCGGTGCCGTTCTCGTTTCTCACCCGTCGCATCACGACCCCGCAGGTCCCTTGCCACATCACTTACACCACCCCCGCGACGCACGAGATCATTCGCGCAAACCTGGATCGAGCCCCACTGTTCTCCGGCCAGATTGAAGGAGTCGGGCCGCGCTACTGCCCTTCGATCGAGGACAAGGTCGTCCGCTTTGCAGACAAGTCCCGCCATCAGATCTTTCTTGAGCCGGAGGGCCTCGACGATCCGACGGTATACCCCAATGGGGTATCGACCTCCCTGCCCGTCGATGTTCAGCACGCTGTCATCGCGTCCATGCCCGGTCTCGAGCGCTGCGTCATCCTGCGGCCTGGGTACGCTATCGAATATGACTACATCGACCCCCGCGCATTGTTTGCGACGCTGGAAACGAAGGCGCTTCCGGGATTGTTCCTCGCCGGGCAGATCAATGGAACGACGGGGTACGAGGAAGCGGCGGCGCAGGGGCTCATGGCCGGGCTGAATGCGGCGGCAGCGGCCGGTGGCGGCGGGGGCTGGGAGCTCGACCGCGCGCAGGCTTATATCGGCGTGATGATCGACGACCTCATCACTCGGGGCGTGACGGAGCCCTATCGCATGTTCACCTCGCGCGCGGAATATCGGCTCACCCTGCGCGCCGACAATGCCGATCAACGGCTCACCCCGCTTGGCCTCTCGCGGGGATGCGTGGGGCCGGAGCGTGCGCAAAGGTTTCACGTGAAACATTCTGCGCTTCGCGCCGCGGGGGCCGTGGCGCAGGGATTGTCGATGACCCCGAATGAGGCGCGCCGCGCCGGTCTGGCCATTAACCAGGATGGCGTGCGGCGCACCGCGCTGGAGCTTCTGGCCCTGCCCGATGTCACGCGCGACACGCTCAAAAATCTTTGGCCGGAACTGGGTTGTTTCGGCGACGAAATATTGGAGCAGCTGGAAATCGACGCCCATTACGCGGGCTATCTGGGTCGGCAGGATCGCGATATCGCGGCGTTTCGGCGCGATGAGGAGCTTGTCCTCGGGCTCGACTTTGCCAGTGACTCCCTTCCCGGGGTGTCGAACGAAATCCGTCAGAAGCTGGCGCGGATCCGGCCCCGGACGCTGGGACAGGCCGCACGCATCGACGGCATGACCCCCGCGGCGCTGACCTTGCTGCTCGCGCATGCCAGGCGCGGGCGCTCGGGCGCGATCACCGGCCTCTCGACGACCGGATGATCGCGCGCCCTCCCCGGCCGGAGGCTCTGCCGGCCCTCCAAAATGTTTCACGTGAAACAATCGAGCGTCTGGAGGTTTACGCCGAACTCCTGATTAAGTGGCAAAAGGCCATCAATCTGATCGGCCCCGCGACGGCGGCGGTTCTCTGGTCGCGCCATATCGCGGACTCCGCCCAGATTGTAGCGATGGCGCCCGAAACAGCGCGCATCTGGGTCGATCTGGGATCCGGCGCCGGATTGCCGGGGCTCGTCGCCGCGATCCTCCTGACCGGGCGGGCAAATGCACAGGTCCACCTCTTCGAGAGCGATCAGCGCAAGGCGGCGTTCCTGAGGGAGGCGGTACGTGTGACCGGCGCGCCGGCCACGGTTCACGACGCGCGCGTCGAGTCGACGGCGCCTTTCGCCGCCGATGTCGTCACTGCACGCGCCTTCGCGCCGCTGGACCGGCTTCTGGAATACGCGGCGCCGTTCTGGGGCGAGCATACCCTCGGGCTGTTCCACAAGGGACGAAACGTGCGCGACGAGCTTGATGCTGCTGGCAAGCGGTGGCGTTTCACGTATCATCTTGCCGCGAGTCAGACTGATTCGTCCGGCAGCATTTTGACCCTCAGGAGTCTCAGCCGTGTCTAATGTCTTCCCATCGGTTCCGCGCGCCAGTCTGATCTCCGGCGATCGCCCCCGCCAGACGCGGGTCATCGTGATCGCAAACCAGAAGGGCGGCGTCGGCAAGACGACGACGGCGATCAATCTGGGGACGGCGCTCGCGGCGTGCGGCGAGTCGGTCTTGCTGATCGATCTGGATCCCCAGGGCAATGCGTCGACCGGCCTCGGCATCAAGCACAGCCAGCGCGCGGTCTCGACCTATGAGGTCCTGATGGGCGAGGCGACGCTCGCGTCCGGGATTCTCAAGACCTTGATCCCGGGGCTTTTCATCGTGCCCGCGACGGTGGACCTGTCGGGCGCCGAGCTTGAGCTTGCGGATATGGACCGGCGCACCCATCGCCTGAAAGACGCCATCACGCGCCATCTGGCCGACCGAGAAAGCCCTCCCGACGACAATTCGCCCTACGCGCCGCCGTTCGGCGCCGGCGTCCTGCCCAATTATGTCCTGATCGACTGCCCGCCCTCGCTGAGCCTGCTGACCGTGAACGCGCTGACCGCGGCGCACTCGATCCTGGTGCCGCTCCAGTGCGAGTTTTTCGCGCTTGAGGGCCTGACGCAGCTTCTCAAGACGATCCGGCGAATCCAGGGAACGCTCAATCCCGAGCTTGATCTGCAGGGGGTCGTGCTGACCATGTTCGACCGGCGCAACAGCCTGTCCGATCAGGTGGCAAAGGATGTCCGCGCCTTTCTCGGCGAGAAGGTCTACCGCACGATCGTACCGCGCAACGTGCGATTGTCCGAGGCCCCGTCCTACGGCAAGCCCGCGCTGGTCTATGACCACCGGTGTGCCGGCAGTCAGGCTTATATGCGACTAGCAAGTGAAGTGATCCAGCGCGAGCGGGCCCGGTTGGCGGCGTAGCCGACACCGAGAGCAAGGCGCCTGGTTTTTTGGGGGAAGCGATGAACAACGCGGCCAAGAGCGGAGATTTTTCGATGGGCGATGACGGCAAGGGAACGCGTCTCGGGCGCGGCCTCTCGGCGCTGCTCGGCGAGGCCGACCCGGACTTCGCGGCGCCCGAGGCGGCCCGCGGCCTCAAACAGGTGCCGGTCGAATTCCTTCATCCCAGCCCCTTCCAGCCGCGTCGTCACTTCGATGAGGATGAGCTGGAAAATCTCGCGGGCTCGATCCGCGAGAAGGGCATCCTCCAGCCGATCATCGTGCGGCCCGATCCCAAGCGCGCGAACGGCTACGAAATCGTGGCCGGCGAGCGCCGCTGGCGCGCGGCGCAGCGGGCGCAGCTCCATGAAGTGCCGGTTGTCGTCAAGGATCTCGACGACGGCGAAATGCTCGAAATCGCGATCATCGAGAATGTTCAGCGGGCCGACCTCAATGCGGTTGAGGAGGCGCAGGGATACCAGATCCTGATGGACAAATTCGGCCACACGCAGGAAGCGCTCTCGAAGCTGATTGCCAAGAGCCGCAGCCATGTCGCCAACACGCTGCGCTTGCTGGCGTTGCCGGAGTCGATCCGGGCGATGCTGGTCGATGGTCGGCTGAGTGCGGGTCATGGCCGGGCGCTGGTTGCGATCGAGGACGCGGAGGCACTTGCCGACCGGATCGTCGCGCTCCAGCTCTCGGTGCGCGACACCGAAGCCCTGGTCCGCGAGCATGCCGGGAAGGCCCCGGCTGCGGCCCGCAAGCCGGCCGCAGCAGCGCCGAAGGATGCCGATACGCGCGCGCTGGAAGACGACCTGACCAACGCGCTGGGGCTTCGCACTGCGATTACCGATCGCGGTGCGCGCGGCGGCGAGGTGAAAATCACCTATAGCAATCTTGAACAGCTCGATGAGATTTGCCGCCGGTTGCGCCGGAGTTAGCAGCGGTCAGGGCGACGCGGCGTTCTCGCGGGCCCGCATGCTGGCGATGGCCAGAAATGCGCGCGCGCACACGATGTCTTCGGGCAGGGCGGTTGTCTTGCAGTCGAGTTCGGCATCCACCAATCGTTGCAGCGCGAGCTCGATCGCGCGTGGCGACCAGCGACGGCAGCGCGCGGCGAAGGCGCTCTGCGCGTAGCGCGGCAGGGGCGGGCGCAACCGCGCGACCGCTTGTTCGGGGCTATGGCCAGCTTCGGCCTGACGCATTACCCAGTGCAGCCTTTGAAAACTGCGTTGTGCAATCCGGATCAGACCGATCGCGCTGTTCCCGCCGGCCAGCGCGCGCGTGAGGGCGTCGTCGAGTCTCACGATCGCGCCGTCGAGCAGGGTGTTAATGATGTCGTCGAGTTCGGCCTCGCCGGCGTCGGGGACGCTGGCGCGCACATCGTCGGCCGTGATCATCGCATTGGCCGGCGCCGAGTTCATATAGTGAGCCAAGGTTTCGAGCGCGCCGCGCGCCATCGCCCGATCATTCCCCAGGCGCGCCACCAGCAAGGCGAACCCATCCGGGGCGATATTTCGTTTCGCCTGCGAAAGAACCTCCTTGATCAGCGCCTCGACGTCGCCCTGACGCCCGCCCTCACAGGCAAGCGCGGCAGCCGCGGGATGGTTCTCGAACAGCTGCCGGAGCGCCGAGCGATAGGGTAGGTCGCCCGCCTCGATCAGGAGAAAGGGACCGGAAGGCGGCCCGGACGCCACCGTCTCCAGCGCGCCTTCGATCAGCGTGCGTTGACGCTCGCCCACATCGCGCACCCACACCAGGCGTCGGCCGCCCGTCAAAGAGAGCGCGGCCAGCTCATCGTCGAGCCGGCGCGGGTCGTCGCCCAGTGTGTGCCCGTCGATCAGTGCGATATTGAAGGGGTCAGATAGGTCGGGGACGAGGGTCTGCGCGATGCGCTGCGCGTATTCATGGGCCGCGCCACGGTCATCGCCAAAGACAAAGGCGGCGCGCTGGGCCGGGCCGAAACCGCCAAGATACCGGTTGAGATCACGTGCGGCGAGCTTCATGCCAAGGGCTTAGGACGCGCGCCCGTTGAAGTACAGCGCGATCCGCATCGACAGCTCGTCGCTCAGCGTCCCGGCCGCGCGCTTCTGGGCGTCCTGACGCGAAACAAGCGTTGCGTACTCTGAATCCACAACGTTGTAGGAAGCGCGCGCGGTAAATTTTCCAGAGGTCAGGATATCGCCCTTGTCCAGATCGATGAGCCGGTAGTCCGCGGTGAGCGAATACTCGTAGCGGGTCACGGAGGCGTCGGGCTGAACCAGCACGCCGCCGCGGCTTTGCTTCAGGCTGACGTCGAGGCGGTAAAGCGGCGAGACCGGCTCGCCGTTCGGGTTCATCTGATCGATCAGATTGTTGCGTACTTCCAGGCCGAGCAGGCGCTCGTTAATGGTCGAGATCTGCACTTGGTCGAGCGCGGTCTGGG
>Ga0209643_1001403_pt1 | contig 22900 bp, 22 predicted proteins | sample AutmiccBRH37_all_FD_187383 | JGI IMG/M metagenome (GOLD analysis project Ga0209643, IMG submission 187383) | Deep subsurface microbial communities from Mt. Terri, Switzerland - Autotrophic microbial communities BRH/37_all (SPAdes) (version 2) | ecosystem: Environmental > Aquatic > Deep... | reverse complement strand
AGCTGACCGGTACTAATAGGTCGAGGGCTTGACCTGAAAAAGAATCAAACTAAAACCTAAATCGCTTTTGCAAATATATGTTTCTTATATCGCTGTGAAGTTTTGAAGGTGCACATTGAGAAGTGAGAGCAACATCTCACCTCCCACCTCATCATGCATTAATTAAAAAACAATTTTTCCGGTGACCATAGCGAAGGAGGTACACCCGTTCCCATCCCGAACACGGTAGTTAAGCCCTTCAGCGCCGATGGTACTTGGGATTTATCCCTGGGAGAGTAGGTCGTCGCCGGAATAAATTTTAAAATGGGACATTCCTCTGCAAGAGGTGTGTCCCATTTCATTATTCCTCACGGTAACCCGTGAGGTTTTTAAATTATAAGGGATTAAAAAAAATTTATATGGCGTGGCATATTAGAGTATAATCAGATCAGGGGGCGATGAAAATGTGCGGTAATGGGTGTAATTGTACGCCAAATGGAACACATTTAAAGGTGCTTGACGGTGGAAAATCATTAAATATTTCCCCGGATAACGCAAAAATGGACAGTTCTAATCTGTATAGCCATTTAGTAGCCAAATCTATGCAGATCTACCAGAGCTTTGAGGAAGAAGAATTATCGCAGGAGAGGGCACTGGGATATCTTACCGCGATGGAGGATATCATTAAAGCCGCATGGGGTGAAAATAACAGCCTTTGTCATTCTATAAAAAAGTTAATTAAAGATGTAGAAAACAATTAGCCGGGTAATCCCGGTTTTTTTTATAATAATTATCATGCGGTCATGTTTTACTGGTCGAATTCTAACAGCAGTGCCCTGGTATTCAGGCCGCTTTACCGCATAGACAGGATACCTCCGGACTGGTATTGATTTCAAAGAATCAGTTTACAAATAGCAAACTTCTCCGGCAATTGCTGGAAAAAACGATGCAGCGTATGTATCTGGCGGTGGTGGAGGGTTTTATGAATGAAGACACAGGGTTTATAGACCTGCTCATAGCCAGGAAGGTTGGCAAAGAGAAGTTTCGTCTGCGGGCAGGGAGGCCAGAACCCGGTATATGGTATTGCAACGGCTTTCTAAAATCCAGTCCAGTCTTCTGTCTGTTGAGATAGAAACTGGCCGAACTCACCAGATCAGGGTGCATTTGAGCCACATGGGACATCCACTGTTGGATGACGGGATTTACGGTGGAAGAAGAGACCTTATTGGCGGGCAGGCACTGCATGTGCACTCCCTGAGTTTTATTCACCCGGTTGACCAAAACAGGATTGTGCTTTTACTACCCAGGGAGAACTTTGGGAAAATGAGGGGTTAAAAAAACTTGCCAATGAATGGCCGGAACTTGCAGTCCAAAAATTAACCATTGGCGATGCCTCAATTAAAAATGTTGCAGAATTTTATGCCCGGGCAGGAAGTATTGTTGAAATTTTGACGGGGGATGATGGCCTGAAAGCATATGAGCCAGCCATTGATGTCCCTGTGCCGAGAAGAAGAAAAAGAAGAAACAGCTGATACTGCCGGCATGTCTTTTGCTTTTTGTATATTATAATATGGAAAATGGTTGTCGGGAGTGAGCTAGTGTTGCGTTCCGCTGTTGAAAAAAGGTCATTATTCACATATGAACATTATTTGAATATGCCGGATGAAGAAAGACGGGAAGTAGTAAACGGTATACCCCTGGCCATGACCCCGTCTCCCGGCAGGCGGCACCAGGAGATCGTGGGCAATATTTACGAGATAATCAGGGCATTTTTGAAAGGCAAAGAATGTAAGGTGTATTTTGCGCCCTTTGATTTGTTATTGCCGGAGTCCGAATTATATATTTAAATAATTGTACTGTTTAAAAGGTGGTGGGTTTATCGCCAAAATTGAAGGTTATCGTGTGCAAAACTATCGTGTGCTAAAAGATATAACCCTGGGCAAATTGTGGAATCTGCAAAATGTTGTCCCATTAACCCCACTGGTTGCCGTAATCGGGAAAAATGGCTCGGGTAAAAGTACACTGTTTGATTCCTTTGGCTTTTTGGCAGACTGCCTTTCCTTTGGGGTGGAAGAAGCCTGTGACAAGCGTGGACGTGGCGGTTTTGAGCGACTTGTGTCGTCCGGCTCATCCGGTCCGGTAAAATTCGAAATATATTATCGGGAGTCACCCTCGGAACGGCCAATAACATATGAGATTAGCATTGCCCTGGATAAGAATAACCGTCCCTATGTTGAGTCTGAGCGGCTGAGACAAAGGAGAAAAGGACAAAACAGAGGTAGGCCTTTCTCATTTTTGAATGTTGAAGCCGGCAAGGGATTTGCCTGGGTGGGTGAAAGCTATGGTGAAGAGGAAGCAAGTAAAGTTCCGGTTGATTTAGCAGACTTGAGGAAATTGGCTATAGCCACTCTGGGCGGGTTGAAAGAACACTCCAGAATAACTAAATTTATAAATTTTATGGAAAACTGGTATCTTTCTTATTTCACCCTGGATGCCGCCAGGAGTTTGCCCATGGCCGGACCCCAGAAGCATCTAAATATACATGGCGATAATTTAGTTATGTTGAAAATTGGAATGTATAATATACCGGGATACCCAGAAAAATAGTATTGTTACAGGCGGAGCAGTATTTTGTCTGTCCGAAAAGGAGCAGGTTTATGCTTTGGTATTGACTCCACAGTAACTGCATGTTAAAATTTATCTTGTTCAAATTTTATAGAGTTCACTTTTCCGTTCCTCGATAGCTCAACGGTAGAGCAACCGGCTGTTAACCGGTAGGTTGTAGGTTCGAATCCTACTCGGGGAGCCACATTTGAGCAGGGCTTAAGAAGCCCTGTTTTTATGTTTTATAAAGCTTTTTATAGTTATGTGTAAAAAATGGGCTTATACGGGGAAAAACTATATTATAGCGGGTTTGATTGTTGGTCAGAAAAGGTCAATAATATGGTTAATGTCAGGCAAAATCAAAAATTAAAAGAATAAAAATTATAATTTGATAAAAACAAAATTTAAATATAGCAGAAATGGAGGTGACTTTTTGACAGATGTCCAATATATCTGACCTCATCGAGCAATATTTAAAAAGACTGCTGGAGCAGGCCGGGCAGGGGCAAATAGAGATTCAGCGTAATGAGCTGGCCATCCAGTTTAGCTGTGTCCCTTCACAGATTAATTACGTCTTGAGCACTCGTTTCTCCACGGAGCACGGCTATATAGTAGAAAGCAGGCGTGGCGGCGGGGGATTTGTAAGGATTGTGAAACTGGAACTAGACGATAGGTCGGTGCTTATAAATTATATGAACCGGCTGATTGGAGAGGATATAACCCAGCAGGGAGCCGTGGGTATCATAAGCAGGTTGCTGGAGGAAGACCTTATAACCCGGCGGGAGTCGGAAATTATGAAGGCTGCCGTGTACAGGGATGTGCTGAGAACAGCCTTGCCTGACAGGGATAAACTCAGGGCGAGTATATTAAAAGCAATGCTTATTGCCATTTTAAAATAAACACCGGCAAAAATTCCGGCAGGCAGATTTGTACTGATGTCTGCTGGTAAAGGAGATATGAAAATGGAATGTGAACGCTGCAAACAGAGGCCGGCTACGGTTCACCTTACCCAGATAATTAACAGTGAAAAAAAGACCATGCATTTGTGTGAACCCTGTGCCAGGGAGTTTCAGGCCGAAAGTTTTGGTTTTGTGCCGCAAATGAATCTGCATAACCTTTTAGCAGGATTATTTCATTACCAGATGGCCAACCCCTTCGGACAGCAGGAAATTCCCGAGGGGGAGAAATGTCCCGACTGCGCCTTGACGGAAAGAAAGTTTGCCCAGCAGGGGCTTTTGGGATGCGGAGAGTGCTACCGTAAATTTGCTAATCGGCTCGAGCCGGTTTTTAGACGAATTCATGGTAATAACAGGCATACGGGCAAGGTGCCGGAACGGACCGGCGGCCGGGTCAAAATTGTCAACGAAATACACAAACTGAAAAACAGTTTAAGGGAAGCTGTAAGTAGGGAAGAATTTGAACTGGCAGCGGAAATCAGGGATCAGATCAAGGATTTGGAGAAAAAGCTGGGCGGGGAGGAGCTTAACAGTGTCAATCAAGGAAACAGTTAGTACTGCCCTGAGCCGCTGGACCGGTGAGGGGGGAGCGGAATCTGATGTAGTTATCTCCAGCCGCATCAGGGTGGCCAGAAACCTGGCGGATTTCCCTTTTCCCCACCGGCTTTCGGAAGAAGGGGCGGAACAGGTTCTTCAGGCTGTTACGCTGGCCGTCAAAAGCACTGGCGGTCAGGATGCCAAAGAATTGCAAATGACCGTAATGAGTGAATTGTCCCAGGTGGAAAGGCAAATACTAGTGGATAAGCACCTTGTCAGCCCCGATCTGCTTGAGAACTACAAGCAGAAGGCTGTGGTCTTAAATAATGATGAATCAATCAGTATCATGATAAACGAAGAGGATCACCTCAGGCTGCAGTGTTTTCTACCGGGGCTGCATCTTCATGAGGCATGGTCCGAAGTCAACCGGATTGATGATTTACTAGAAAGGACCCTTGATTATGCCTTTGATGAAAGGCTGGGCTATCTTACGGCCTGTCCCACCAATGTGGGAACCGGGATGAGGGCTTCGCTGATGCTGCATCTTCCGGGACTGGTGCTGGTGAATCAGATATCCGGGGTGTTGGCCACCATATCCAAGCTTGGCTTTGCCGTACGCGGCCTGTACGGTGAGGGTACCGAGGCAACCGGCAATCTTTTTCAAATCTCAAACCAGGTAACCCTGGGCCAGACCGAGGAAGACATAATTGCCGGTATAGTGAGCGTGGCAGGGCAAATCATTGCCAGTGAGCGATCGGCCCGGCAGGCTTTATACAGGGAGCGCCGGGAACACATTGAAGATAGGGTGGGCCGGGCCTGGGGGCTTTTGAAACATGCCAGGATAATGACTTCAGAAGAGGCCATGAGGCTTTTTTCCGATTTGCGGCTGGGTAAGGATTTAAATATTATTGACACCATACCGGGGCATTTGATTACAGAGTTGATGATTGCAACCAGACCTGCCTTTTTATTGAAAATAGTGGGCAAAGAGCTTTCTTCCTTTGAAAGGGATGTAAAAAGGGCCGAATTAATACGTTTGAAACTCTCAGAGGCATAAGGAGGTGTTCGGGCATGTTTGGAAGATTCACTCAGAGGGCGCAGCAGGTACTTGTTTTAGCTCAGGATGAAGCCAGGCGTATGGGTTACCCCTACGTGGGTACGGAACATATTCTGCTCGGTTTGATACGGGAGGGAGCGGGCGTTGCCGCTAAGGCCCTCAAGGCATTGGGCATAGACTCCCAGAGGGTTACCGCCATGGTGGAGCAACTGGTGGAAAAAGGGCAGGGGGCCTCGGAAGAAGTGACCCTTACCCCCAGAGGGAAAAAAGTGCTGGAACTGTCCGTGGAAGAAGCAAGGAGCATGGGACATAAGTATGTGGGTACGGAGCATATTTTACTTGGCTTAATCAGGGAAGGCGAAGGGATTGCCGCCAGGGTGCTGAATGAACTTGGGGCGGATCAGAATAAACTGCGCCAGATAACTTTGCAACTGCTGGGCGGACCTGCGCAGCCCGCGCAGCAGGGTCATGCCTGCCCCCATCAGGCTGGTCCCGCCACCAATATGCTGGATCAGTTCAGTCGGGACCTGACCGAAATGACCCGGGAGGATAAACTCGACCCGGTGGTGGGACGGGACAAGGAAATAGAAAGGGTAATACAAATTTTAAGCCGCCGGACAAAGAACAACCCAGTGCTCATCGGTGAGCCCGGGGTAGGTAAGACAGCTATCGTGGAGGGCTTAGCCCAAAGGGTGGTGGCCGGCAACGTCCCTGAGATTTTGTTAAACAAAAGGGTGGTAACCCTCGATCTTGCTTCCATGGTGGCCGGGACAAAATACCGCGGAGAATTCGAGGAGCGACTTAAGAAGACTATTGAGGAAATAATTTCTGCCGTCAATATTATTGTATTTATAGACGAACTCCATACCATTATCGGCGCTGGGGCGGCTGAAGGGGCCATGGATGCGGCCAACATACTGAAACCGGCTTTAGCTCGCGGCGAAATGCAGTGTATCGGCGCCACAACTCTGGATGAATACCGTAAGCATATTGAAAAGGACTCTGCCCTGGAAAGAAGGTTTCAGCCTGTTAATGTAGCTGAGCCCACGGTGGATGAGACCGTTGCTATACTGAAGGGGCTCAGGGATAAATACGAAGCCCATCACCGGGTGCATATCACCGACGAAGCCATACTGGCTGCGGCCAAGCTATCGGAAAGATATATCACGGACCGGTTTTTGCCGGACAAAGCCATAGACCTGATGGACGAAGCCGGCTCCAGGGTCCGCCTGCAGGCCTTTACCGCTCCTCCGGATATCAAGGAGATTGAAAAAAGGCTGGAAGAGATCCGCAAGGAGAAGGAAGCAGCCATTAATAATCAGGAATTTGAAAAAGCTGCCCAACTCAGGGACCAGGAAATGAAACTGAAAGAGGAATCGGGAGCCTGCAGAGAAAACTGGAAACAGGGCCAGGAGAGTAAGGAACTCAGCGTTACGGAGGAGGACATTGCCCATATAGTAAGCAGTTGGACCGGCATCCCGGTGCAAAAACTGGCTGAAGGGGAAAGTGAAAGACTGCTGAAGCTGGAGGAAGTACTGCACCACAGGGTAGTCGGTCAGGATGAAGCAGTGATGGCGGTGTCCCGGGCGGTTCGCCGGGCTAGGGCGGGACTGAAAGATCCCAAGCGCCCGGTGGGGTCGTTTATTTTCCTGGGGCCTACCGGAGTGGGTAAAACCGAACTGGCCAGGGCCCTGGCGGAAGCACTGTTCGGCGACGAGGACGCAATGATCCGGCTGGATATGAGTGAATACATGGAGAAATTTGCCGTATCCCGCCTGGTGGGAGCCCCTCCCGGATATGTCGGTTATGAAGAGGGAGGACAGTTAACCGAGGCTGTTCGACGCAAACAGTATGCGGTGATTTTGCTGGACGAAATAGAAAAAGCGCACCCCGATGTTTTTAATATACTGCTTCAAGTGCTGGAAGACGGTCGCCTTACAGATGCTATGGGGCGTATGGTGGATTTCAGGAACACGGTCATAATTATGACCTCCAATGTGGGGGTGCAGACCATCCGCAGGGGAACCACCATGGGTTTCCGCACCGGCAGCCAGCAGGAAGCCGGGTATGAAAACATGAAATCCAAGGTCATGGATGAACTGAAGCGTACCTTCAGACCGGAGTTTCTGAACAGGGTTGATGAAATAATAGTTTTCCACTCCCTGACTACAGAGCACATCAAAGAAATAGTTGGCATGATGATAAAAGATGTGGCTGCCAGGCTGCAGGAGCACGGCATAGAAATGGAGGTCACTGGGGCTGCTATGGATTTACTGGCCAAAGAAGGTTTCGACGAGAACTACGGTGCACGTCCCCTGCGCCGGGCGATCCAGCGCCAGGTTGAAGACCGCCTTTCTGAGGAGATGCTCAGAGGAACATTTAAAAAATCCGGCAAGGTTGTTGTGGACGTCAGTGATCATGAGCTTGTACTGCGCAATGATGCAAGCTAAGCGGCCTGCATATTTCCTGGCTTGGGATGAACAGGGATGTGAATCACGGCAATTAAATTATTGATAGACAACAATCTGCCGGAGCCGTAAAATTTCAGGCAGATTGTTGTCTATTAGCATTAATGAATTATATTTTAGGGGATAGTAGAATGAATTTTATGTAATATTATGGTTATTTTTGCCGCCAGACGTATTGAGTACTGTTATACTTAAATGATATAATTATTAAATAATTATTGTTACTGTGAGTTGTATAAATGGCATTAAAATTAAGATTCGCCTGTCAAAGCTGCGGTTATGTCAGTTCCCGCTGGTTGGGTCACTGCCCCGGCTGCGGGGAGTGGAATACTCTGGTCGAGGAAAATAAGCCTGACCTTTCACCCAGAGCAAAGGCTAGCGTGGCAAAAGCATTGCCCATTACGGATATACCCCCTGCTGAAGTTGATCGTTTTGTATCGGGTATCAGCGAATTGGACCGGGTGCTGGGCGGGGGTATTGTGCCGGGTAGTCTTGTTTTGCTGGGTGGTGACCCGGGTATTGGGAAATCCACACTACTGCTGCAGATGGCTGGCCTGGTGAGTAATAGGGGCAAAAAAGTCCTTTACGCTTCTGGTGAAGAGTCAGCCTACCAGATCAAAATGCGTGCCTCCCGCCTGGGATTGTCAGACGGGACAGTTTATTTATTGGCGGAAAATGACATTGAAGTCATCGAAGGTTGTATCAGGGAATTGCAGCCCGACCTGGTGGTGCTGGATTCCATCCAGGCCGTTTATAAGCCCGACCTGCCTTCGGCACCTGGAGGCGTAGGGCAGGTGAGAGAGTGCGCCGCGCAAATGATGCGCCTCGCCAAAACCGGGGGCATGTCTATTTTTTTGGTGGGGCACGTGACCAAGGAGGGTACTCTGGCAGGTCCCAGGGTTTTGGAGCATATGGTTGACGCGGTGGTGTATTTCGAGGGAGAGGCCAATTATTCCTACCGTATTTTAAGAGGGGTAAAAAATAGGTTCGGTTCCACCAGCGAAATAGGCATTTTCCAGATGGAAGGCGGCGGGCTGGTGGAGGTCGCCAATCCGTCTCAGCTTTTTTTAACGAATCATTCAGGCGGTAATGTGGCTGGTTCTGTGGTTATTCCTACCGTGGAAGGCAGTAGAACCTTGCTGGTGGAGATACAGGCGCTGGTTTGTCCCAGCGGTTTCGGTACGCCCCGGAGGATGACCGCCGGCGTGGATTACAACAGGGTGGCGCTGATTATGGCGGTTTTGGAAAAAAGGGCTGGTTTGAATCTCGGCGGACAGGACGCGTATGTAAATGCCGTGGGCGGGGCGAAGCTATATGAGCCCGCCGTCGACTTGGGTATAGCCCTGGCCCTGGCTTCCGGTTTCAGGGAAGCCTCGGTCAAGGAGGGTCTTGTGGCTGTGGGGGAAATTGGGCTTACTGGGGAAATAAGGCCGGTCTCCTTTCTGGAAAGAAGGATTATCGAAGCCGCCCGGCTGGGCTTTAAAAACTGTCTTGTACCGGGACAGAAGCTGCCGGTGGACATTGCTGTTATGCAAGGTGTTAACATTTATACGGCCGGCACTCTGGCCGAGGCTATAGAAATCGCGTTTTAGTTTGAGGGTGGGAGAATATTGGAAGATAAGTTATTGAGGGTATTAAGAGCGGTGGCGCCGGGAACCCCGTTGCGGGAAGGCCTGGAGAGTATTTTGAAGGCCAAGACCGGAGCATTAATAGTTTTGGGGGATGGTCCCGAGATTATGGAAATCTCCGAGGGAGGTTTCGCGGTCAATGCCGTTTTTACACCGGCAAATCTATATGAGCTGGCAAAAATGGACGGGGCCATAATATTATCCAAAGATGCCAAGCAGATTATTGCCGCCAACACACAGCTGGTTCCCAACCTCAGTATTCCGTCCAGTGAGACCGGCATAAGGCACCGCACCGCCGAGCGGGTGGCCAAACAGACGGATTCGCTGGTAATTTCCATTTCTCAACGGCGCGGAGTTATTACAGTATATAAGGGCAATATTAAATATGTTTTGAGGGATTTGGGAGTAATCCTCACCAAGGCCAATCAGGCCATTCAGACCCTGGAGAAATACAGGAATGTACTGGACAGGGTTCTGGTGGATCTTAGTATACTGGAATTTGAAGAAGCTGTAACGCTTTTCGATGTGACCAGATCCATTCAGCGGGTAGAAATGGTCTTGCGGGTGGTTAAAGAAATAGAGCGCTATATAAGTGAACTGGGGGTCGAGGGAAGGCTTATTACCATGCAAATGGAGGAACTGGTGGCTAATGTGGAGGACGAAGGGCTGCTGGTTATCCAGGATTACGCGGTGATGACCGGTGAAAAGTCCCCAGAGAATATTTTGGAGATGATCGGCAGCTGGCCTGCGGAGGACCTGCTGGATCTTTCTCTGGTGGCGAGAGCACTGGGATTTCCCGGCAGTACCAGCATACTTGACCAGAATGTCTACCCCAGAGGATACAGGGTGCTGGAGAAGATACCAAGACTTCCCCTGCCGGTTATTGAAAACCTGGTACAGGAATTCAGTTCACTGAAAAAAATATTAAATGCTTCTATTCAGGAACTTGATGCGGTGGAAGGTATAGGAGAGGTCAGGGCACGTTCAATAAAAGACGGTCTAAACCGTTACAGGGAGCAGTTGGGCCAGGAAAGACACAACTGGTAATGGATTACCCGGCAGGTCTGGTTAATATTTTAATTCAGGCCAGATTGTATAAACCGAGGATTTTCAAATGTTTTTGTTCTTTACCTATAATATCGCACAGGTTTAATTCCAATAAATTGCATATAGCTGCAATATAAAAAAGGGTGCTGCCGATGGATTGTTCCACTGTATCCCTGCAACTTTCGCACAGTTCACCTTTTAGGTGGGATTCAAGGATATCTTTTAAATCGGAAAATGCGGCATCCTTTGGTATTTCTTTCTTGGAAGCATCTATGCGAGTACATCCACAACCGGTTACCGACTTGACGATGGCCCGGTTCAGCCGGGCGTTGGATTCTTGAAATTTAGCCAGTATATCCAGAATACTTTTGTTGCAAACAAGAAGTTCTGAAACCGTGTTTTGAAATTCATCATAAGGAAATTCTTTTATCAAAACGGTTTCACTCCTTTGTATATTAATCTGATTTTTCATCATTATACTTGCCTGTTGCTTGTCCTGTCAAACCGGCTCAGTAGTTTTAAAATACGTATTGACACAACTGTAGAGCTGTGCTAAAATTATAGTCTTTTGACATAGGATGTATTATGTGCTATACTGTTAATGTGATTAAACTATAAAGGGGGTCCGGCGTTGTATAACATAGGGGATAAAGTCGTGTACCCCATGCACGGGGCAGGGATCATAGAAGCCATTGAAGAAAAAGAAGTGCTTGGGGAGAAGCGTCAGTATTATATTTTGAGACTTCCAGTGGGTGATATGAAAGTAATGATTCCTATCAGTAATTGCAAGGAAATTGGTTTAAGAGAGGTAATAAATGACGAAGGGGTTCGCAGGGTTATAGATATCCTGCAGGAACAGAGCAGCATCATGTCTACCAACTGGAACCGCCGTTACAGGGCTAATCTGGAAAAGATAAAGAGCGGCGATGTCTATGAGGTGGCGGAAGTGGTGAGGAATCTCATCAACAGGGAGAGGGAAAAGGGCCTTTCATCCGGAGAAAGAAAGATGCTGGAGAACGCCAGACAGATATTAATAAGTGAACTGGTACTGGCTACAGAACTGGCTGAGGATAAAGCGAAATCCCTGATAGACAGTGCATTTGCCTAAAATACGTCAGTACTGCTGACGTATTTTTTTATAAAAATAAGTTTTAATCAAATAATTGTTTGTTTATAAAAATTTACACTTTTCGGCGTTTATATAAAATTAGCTGTTGAAGAATTAACTTGCCAGGAAATATAATATAGGTAATTCATGTAAATAATATATTACGGACAGGAGGTGAAAAAATGGCAAGAAGGATAGTTTTTTTTGTTTTGGTGTTGATTTTCATGTTATTAGGTCTTTATGCAGGTATTTTTATCTCCTCATCGAACCTTGTAACGCTGCCTTCCGGTCTGCCGGAACTAAAATTCGGCATTATGGGCCTTGGGGCACTGGTGGGACTGGTGGCCGGCCTCTTGTTGGTGCCGTGGGTAATACGGGGTTCGCTCTGGGTGACGGCATTTATCGAACAATGGCTTCATAGAACACCCACCCAGGATTTGATAATGGGTTCTGTGGGGCTTATTCTTGGACTTATAATTGCAAATTTACTGGGATCTCTGCTATCTTTTTTAGGTCCCATCGGCAAGGTCATTTGGCTTTTGATAACGGTTCTATTGGGTTATCTGGGACTTAGTGTTAGTGTCAAGAAGCGGGAGGAAATACTTGGGCTATTCGGGAGTATAACCAGGTTTGGCAAGGAGAAGCCGCTTAAGGGCGAACCTAAAATGACCAACCTGAAGATACTTGACACCAGTGTTATTATTGATGGTCGTATTTCGGATCTCTGCGAAAGCGGTTTTATAGAAGGAACTTTGCTGGTGCCAGGTTTTGTTCTGGAGGAATTAAGACATATAGCCGATTCATCGGATTTACTGAAACGTAACCGGGGTCGGCGGGGTCTGGATATACTGAATAAAATGCGCAAGGATCCAGATATCAAGGTCCAAATATATGATAACAACAAAGGCCTGGAAGAAAATGCCGAGGTTGATACCAAGCTTGTCAAGCTGGGGCAAAAACTGGGCGGAAAGATAATGACCAATGATTATAACCTTAACAAAGTGGCGGAACTGCACGGTGTAAGGGTGTTGAATATTAATGAACTCGCCAATGCGGTGAAGCCAGTGGTACTGCCTGGAGAGGAAATGGTTGTACAGGTTGTCAAGGATGGCAAGGAATCCGGTCAGGGCATTGGCTATCTGGATGACGGCACCATGATTGTTGTGGACGGGGGCAGGAGATATATCGGCCAGACCATCAACGTGGTGGTAACCAGTGTGTTGCAGACAGCCGCCGGCAGGATGATTTTTGCCAAACCCCGCCTGGGTGACAGAAAAGATAACGGGTTGAGCCTTAATGAGGTGAATTTTGGTGGCTGAAGCTTATGCTGTAATTGTAGCAGCGGGCCGTAGTACCCGGATGCAGGGTGCGGACAAGCAGTTTCTGGAATTAGCCGGAACGCCTGTATTGCAGCATACCCTGGCCGCCTTTGAGAAAGCCGGGCGGATTGCAGGTATTGTCCTGGTGATTGCACCGGAAAAATACCGGGACTCAGGTCCGGGTGCTTTTAGGTCATGGGGGTTGAATAAGCTGATTGCCGTTGTGCCCGGAGGCAATACGCGCCAGCAGTCCGTGTTAAACGGGCTGCTGGCCATTCCATTTAATTGCCGGACGGTACTTATACACGACGGGGCCAGGCCGCTGGTAACGGTGGGAGAAATAGAGACTGTGGTTGCTGCGGCCGGAGAGTACGGGGCGGCCACTCTGGCGGTACCGGTCAAGGATACGGTGAAGGAGTCTGACGGGCAGGGCTTTGTGGCCAGCACACCAAATCGCGAATTGCTTTGGCTGACCCAGACTCCCCAGGGTTTTTCTTATCAATTGCTGCTGGAGGCCCACCGCCTGGCCGGCCCGTCCGCTGCCGCCACCGATGACGCGTCGCTGGTGGAGGCTGCCGGGCATCGGGTAAAGCTGGTCCCCGGCTCCTACCGCAATATAAAAATTACCACACCGGAAGATATATATATAGCCGAGGCACTGCTGTCAAGGGCAAGTGGGGACGGTTCTTGACTTGCCCCCCAGTGTGCAACAGGATGCCTGACCCCATGCTCCGCACATGCCCCCTGCAGCCTAATTTTGCGACAGGGGACTTTGCGACAGGGGACGGTTCTCTTTTGTCGCATTGATGTGTTAGTCCCTTCAAGATATGTTGGCCGTGCGGTGTTTTGCCCCGGCGCTCATATGCTCCACGGCTAGAGTAGCAAGTAGGAGTAGCAAGTAGGGACGGTTCTTGACTTGCGCATGACGACTTCGGCTACCGCTGCAAACAAAGGTAAATCAGAATAGCATAAGTTGTATGTTGCACATTTGTATCCGTATGTGTGTTAGGAGGAATAAAAAGTTGCGTATAGGTTTCGGCTACGATGTACATAAACTTGTTGAGGGCAGGAAGCTAGTCCTGGGCGGGGTGGAGGTTTCCTTTGTCAAAGGGCTGGCGGGCCATTCGGACGCAGATGTGCTGGTACATGCCATTATGGACGCGCTGCTTGGGGCGGCTGGCGCCGGTGACATCGGCCGGCATTTTCCGGATACAGATGAACAATTTAAGGGTATATCAAGCCTATTAATGCTGCAAAAGGTGCGGGACATTATTGCTGGTTTAGGTTATAACGTGGGCAACATTGACTCCATGATAGTTGCTCAGGCTCCAAAACTGGCGGGCTACATCTCCAGTATGGAAGAAAACATTGCCCGGACATTGGAGGCGGACAAGGGAATTATTAACGTCAAGGCCACCACCACCGAGGGCCTTGGCTTTGCCGGGACGGGCGAAGGTATTGCCGCGTATGCTGTGGCTATAATTGTTAAAAAGTTGCCCTTATAATTACCGGAATGTTATAATAGTTCACGAAAATCGTAAAAACCGGGAGGTTCCTTTTTTTGTCGAAAAAATTGGCTAATAATATTAAGGTAAGATTTGCGCCCAGTCCCACCGGTCCGCTGCATATAGGCGGTGCACGTTCGGCGCTGTTTAACTGGTTGTATGCACGCCACCATGGTGGTACTTTTATTGTCCGCATAGAGGATACTGATTTAGAAAGAAGTTCAAGGGAATCGGAGGAAAATATACTGTCCTCCCTGCGCTGGCTGGGGTTGGACTGGGATGAAGGCATTGCAGCTGGCGGTCCCAATGGCCCGTACCGCCAGACCGAGCGCCTGCATATATATAAGCAATATGCGGCTAAATTGCTGGAGGAAGGACACGCCTATTACTGTTACTGCTCCGAGGAGGAACTGGCCGCTGAGCGGGAGTCCTTGCTGGCTAAGGGGGAACTGCCCCGTTATCTGGGTCGCTGCAGGGATCTTTGCGATGCGGATAGAGACCGTCTGGCCGCCGAAGGCAGAAAGCCGGTGCTGAGGTTCAGGGTGCCGGAAGGCAAAACGGTTACCGTTGATGATCAGGTACGGGGAGAAGTTTCCTTTGAAACGAACGGCATTGGTGATTTTATTATTGTAAAATCCGACGGTATACCTACCTATAACTTTGCCGTTGTTATCGATGACCATAGTATGGGTATCTCCCACGTAATCAGGGCTGAGGAGCACCTTTCCAACACACCCAGGCAGATTTTAATTTACCAGGCCCTGGGCTGGGTTATACCGGCATTTGCCCATATATCACTGATCCTGGGCAAGGACCGCAGTAAAATGAGTAAAAGGCACGGTTCCACTTCCATAGTACAATACCAGGAATTGGGCTATTTGCCAGAGGCGATGGTAAATTTTCTTGCCCTGCTGGGATGGTCCCCGGGCGGGGAAGAAGAAATTTTTTCGCTGGATGAGATTAAAGACCAGTTTTCTTTGGACCGGGTAGCTAAAAATCCGGCGGTGTTTGACCTGGAAAAACTAAACTGGTTAAACGGTCATTATATACGACAATCCGATCTTGAAAGAATTACTGAATTGTCCATACCTTTTTTACGGCAGGGTGGTTATGTAACCGGGGAAATGACTCCAGATAAATACCAGTGGGTACGGATGCTTGTATCCACGGTAAGGAATTATCTGGCCAACCTGTCGGAAATTAATACACACGTGGAGAAATTTTTTGTGGAGACTGTGGAGCCTGCAGATGAAGAGACCCGGGAGGTGCTCAGGCAGGAAAAGGTTGTCCTGGTGCTCAACACCCTGCGGGATAAAATTAATTCGACCAGGGATTTAGACGAGGAAACAATTAAGGCTGCTTTAAAATCCCTGGGTAAGGAACTGGGTCTGAAGGGCAAACAAGTATTCATGCCGCTACGGGTGGCCCTGACAGGGGAGATGCACGGCCCCGAACTGTATCAGGTGATACCCCTGCTGGGCAAAGAAAAGACTGTTAAACGGCTGGAATACGCAATGTCTAAAATTTAAACTGGCGGGTGTTATTTGGAGAGAGAATCTATGCCCGCTTGAGCGTCACCGCAGCGCAGCGATAGAATCGGGGACATTCCCCGAAGGGGTGTGTCCCCATACCGTAATCGGGGAGACGATGGAACCGTCCCCATGGCGTAGCATAATAAGCAACCTTTCGCTGTAGTATTAGCTTTTAATAGTTATACAGTGTCCCGGAAATAATTTTAGATTCTGGAGGAATGAAAATGCTGGGATGGCTGCGCAGGGATATAAAAGCGGTATTTGAGCGGGACCCGGCCGCCAAAAGCGTACTGGAGGTTCTTTTGTGTTATCCCGGTTTGCATGCCATTACCATGCACCGGCTGGCGCATTTCTTTTATAGGAATAGGCTGTTTCTGGTGGCAAGACTGCTATCGCAGTTCTCCAGATTTATAACCGGTATAGAAATTCACCCCGGAGCCAGAGTCGGGGAAGGGCTTTTTATAGATCACGGTTCGGGAGTTGTCATTGGTGAAACCACCGAAATTGGGGATAACGTGACCTTGTACCAGGGGGTTACCCTGGGCGGCACCGGCAAGGAAAAGGGTAAGCGGCACCCCACCATTGGCGATAATGTTGTGATTAGCACCGGGGCAAAGGTGCTGGGTTCTTTTACCGTGGGGGAAAACTCTAAAATTGGCGCAGGTTCAGTTGTTTTGAAACCTGTTCCCCCCGGCAGTACCGTGGTGGGAGTTCCGGGAAAAATTGTGATGAGGGAAGGGCGCCGGGTGGATGATGCCGGTGGATCTTCCATCGACCTCAGGCACGATCAGCTTCCCGACCCGGTATCGGAGATGATGAGCTGTATGCTGCTCAATATTGAGCAGTTGGAAAAACGCATCCGGGAACTGGAACAAAGGGTGCCGGGTGTTCCATCCTCCCCCGGACTGGATAGCTGCGAAGGAGGCAAACTTAAGAATGCAGATTTATAATACCCTCACCAGGCGGAAGGAGAAATTTGTTCCGCGGGAAACAGGCAGGGTGGCCATGTATGTGTGCGGTCCGACCACCTATAATTTTATTCACCTGGGCAACGCCCGGGCCTTTGTAGTTTTTGACACAGTAAGAAGGTATTTCTTGTATAAGGGATACAAGGTACGGTATGTTCAAAATTTTACCGATATAGACGACAAAATTATCAAAAGGGCCAGGGAGGAGGGGGAAGATCCCATTCGACTGGCCGCTAAATATGTAGAAGAGTATTTTCACGACATGGATGCCCTGAATGTTTTAAGGGCCGACATTCACCCAAAGGTTTCAGAGCACCTTAATGAAATAATAGAAATGGTCAGGGTTCTGATTGAACGTGGCCATGCCTACGTGGTGGACGGAGACGTTTATTATAACATATCGTCTTTCGGGGGGTATGGAAAATTGTCCGGCCGCTCCCAGGAAGATATGCAGGCGGGGGCAAGGGTGGAAGTGGACCGGAGGAAAAAGCATCCCATGGACTTTGCCCTCTGGAAATCCGCCAAGGAAGGTGAGCCCGCCTGGGACAGCCCCTGGGGTCTGGGGAGGCCTGGCTGGCACATTGAATGTTCCGCTATGTCTCTTAAATATCTGGGTACAGATTTTGACATCCACGGCGGTGGTTTTGATCTTATTTTTCCTCACCACGAAAATGAAATAGCCCAGTCTGAAGCGGCCACTGGCGAGCCCTTTGCCCGCTACTGGATGCATAACGGCTTTATTACTATTAACCAGGAAAAAATGTCCAAGTCTTTGGGCAACTTCTTTTTGGTAAGGGAGATATTGGATAAATTTCCCCCGGATGTGGTGCGCTTTTTCCTGCTTTCCACTCATTACCGCAGTCCTCTGGACTTTGATGATGAAAAGCTTGCCGCCGCCGGGCGAGGGCTGGAGAGGGTGAAAAACTGCATTCGTGCCTTGAAGGAAGCATTACAGGGTAACCCACGGCATACTCTTTCCGGTGCCGACAAAACCTTTAACGAAGAGTTGGGAGGCCGGCTGGCAGAATTCAATTCCGCTATGGACGACGATTTCAATACCGCCCTGGCCACCGGCATACTTTTTGATGCGGTAGGTGATATTAATACCTATTTACACCATGCTGCACAAGCTGACGGTCCGTGCCTCGAAGCGCTGCATAAGGCCTTTAAAATTATTAAAACTTTCAACGGGGTGCTGGGGCTTTTTAAGATCGATGCCGGCGATAATATTATTATTGACGGTCAATCAGGGGCCGCTTCCGGTCTCGTGGAAGCCCTTGTTGAACTGATTATAAAGATGAGGCAGGAAGCGCGGGCCCGCAAGGATTTCGCGACTGCCGACAGCATAAGAAATGATTTGGGTAAACTGGGCATAATTCTTGAAGATACCCCCCGGGGAGTTCGCTGGAAGAGACAGGGGTAGAAGGATTGGAAAAGATTTTTGATACCCTTGACGGAGAAAAATTAAATCAAATTTCCCCACTGGAACTGGCCTATGTAGGTGATGCCGTGTATGAACTGGCTGTGCGCAGGCATTTAGTCGCCAGGGGTATTGCGGGGGTCAACAGGCTGCACCGTGAAGCGGTAAAATTCGTTTGCGCAGACACCCAGGCCAGGGTGCTGAGACTGCTTGAGCCCAGTCTTACCGAAGAGGAAATAAGGGTAGCCAAGAGGGGTCGCAATGCTAAAAGCGGACACGCCCCCAGGGGAGCCTGCGTGGTTAGTTACCGGCAGAGCACAGGGTTGGAAAGTCTGGTGGGCTACCTTTTTTTGAAAGGTGCTGCCGAAAGGCTAGAATTTATTATGGAGCAGGTATTTAACATAGTCGAGGCTGTTGATTAGGTTATTATTGGAGGATTTTATGTCCCAGGATTATAGTGACGAAAACATTTTATTGGGCAGAAACCCCGTGCGTGAAGCTTTACGGGCTGGCAGGCCGATCAATAAAATACTGCTGGCCGGAGGTGATTCTCCTCCCCTGCGGGAATTAGGCAGATTGGCCCGGGAGGCCGGTATACCAGTGCAACAGGTTGACCGGGCGAAACTCGATAAAATGGCGGGGGGGTTACCCCATCAGGGCGTTATTGCCTTTGCCTCGGTTCGGGATTATGTGGAAGTTGATGAAATTCTGGCCCGGGCAGGTGAAAAGCCTTTTCTCGTTATTCTTGACGAAATTAACGATCCGCATAATCTGGGGGCGATACTCAGAAGCGCCGATGCTGCCGGAGTGCACGGCGTGGTCATACCCAGGAGGCGCTCCGCCTCCCTTACTCCGGCGGTGGCAAGGGCATCGGCTGGAGCGGTGGAATATGTGCCGGTGGCCAGGGTGACGAATATTGTCCGTACCGTTGAGTCACTAAAAGAAAAAGGAATATGGATTGTGGGCGCCCATATGGAAGGCCAGTTGTACTGGAAAGCAAGCCTGGACGGCCCCCTGGCTCTGGTAATAGGTGGGGAAGAGAAGGGTCTGGGCAGGCTGGTAAGGGAAAAATGCGACCAGCTGGTTAGCCTGCCCATGCTGGGGCGGGTAAGCTCACTTAACGCCTCGGTGGCTGCGGCTCTGCTTTCCTATGAAGTATTGCGGCAGAGGGGACGGGCGCAATATGAACGATTATCTCATCGTGGACGGCTATAATATCATATATGCCTGGCCTGTGCTCCAAAAATTAAAGGATACCAGTCTCGGGCACGCCAGATCCAGGTTGGTGGATATACTAACTAATTATGCGGCTTTAAGCGGCGAACGGGTAATTGTGGTTTTCGATGCACACCTTGTGAAAAACAACCAGGAACATAGCGAAACTGTGGACGGAGTAGAGATTATATATACCCAGGAAGGTGAAACCGCCGACGCAGTTATTGAAAAACTAGTGGGTACACTGCCGGATCGGGCCACCGTATTTGTCGCTACCTCGGACTGGGACGAGCAGAGAATTGTTTTTGGCCGGGGTGCGTATAGGCTTACACCGAAGGAATTACTGGCCAGGATAAAGAAACTTAAAAAAGAAGGGGAGCAAAAATATCAGTCCGCCACACCCGCCGATTCTTATCTGGAGAACAGGCTGGTGGATGAAATCCGTAAAGCTCTGGAGAACTGGCGCCGGGGGAAGGGATAGGGGCTGTACAATTTGTCTTGACGCACGTTTTTATCCTGGGATATAATAAGCTTGTCTTTTAAAAACGCATGACAATGCTACACTGCCTTAATCCGTGTAGATGCTAAAGTATGGGATTTTAGGCGCTTTTGCGCAGTGTCCGATGACAGAGATGGCATGTAAAATAGCGGCGGTAGTGCAAACCGCAGGGAGGTTGTTTTATAACTACCTAGTCTATGTCTGACGACAGTTCTGGCCCGGCTTTATTTGTTTTAACGGAGTAAGGCCTTTTTATTTTTCTTGTGCTGGTGGAGATGTTTGTGACACACATAGCGGGGGGGATATTGTGAGCCTGAATGTCCAGAGGGAGGTTCCCGGCGGTTTTCATTTAATGATTGACGAGGATGTAGTGGAGTTTGCCAGGGAAGGTGACGACGGGGCACTGGAGTACCTTATCAATAAATATAAGAATTTTGTCCGCGCCAAGGCCCGCTCCTATTTTTTGATCGGGGCCGACCGTGAGGATATTATCCAGGAAGGAATGATTGGCCTGTATAAGGCTATTCGTGACTTCCGGATGGACAAATTATCTTCTTTCAGAGCCTTTGCCGAGTTGTGCATTACCCGTCAGATTATTACCGCCATTAAAACGGCCACACGACAGAAGCATATTCCGTTGAACTCATACGTATCACTAAACAAGCCAATATACGACGAAGACTCGGACCGCACCCTGCTGGATGTAATTTCCGGCACCAAAATCACCGACCCGGAAGAGTTAATAATCAGCCGGGAAGAATTTGATGATATTGAGGAGAAGATGGGCGAAATATTAAGTTCCCTGGAGTGGAAGGTGCTCATGTCCTACCTTGAGGGCAAATCCTACCAGGAGATCGCGGAAGACCTGAAAAGGCACGTAAAGTCCATCGACAATGCCCTGCAAAGGGTGAAGCGTAAATTGGAAAGATACCTTGAAAAGAGAGAAGCTTAAGCCAACTGATTGAATAATTAGCTGTTAAAACCTGGTCCGCAGATGGCCAGGTTTTATGTTTTGCCGGAGCCTGCTTCACGCATGTGGATTGATTTCTTTCTGGTGTAAGGGAGCTACTGCTGTCGTACTAACGGCAAAAAAGTAAATATTATGCAGTGGTCATGGTATTGACACTGGTTTGTTTTTCTGTTAACATAATTCTTGCGCCTGAGTTAAGACCTTTGCCGGCGTAGCTCAATTGGCAGAGCAGCTGATTTGTAATCAGCAGGTTGCGGGTTCGAGTCCCATCGCCGGCTCCAATTGAGAAGTGAGAAGTGAGAAGTAAGAAGTGAGACGTTGGATTAAGAAAGAATTTGCTAAAAGCAAATTCCAAAAAAGAATCTTACCTCTAACCTCTCACCTCCCACGTCTAATATGGAGGGGTTCCCGAGCGGCCAAAGGGAGCAGACTGTAAATCTGCCGGTAGACACCTTCGCAGGTTCGAATCCTGCCCCCTCCACCAAAACTACCATAAGGTTAACGCAAAATATTGTTTGATTTTATAGTATGTATGTGATATAATATGTTTTGTCGTCGCGGGGTGGAGCAGCTGGCAGCTCGTCGGGCTCATAACCCGAAGGTCGTAGGTTCAAATCCTACCCCCGCAACCAAAATGCCGCTATAGCTCAGTAGGTAGAGCGCATCCTTGGTAAGGATGAGGTCACCGGTTCAAATCCGGTTAGCGGCTCCATACCAAATGGCGGCGTAGCTCAGTTGGTTAGAGCACACGGTTCATACCCGTGGTGTCCGGGGTTCAAGTCCCTGCGCCGCTACCAGAAGTATATCCGGCTGGTAAGCCGGTTTTTTTGCATTTCAGGCTGAGTATTACATAAAAATTTAAACGATCTGGGAGGATTTTTACAGTCGATATCGAAAATACTTTTTTGTAATTTTCGACTGTATAAAGCGAAGTATAATGGTAATAACTTTTAAGGATGTCAAAAAATTGTATTAACCCTGGTAATTGATTCGAGGGAGGAAGTATACAAATGGGAAAGGCAAAGTTTGAGCGCAACAAACCGCACGTAAACATTGGGACCATTGGGCACGTAGACCATGGCAAGACAACCCTTACGGCGGCCATAACCGTAGTGCTGTCCACCGTGGGTCAAGCATCGGTAAAAAAATACGATGAAATCGACAACGCCCCGGAAGAACGTGAGCGCGGCATAACCATCAACACCGCCCACGTGGAATACGAAACGAACAACAGGCACTATGCCCACGTGGACTGCCCCGGCCACGCGGACTACGTAAAGAACATGATCACCGGCGCAGCCCAGATGGACGGAGCTATACTGGTGGTATCGGCGGCAGACGGCCCCATGCCCCAGACTCGTGAGCACATTCTGCTGGCCCGTCAGGTAGGCGTACCCTACATCGTAGTATACCTGAACAAAGCTGATATGGTAGACGACCCCGAACTATTGGAACTGGTAGACATGGAAGTAAGAGAACTACTGTCCATATACGAATTTCCCGGCGACGACATACCCATCATCACCGGCTCAGCCTTAAAAGCGCTGGAATGCGGCTGTGGCAAAAAGGAATGCGAATGGTGCAAGAGCATCTGGGAACTGATGGACGCAGTAGACAGCTACGTACCCACACCGGTGCGCGCCTTAGACAAACCCTTCCTTATGCCCGTAGAAGACGTATTCAGCATCACCGGGCGCGGCACAGTAGCCACCGGCAGAATCGAGCGGGGCGCCGTCAAAGTGGGCGAAGAAATAGAAATAGTAGGTCTGCAGGAGAAACCGCGTAAGACCGTGGTAACCGGAGTAGAAATGTTCCGTAAACTGCTGGACCGCGGCGAAGCGGGAGACAACGTGGGCTGCCTCTTAAGGGGCGTAGACCGTAAAGAAATTGAGCGCGGTCAAGTATTGGCGAAACCCGGCAGCATCAAACCGCACACCCATTTCAACGCTGAAATATACGTACTGACCAAGGAAGAGGGTGGCCGGCACACACCGTTCTTTAACGGCTACCGCCCGCAGTTCTACTTCAGGACCACCGACGTTACCGGCGTAGCCGAACTGCCCGAGGGAGTGGAAATGGTGATGCCCG
>Ga0209643_1001402_pt1 | contig 22913 bp, 18 predicted proteins | sample AutmiccBRH37_all_FD_187383 | JGI IMG/M metagenome (GOLD analysis project Ga0209643, IMG submission 187383) | Deep subsurface microbial communities from Mt. Terri, Switzerland - Autotrophic microbial communities BRH/37_all (SPAdes) (version 2) | ecosystem: Environmental > Aquatic > Deep... | reverse complement strand
TGCGAATCGTCATATCACCCACGGGCTGTGCGAATCGTCATATCACCCACGGGCTGTGCGAATCGTCATATCACCCACGCCCCGCCTGATCTTCGTCATTTCACCCTCGGGCACAAGCCCGATCGTCATTTCACCCACATTCGTTCGACATATCACCCACAAACCGATCGTCATTTCACACACGCGAATTCGACATATCACCCACAAGAGGGCTCCGAGCCTAATGTTGAAAGATGCGTGAATCCAATACCTACAGGCCGGTCGTTAAGACTGGCTCCAGACCGTAACACTCTTAAACACGATTCATTTTAACATATAAAAACACTAGCGCGCGCACGCGCGCGTAGGGCTATCCAGGAGGTCCTATCCGGCGACATCGGAGCACAGACGGTCTCGATGATCTTGGACAGAGGGAAGGGGGAAGGGGAGATTGCCCTCAGTTGAGAAAGAGCCATGTCCTACAAACCAACAGCCGAAACACTGAAGATCGTCGAGCGATTGGGAGGCACCTGGCACGGCGCCTATGGAATGTGCCGCTGCCCGGCCCACGAGGACAGCGAGCCTAGCCTCTCGATCAAGCAGGGTCGAACATCGATCCTCGTCCACTGCTTTGCAGGATGTGAAGGCGGTGACATCATGAGCGCCATTCGACACGTCCTGGGATCGTCGGTAGCTCGGCAGGAGCCCGAACGGGCACCATACCGTCCCAAACGACTGCTCCACCTTCCCCTTTGGGACACAGCCACGCCAATCGACGGCACCTTGGCGGAGAAGTACCTGAAAGACATCCGAGGTATCACATTCATCCCCAACGACGTCCGTTTCCACCCCCGATGCCCGAAAGGCAAATCGCCGAAAACGGAGTTCCTTCCGGCGCTGCTCGTGGGAATTTTCAAAGACGGAACCCTAATCGCCGTCCAGCGGATTTTCCTCGACCCCCGCACTGCGCGGTACACCGCGAAGATGATCCTCGGCGACTCTCGCGGAGGATCATGGCCATCCGGTTTTTCCGGTGAGCACATGGCGATCGCCGAGGGGTTCGAAACCGCGTGCGCTTATCAGCAGATCACGGACCAAGAAGCTGGCACCTGCTTCGGGACCCGAAACTTCCCGATATTCGAACCTCCCGAAGGCATCTCACGGATAACGCACCTTCCGGACAACGACGCCGAAGGCCTGGCATTCGTCCAGAAGGCCACTGAGGTGCGCAAAACCCAAGGCTACCTCACCAGAACCAAACTTTGCCCTGCCAACTTCAAGGACTGGGCGGACATACTGGCGCCTCATAGCGACAACTAACACCAGATCGCCAAGAGACCGCCCGAGAGGAGAGGGGGAAGGGGATGGCAGATTGAATGCCATTTCCGAGGAGGTCTCCCGTGCAGTCTACCCTGTTCCGTTCCCATGCTGTTGCCAAGGCTGCCGCTGCCCTCAGCGAAACGCTGACCTTCGATGCAGTCGTCACGCGTCAAGTCCTGAACGAAGCCATGCAAGCGTCATTCGGCACGTCCGACGCGACGGGCGATTGGTCACAGCGCGACAGTTTCGAAATGCTCGAACTCGCCGTCGCGCGCCTGATCTCGCGAAGCGAACCGGTCGACGCCAGCACCATCTGCGAATTCGCCGCCTCGCTCCCGACGCAGACTGTGCGGAGCGAAGAGCAGGTGGAGTACCAGCAATTCTCCACCCCCATCGATATCTCGTGGCTTGTTTCCACCCTGGCCGAGATAAGCGCCAGCGACGTCGTCCTCGAGCCGTCCGCTGGCACGGGACTGCTCGCGGCACCTGCTATCGCAAAAGGCGCCAATGTCCATCTGAACGAGCTCAACCAGCACCGGTTCGAACTCCTTCAGACCACCTTTCCCGCGATCAATTTGACTCGCTACGACGGGTCGAAAATCGACACGCTGCTGGCTTCCGCCGTTCGCCCAAGCGTCGTCATCATGAATCCGCCATTCTCCCGCGACGTGGGCCGCGGCGAAGACCCATACGCGGCCGTCCGCCACCTCAGGAGCGCCCTTCGCCTTCTTCGTCCAGGTGGCCGCCTCGTCGCAGTCATGCCCGACTGGTTTGCGAACTCGGGGCGCATGAAGGACATCTTCGAAAAGACCTTCGCCAATGCAAACTTGTTTTACAGCGCGCGACTAAGCGAAGGCGCGTACAAGAAGCACGGTACGTCGATCGCCGTTCGTCTCTACGCCATCGACAAGGTCCCCGGCTCGACCAACGTCAGCACGATCGTGAGACCCACCGCTCTCGACCTCATCAGCGAATTGCCGACCCTTCCGACTCGCGCGCCCCTCACCACGCCGCGCCTGGCAATCCCGATGAAGACCGGGAAAAGCCTGATCGCCGGGACCAAGACCATCAAACCGGTGACCATCGCGCCAATCCGCGCAGCACAACGGAATGACGTTCTCCCGGTCGAATACGACATCCTCGAAGAACCGGCGCCGGCAGGCGAACAGGTCGGAATCTACATTCCCTACAGACCCTCACGCGTCCGCTTCGCCAGTGCTGGTCAGCACCCAACCGCGCTCGTTGAGTCGATTGCGATGGGTTCGATCCCGATGCCCAAGCCGACGTATCAGCCGAAGCTCCCCGAACTGGCGGTCTCGCAGCGTTTGCTCTCAGACGCCCAGCTTGAAACGACGCTTTATGCAAACACGCAATGGGAGATGTATCTGCCGGGGCGGTTCAAGTGTCCCGAACAGGGCATCCTCTTGCAGGAACACGCCGAAGGTGACGCCTATCGAAAAGGCTTTTTCCTCGGCGACGGGACCGGGGCAGGGAAGGGGCGTCAGCTTGCAGCCTGCATCATGGAGCAATGGCTCCGCGGCAACCGGCGTGCCATCTGGATTTCCAAGAACGAACCACTCCTGGAAGACGCCCGCCGCGACTGGGCCGACCTTGGTGGCATCCCCAACGACATCGTTCCGATCGGCCAGTGGAAGATTCATGAACCGATTGCGATGCAAGAGGGCATTCTCTTCGTCACCTATCCCACCTTGCGCTCGCAGCGCGAAAACAACACTCGGCTGCGGCAGATCCTCGATTGGGCGGGCCCCAACTTCAGCGGTGTCATTGCATATGACGAAGCTCACGAGATGGGAGGCGTCGCCGGCGGCGAAGGTTCGCGCGGCAAGGTCGACGGTTCCCAACAGGGGATCGCCGGCGTCGCCTTGCAAAACCACCTTCCCGACGCGCGCGTGATCTATGCGTCAGCCACCGGTGCCTCCGACGTCAACAACCTGGCATACGCCGTTCGCCTCGGACTTTGGGGCCCGGGTACTGCCTTCAAGGACCGGGAAAGCTTCATCGCCCAGATCCGCGAGGGCGGCATCGCAGCGATGGAACTGGTGGCACGCGACCTGAAAGCCAATGGCCAATACATCGCACGATCGCTGTCGTTTGCCGGTGTCGAATATGAGATCCTCAAGCACCAGCTAACCCCCGACCAAATCGAGATCTACGACATCTACGCGCAGGCCTGGGCGATCATCCACCAGAACATGGAAACAGCCCTGGCGATGACGTCCGTCGTTGACGACATCGACGGCGGAACCCTGAACTCTGGCGCAAAGTCCGCTGCACGCAGCCGCTTCGAGAGCACCAAGCAGCGCTTTTTCGGCCAACTGATCCTGTCTCTCAAGCTGCCGAGCATGATCGCGGACATGGAGCAGAAGCTCGACGCCGGATTCTCCTGCGTCGTCCAGATCGTCACAACGGCAGAATCGATCCTAGACAGGCGGCTCAATCGCCTCGATCCCCACGCGGCAGCGAACCTCGAGATCGACCTGAGCCCACGCGAATACGTTTAATGTGGAGCTCCACATTAAACATATTCTTTGCAGTCGCAGTTTATGTCGAGCGTGGCGGCGAGAGACGCAGGTTTCCTTCGGTTTTCCATGATTTCACTCCAGATAATTACGGTTCCCTCGACCTGAACAAGTCGAAGGAACCAACATGCGATCAAGATCATTATTGTCGTTTCGAGCGGCCCGGCTCCGGGTCGAAGACCCGCCCAGTCACGACGCTCTACTCACCGCATTCCTCTCCTCTCTGTCGCTCGACGAGAGGTCAGGCAGTGCGATTCTGTTTGGCGCTGCGGCCCGTCATTTCCTGCATTGGATGGAACTGCATGGGATCGCGATCCGCACGATCGACGATCGGACCGTTCGGCGGTTCGAGAAGCATCGGTGCCGTTGCCACCGGTATTCGGCGCAGCAGCCAGTCTATAAGGCGGACATTGCAGCGCGAGTCAGGCGCTTCGTCCGCTTCCTGGAGGATCAAGGCTACGTCGGTGTCGACGACGGGATCGACGATCTGCCACGGCACCTCGCCGACTATTTCGATGGGATCGATCGCTTGCAACTCGCGCAAGGACCGGCCCAGTCCTATCGATCCGAGGCCGAGCATTTCGCGGCCTGGCTTCGCATTGCGCGACGACAATGGGCCGATATCGATGACACGATCATCGACCAGTACGGCGCGCATGATTGTCGATGTCCGGTCTGGCGCAAGCGAGGCAAGCTTGTTGCCTCGGGCGCGAAGCGGCGGCGGCGAGGCGCTCGGCACTTCGTCGAGTTCTTGCGCGACCGCGGTGTCATCCCTTCAGTCGAACTGGTGTCGGATGACGACCCGCACATGGCGGCATATCTGGCATGGCTCAAGCAACACCGCGGCGCGACCGATGAGACGATCCGGCGCTACCGGGCCGATATCAGGCGGCTCGCGCCTATGCTCGGCGAGCCTTCACAATGGGATGCAGCCGTCCTCAGACGGGCGTTTCAACAACGAAGCAAGGAGACGCCGGGTTCGGCATCACTGCTCGTCACGATAATACGGAGCTATATTCGGTTCCTGGTCGTGCAGGGTATTTGCCGTCCAGCTTTGTTGCACGCGATCCCATCAGTGCAACGCTACCGTCTTTCGACGCTGCCCCGGCACGTTAACCCGGCAACGATCGAGCAGATCATCGGCGCATGTCCGACTGATCGCCCGGTGGAAGTTCGGGACAAGGCCATCATTCTCCTGCTCGCCCGGCTTGGCCTGCGTGCCGGTGATATTCGGGATATGCACCTCGACGATATCGACTGGCGCTCGGGCCACCTGACGGTCAAGGGCAAGACGCGTCGGCCTGATCGCCTGCCATTGCCTCAGGACGTCGGTGACGCGATCCTGGACTACATTGCCACGGCGCGTCCCAAGACCGCCGATCCGCATCTGTTCGTGCGCGCGCAAGCCCCGTTCCGTTCGTTCCGCTCATCGGCGGAGATCGCCGGCATCGTTGCACGCACGCATGAGCGCGGCGGGATCGAAGGCGTGCCGACCGGATCGCACATTTTCCGGCATTCGCTTGCCACCAACTTGCTGCGCGCGGGCGCAGGGCTGGAGTCCGTTGGAACGATCCTGCGCCACAGCTCGCCCGAGACCACCGCCATCTACGCCAAGGTCGACCTGCCGATGCTCATGAAAATCGCGCAGCCATGGCCGGGAGAACCGTCATGCTGAGCACGCAGATTGCCAGATACGTCTCGCTGTATCGCAGCTTGGGGCGGAAGTTCTCGGAACAGGAACGACTGCTGCGCCAATACGCCGCTTTCGCTGAACGCTTCGGTGACCGGCACACCCGAGTGCAGCGCATCTACGACTGGTGCCACACGGCAAGCTCGCAAAACGTGGCTCGCCATAGGTACGACGCTGCTCGTAACTTCAGCCTTTTCGCTCATGCCGAGGACCCAGACAACGAAGTCCCGCCTGTCGGCGTTTTCGGCCGGGGGAAGCGGCCACGTCCCACTCCGACCATAATCGAAGCGGACCAGGTGCGGGCGATCATGGCGGCGGCATTGAACGTTCCGCCCCATGGCACGATTAGCCCATACACGTACCATTACCTGTTCGGCCTGCTCGCGGCGACAGGTCTCCGGATTTCCGAGGCTCTCGCGCTACAGTGCAACGATCTGGTCGAGGATGGGCTGGTCGTCCGCAACGGCAAGTTCGGCAAGCAGCGACTGATCGCCTTGCAGCCATCGACGCGCCAAGCACTCGAAGCCTACATTGCGATCCGCGCGAAGCACCCGGCCAAGTGTAATGACCTGTTCGTCACTATCCGGGGGCGGGCGCCGCACAAGGTGCGCGCCCACGTCGTGTTCGTCAGGTTGGCCCGGCTTCTCGGATATCGTGGAGCAACCGGTACGGCAGGCATGCGACTCCACGATCTGCGACATACGTTCGCTGTTCGCTCGCTTGAGTCCTGCCCGCGTGACAGGGAGGCCATTGCCCACCACATGGCCGGTCTCAGTGTCTACCTGGGGCACGCGTCGATCGCCAACACGTACTGGTATCTCGAAGCCACGCCAGTGCTGCTGCGCGACATTGCGGCTGCAAGCGAGCAACTTTTTCAAGGAGAAGCGGCATGACGGCGCTTGCTCCCCATCTCTCAGCATATCTGCGGGAACATCTGCCGCGCGAACGCGCCGTCAGCCCGCACACGGTGAAGACCTATGCCAACTGCTTCGTCCTCCTCGTCCAGTTCGCTGCCGATCGGCTGAAGCGCCGACCGACCGATCTCGAGGTTGAGGATCTCGGCACAGACATGATCATGGCCTTCCTCGATCATGTGGAGATCGGCCGCGGCAGCTGCGTGCGGACCCGCAATGGCAGGCTCGCCGCGATCCGATCCTTCTTCCGATACATCGAGTACCGGATTCCAGCCTGCCTCGATCAGGCACTCCGTGTCAGAGCAATCCCGACCAAGAAGACAGACAAGGCGCTGATCGATTACCTCGACCGGGCCGAGATCAAGGCTTTGCTCGATACACCCGATCCCCGGACACGCCTCGGCACCCGTGATCGCGCGATGCTGCATCTTACCTATGCTGGCGGACTGAGGGTGTCGGAACTCGTAACGCTGCAACTGGGCGATTTCCCGGACCGCTCCCTGTCCACCATGCACATCATGGGCAAAGGGCGACGTGAACGGGTCCTGCCGCTGTGGAAGGAGACCCAGATCGCATTGCGCGCATGGCTTGCGATCCGGCCTCAAGTTGAGGTCACCGAGATTTTCCTCAATGCCAACGGGCAGCCGATGACCCGCGACGGATTTGCGTTCCGATTGGCCGAGCACGTCAAGACGGCAGCGACGAAGCAGCCGTCGATCCTTGGGAAGCGCGTCACACCCCACGTGCTTCGTCATTCTTGCGCGATGCACACGCTCGCGGCGACGGGGGACATTCGCAAGGTCGCATTATGGCTCGGCCACGCCAGTATCCAGAGCACCGAGACCTACTTGCGCGCCGATCCCGAAGAGAAGCTGCAGATTCTCGCAGCCCACGGTGCCCCTGCGATCAAGCCGGGGCGCTTCAAGCCGCCTTCCGACGCCTTGATCACAATGCTCACCGACGTTCGAAGGCGGGCCTGACCCGTCTTCGAACACTCCCTCTAACCCGCATATTATCTGGAGTGAAATCATGGAAAACCGAAGGAAACCTGCGTCTCTCGCCGCCACGCTCGACATAAACTGCGACTGCAAAGAATACGTCATCGACTATCTCGAACGCGCGTTCCCCGTGCGACAGATGATCGAATTCAAGGATTACGAAGGACGCACGCGGTCCGAACCCATGACCGACTCCGCCGGCAACCCGGTCCTCAACCAGCAGGCATTGCAGCTGCGGGACTCCCTCATCGAGCAGCTATGTGGTTTGCCGCCGATCCCCGCGGCTCTCGACGCCATCATCGATCACTTCGGTCCTGACCGGGTCGCCGAAATCACCGGACGAACGAAGCGCCTGCTCACGCTCGCTAACGGCGAACAGAAGCTCGAAACGCGGTCGCTCCGCTCCAACCAGGCAGAAACGACAGCCTTCATGTCAGGCCAGAAGCGGATCCTCGTGTTCAGCGACGCGGGCGGGACCGGACGGTCCTACCATGCCAGCCTCACTGCAGAGAACCGGCAGCAGCGTGCCCACTACCTCGCGGAACCAGGCTGGCGCGCCGACCGGGCGATTCAGGGCCTCGGGCGGACCCACCGGACGCATCAGGCGAGCGCCCCGCTATTCATCCCGGTTACATCCGACGTGAAGGCCGAACTGCGCTTCACCTCTACGATCGCCCGCCGCCTCGACAGTCTAGGCGCACTCACCAGAGGGCAACGGCAGACAGGTGGCCAGAACCTTTTCGATCCCGCCGACAACCTGGAAAGCAGCTACGCGAAGGCCGCGCTGACCTCCTGGTATCACCTCCTCTACAGCGGCAAACTGAAGTCGGTATCGCTCGAGGACTTCCAGCGAATGACGGGGCTCGAGCTGGTCGATCAGGATGGATCCTTGAAGGAAGACCTGCCGCCGATCACCCGTTTCCTCAACAGGCTGCTCGCCCTCAAGATTGCTGTCCAAAACACGATCTTCGACGAATTCCTCGCGCTCATCGAAACCCGTATTCAGGCCGCACGCGATGCCGGGACACTGGATATCGGCGTCGAGACGATCCCCGTTGAACACTTCGAGGTGATGGACGACATCCTCCTGCGCACCGACCCGGTCAGCGGCGCAACCACCCTCCTGAAATACGTCAAGATCGGGGTGCGCAAACGCCCCACTTCCCTCGCTCGCATCCTGAAAATTGCTGAAAGTCACCGCTCAAGCTTCCTGCACAACAAACAATCGGGCCGCGTCGCGCTTCGTCTGCCGACAGGACCAACCATGACCGACATGGGCGACTTCCTCAGCCGGTCGGAACTGATGCACCCGCTCCGGCGCGAGATCATCTACGACAGCAAGCTCGAAAATTCGCACTGGCGCAAGATCAACCGCGCACGCTTCAGCGAGCTCTGGCAGGCGGAATATGATGCCAGCTTCGACCAGATCGACGAGGACCTGGTCTACATGGCAACAGGGCTGTTGCTGCCCATCTGGAACCGCTTCCCCAACCAGTTCATCTCGATCAAGCGGATCTCGGCCGACGATGGTTCCTCGCTTCTCGGACGTATTGTCGACCAGATCGACGTGCCACGCTTCCTTGAGGCCTTCGGCAAGAACACCGGGGCAGTGCGTCTCGACCCGACCCAGGTTCTGGACCGGCTGAACGCCGGACAAGCCGTACCGATCACCGGCACGAACGACATCATCTTCAAGCGCAGCCTGGTCAACGGGACTAACCGGTTCGAAGTCTCCAAATACCCCTATTCGTGGCTGTCGTTCCTGAAATCGCTCGGCTGCTTCACCGAGGTAATCGCCTACAAGACACGCATTTTTGTCCCCACAGACCAAGCCGTCGAGGTGATCACCGCCATCATCGAACACAACTAGACAGGAGCCCAACATGGCATCGATCCTGCAACTGCCTGCCATGCTCTCCGAGGATGCGCAGGCGATCGGTTTTGCAGCCCACTACCGTGTCCCGCACCTCCCCATCGACGTTCCGGACGGAGGCTTCACCATCACCGTGAAAACAGCGCGAGGAAGACGAGTTACCTTCTTCTTCGGCCCAGCATACGGGCCCGGCGAACCCGAAGTCGTGCACATTCAGTACCACGATCGAGGTTCGTCATTCGACGCCGGCGACGGCACTCCGACGCCAACATTCGACGTCTACGGTGTCGGCATCGGGGACCAGTCCCAAACGGACAGCCGCCGGCTCCCGGACAGCGAGAAGCCCACGATCGTCGTCATCCCGCTCGAATCAGCTGCGGGATGAACCCTGCCGCACAAGGCCCCATCCTGCCTTTCCCCGCCGTTCAAGAGGGGAGGGGGAAGGGGGAAGTGATCGATTGAGATCGCACCAAGGAGTATCCGACCATGAACATCAACATCCCCGCTTCGAAGCTGCGGCTTTCGGAGAAGAACGTCCGCAAGGACGCTGCCCACCTCAATATCGAAGGCCTCGCCGCGGACATCGCTGCCAAGGGCCTCATCAACAACCTCTTCGTCGAGCCGCTCCAGCGCCCCAAGGGACACTACGCCGTGCTCGCAGGCGGCCGCCGCCTCCGCGCCATCCAGCACAACATCGAGACCGGCGTTTTCCCTGCCGACTACGAGGTCAGCTGCAAGGTGAAGGACACCGAGACCCTCTCGTCCGAAATCAGCCTAAGCGAAAACTTCCAGCGCCAGGACATGACCCCTGCCGATGAAATCGTCGCCTTCTCCAATCTTGCGGATGAAGGCCAGACTTCGGAAGAAATCGCGCGGCGCTTCGGGCTCGACAAGCGCAATGTCGATGCACGCCTGCGACTCTCGCATGTCGCTCCCACCATTCTCGACGCATTGCGTGCCGGCAAGATCACCCTCGCGCACGTGAAGGCCTACGCCCAGGCTCCCAGCGTCGAGGCACAGCTGCAGGTCTTCGACAGCTACTCGTACTGGAACCCCGACCAAATCCACCGGCACTTCACCAGCGAGACGATTTCGGCAAGCTCGGCCATCGCCAAGTTCGTGACGGACGAAACCTACCGCGAAGCCGGGGGCCGCGTCGAGCTGGACCTGTTCAGCGACGACGGCGCCATCTGGCTCGACACCGACATAGCCCACCAGCTCGCCAGCGACGGAATGAGCGCGATCGCGACGAAGCTCCTCGAGCAGGACAAGCTCGCATGGGTTCGGCCGATCCTTGCAACGCGCGTCCCCTGGCAGGAAACCGACAAGCTGCATACCGTCCACCTTCCGCGCCGCGCTCTGACCGACGCCGAGAACGAACTCCACGACGAGTTGATGCAGAAATACAGTGATGCCGAGCAGCGCTATAACCAGGCTGCGGAAGCCAGCGACGAGGAGAAGGCCGCCGCTGCCGACATGGAAGCGCTCGAGAAGCAGCTCGACGAGCTCGAACCGGGCCCGGTCGAATTGTCGGAAGCCGCACGCGCCCAGGTCGGCCGCTTCCTCATCCTCACCGACGCCGGCGAAGCCGCGTATGAACGGTCCTTCTACTCCGAACGCCGCATCAACATCGACGGCCACGGCGAAATCATCGTCCATACCACGACGACGCCGAACGGCCCGGGTCAGCCGACGATCCTCCCAGACGGGCGAACCGTAGCGGAACCTGCCAAGCCGGCTCTCTCCGCCAAGCTCGCCGACGAGCTCAAGCTGCAGCGCCGCGACGTGTTGGCGGCCCATATCGCCTCGAACCCGGAAATGGCGATGAACTACATGCTTTTCTCACTCGCCTATGCTAAGATGACGCACGCCGGCTCCAGCACCGGCAGCACCATCTCCCCGGGCAGCCCGCAGGATGGATGCACCGACTACCCCAAGGGCGCCGCGAACGACCATCTCAACGCCGTATTCGATGCGCTCAATACCGACTGGTACAACCTACCGACGATCACGCAGCGGTTCGACGCTTTCACGCTGCTGGGTGACGACGACAAGGCGGCCTGGGTCGCTTACGTCATGTCGACGACGCTCGTTGCTCTCAACGGGTTCGGGATGTCCGCCGACCATTCGCTGCAGGCCCACATCGCGGATCTGCTTCAGATCGACTTCGCCGCCATGTGGCGACCAACCGCAGCCAACTACTTCGACCGGGTCAAGAAGGAGGTCATCCTCGACGCGCTCGAGCAGGTTGGCGGCGAAACGCTCCGTCTGCGCTACAACGCGGCCAAGAAGCGCGAACTCGCGACGACTGCCGAGACGATCTTCGGGGGACAGGCCATTCTCGACCCCGAGGTCAAGGCCGCGGCAGTCGCATGGATGCCGCCGGAGCTCACCTTCGGACGCGAACTGGAGGCCAACGCGAAGCGGATCGAGGCTGCGGACCGCAACCCCGACGACGACGCCGGTGAAGGCTTCCAGGACGACGACGGCAGCATCGGCATCGAAGATGAGGACCACGATCTGACGGACGGTGACCAGTCGACCGGTGACGACGATCTCGACCTGCTCGAGACCAGCGAGCTGGCCGAAGACGCCTGACCCGGCAAAAACTACTCCTTGGCGAAGGCCGTCGTTCGCGCGGCGGCCTTCAACCACGGGACGGCTTCGCGCCGGCCCTTTTCGTCGTGAACTCTCACAGGAGACCACGATGGCACGCCAAAAGACCCCTCGCGATCCCGCTCAGGAAATCGCCGATTTCTTCATCGCCAAGCTCGAAGCCGGCGTTCGCCCCTGGGTGCGCCCATGGACCACATCTTTCATTGATGATTGCCCCCTGCGCGCAAACGGCGAGAAATATCACGGCATCAACCACTTCTGGCTGACGCTGATGCGCGACAGCCACGGCTACGACTCGCCGTACTGGATGACCTACAAGCAGGCCGAGGAACTTGGTGGGCAGGTCCGCAAGGGCGAGCGCTCGCAGATCGCGATCTTCTACAAGGTCGGCCAGACCAAAGGCTCCGGAACTCCGCCCGATGAATATGATCCGACCAACGACAGCCATGAAGCGGCGCGCACGTACCGGATGCTGCGCTACTACGCCGTGTTCAACGCCTCGCAGATCGAAGGGCTGCCGGATCACTTCTATGCGAAGCCGATCGAGCGTCCGATCCCGCCCTCGGAGCATCGCGAGAAGATCGACGCCTATTTCTCCAAGGTGCCCGCGATTATCCGCCATGGCGGTGACAGGGCCTACTATTCGCCATCCAGCGACCACGTGCAGATGCCGAACCCCGAGGCCTTCAAAACCTACGAGGACTATGCCTCGACGCTTGCCCACGAGCTCACGCACTGGACTGGCGGAAAAACACGTCTGAACCGTACCTTCGGAAAACGCTTCGGCGACACCGACTACCAGTTCGAAGAACTCGCCGCGGAGATGGGTAGCCACCAGGTCACTCGCTATCTCGGTCTGCCGGACTTCATCCACGATCGCGAGGCTTCATACATCGCATCCTGGATCAAGGGCCTTCGCAACGAGAAGCACGCGATCCTTGCAGCGGCCGCGAAGGCATTCGAAGCCTTCACCTACCTGCAGACCTTCCAGCAGACCGACAGCGAACAGCTGCCGATCGCCGCTTGAGGAGGTCACCGTGAACCTCAGCTTCAACCTCGATTTCCGCTTCAGACGCGCTCTGCAGCCCCAAGGGCTGCGCATCGTCCAAACGACCAACCAGGCCATCCTCGAGGCGATTCAAGACTGCCGCAACAGCGGGCTTGATCCGGGAGAGTGCCCAGCTGTGAAGCTTTTGTCTCGCCATCTCCGGCGAATTGTCGACGGGATCGACATCGACATGGTTCACCCCGAAGACGCTCGGCTTCGCCACCAGTGCAACGTCGCCATAGAGCAGATGCGGGCACAACCTCTCCTGCAGACGCTGATGCGGGTGCGCGCATGGACCGATCCTGACGGAAAGCGATCTTTCCACACCGAAGCCGCTCGCTCCCTGCGCGAACTCGCCAAGGCCTTGGGGCTCGGCCGCGGCGACTACGACCTGCGATCCAACAAGGCGGGTCCGGCAGTCTCGGGCGAGATCACTCTCCATGCTGACCGCCTCTATGTGCAGATCAGCCAGCCCTTCGTCGCCGGAAGCGAGATCCTGTACCGGCGCGTGGACAGCCGCACCGACTATACCGGCAAACGCAACCATTACGCAGCCATCGACAAGGCTCTCGATCCGTCGACGCTGGCGGCCACGATCAGAAGGAACCTGTGCCTTGAAAACGCCCACGCTTGATCGCCGCGACACGGTCAGTCCTTTCCAGCGAAGCCGCCTGTGCAACCTGGAAACTGCCGGCGCCGTCGCAAACCAGATCACCGAAAACTCAGGTCGTGCGACAGTCATCATCCGCACCGAGAGCGCGGTGCAGCCCTATCGCATCGCATATTTCGACGAGGCCGAAATCGATGGATCGGTGATTGCAGAAATTCATATCGCGGCCGACGCTGCCTGACATAGAAGGACCCCCATGCCGATCCCCATCATCGCTGCAGGCCTGATGTTCACCTGCACCCCTACAATGGTCTATGACGGAGACGGCCCGATTACCTGCCGCGAGGGACCACACGTCCGCTTAGCCGGCGTCGCCGCCCGCGAGCGGGACGGCACGTGCCGGCCAGGCCAGCCATGTCCACCAGCTTCGGCAGAAGCAGCACTGGCGGCCCTCACCAACCTCCTGGGGGGCAGTCGCGGCACCGTGAGCTTCCACGGCAGCCCCTACGCTCATGTGCGCGTCCACGCCGATCCCCTCTATTGCCTTTCCATGGGATCAGCAGGCGGAACGCGCACAGCCGCCTTCTGCCGGCTCAGGGACGGCGAAGACCTTAGCTGCGCCATGCTTCAAACAAAGACAGTCCTGATATGGGCGCGCTACTGGCCCACAACCCGCCGCTGCAACAGCAGGAAGGGGCCATAGTCCGATCAGTTCTCGCCGTGCAGAAAACGCTCGCGATCCTCGGGCACGAAACCCAGATCGAAGACGCACGCCTCGGGCTTGGCTGCAACCACATAAGGCGAAACCAAAGGCTGCAGCTTCTCGTCAGCCAGCTTCGCCTTGCGCCAGATCCTGCCCCGTTCACCCAGCGCCTCAAGCACGAGCTCAAACGAAGCCCGGACCAGCGGCCGAGCCCGACCAACGGTCGCAAAGAACAACGCACGCTGAAAATCGTCGCACTCGTTCGCGAGGATCGCGCTCAGTCGGCTGCCGACATACGTCTTGCTCGACCAGAACTCCTTGACCGCCTCGAACAACTCTTGGGTTGCTAGACCGCCATCATCCAGACCCATCCCCACGCACAAGCCGGCCATTGCACGGACAAGCGGCAACGACTTCGGATCCAGACTCAGGGCAAACAGAGGACGGTCCATCTCGGACAAAGGAGCATCCTTACCGCCCCAATAGGTCACAGACGAAGAAAGACGCGTGCGCTTCAGGTCAACCTTCAACTGCAATCCAACCTCGCGCCGCGACAGGGCCCTCACACCCCTCTTCGATCGCAGACCCTGCTTCGCCATCTTGTCGAGAATGACCACGCGGGCGTCCAGCATCGGCAAGATCCAGTCGAGATCGGTGATCGCAGTCCCAACACCACGCCCCGCCTGCGCGAAATAGAGCGCACGCTCGAAATCAGCCCCAGGCTCGTCCAACAGAGCCACCAGGTCCGACAACGCCTCCCGATCCTGCGACAGACCGACCAGAACCTGCTTGACCCGCAAGGCCGCCCGATAGGCGGCAACGGGCTCGGTGCCGATGCACAATGCTGCCAGAATGCGCCGAGAGTTCGTCACTTCGGCGTCGATGCTGACATCATCAAGCTGCAGGTCTGTATTAAAGGCATCAAGCATGATTTCGATCTTCATAGGATCCTCCTGCTATAGAACGTAGCGTGAACACCGCCGATCCCGCAAGAGCATAAATCAACAACCGTCTTGCTCAGGCTTTACGCTTTCGACGCGAAGTCGGCAGTCGGCCTAGTCCGATCTTTTTGGCCATTTCCCTGCGTTGAGCCGCATAATTGGGAGCAACCATCGGATAATCCGCTGGGAGATTCCACTTGGTCCGGTAATCGTCGGGCGTCATACCGTATCGGGTCATCAGATGGCGCTTGAGCATCTTGAGCTTCTTGCCGTCCTCAAGGCAGACCAGATAGTCAGGCTTCACGGACGCACGCACACTGACGGCAGGGACGTCTGCAACTCGCTCGGGCTGCGCCGGCGACCCCAAACGAGCAAGTGCCGCGTGGACGGTTTCAATCAAAGCAGGCGTGTCACCTACAGTAACAGCATTATTGCTCACGTGAGCAACCACAACTTCGACGGTTAATCGCACGAATGATTCAGTCTCGGAAACGCTCTACGTCACACTCATTCTCCTAAACGCGACCCCCGGCCCGAATGTAGCAACGCCACATGCAGACTTCAACGATGGCAGCTTTCCATGTTATTCGAGGACGAAACCTCTACCCTCTAATGAAAGGGTGAACTTATGCGGATCATCTCGAAGACAGAAAAGGATTTCTCAAAAGGGACTACCCTGAGTTCGGGCCTGAAAGCCCACATCGTCGATTGGTACAAGGGCAAGGGCACCGACGCTGACCATCAAAAGGCCGTCTTTACAGTTCACCAGGCACGCTTTCGCGGCGAATGGCTTCTCTGCGACTGCCGACCTGACGACATGACGCCACCGGTCATAGCCCCAGCCTATCTAGGAGCTGCCGAAACCTTCTTCTTGCGACGCTTGGTTGGTCCAAAGCGGACCACACACGACGAGAAGTGCCCTTTTTATCGAGAACCGGCACCCGTCCGCCCGAGAAAGAAACCGGACGGGTCCAGTCCACACAAGCCGGTCAAAGTCGAGTTCTTCGAGATCCTTCGTCCGTTCAAAATGCAACTCGCCCAGGAATCGACCGCAACGCCCGACGACCGCGCGAGAACCGATTCCATTCCACGCCTTGCCCGGCTGCTCTGGCTGCTAATGCACGATGCAGGGCTGACCACCATCAGAGCGAACATCGATCAGGCCGAGCAACTCGGGGTTCAAAACGCCTACCGCCGCCTTCTGGCCGCCACACTCGGGTATCGGATAGCACCTGAGCGAGCTCTGGCGCAGAACTTCATCCCCGGGCTCGACAATCCCGACGTCCAGCTTCCGGTCATCTATGAACACCTGAAGGAAGACCAGAAGACCTGGCCACAAGACCACCTTCCGCAAAGTTTCGCGGTGACGTTCGCAACCGGCGTCCATGCCGAAACGCTACACTTGCCGAACGGCCAGAAGATCGAACTGGCGACGAGGGTCGCCCGCCCGTCCGCCTTCAAGCAATCGATCCCCGGACCTTTCCTAGCAATAATCCTCATCGGGCACCTAACCGAACGCAAGTCGGACCCGATGCCCCTTCGCGCCTACGCGCAACCCGTCATATCGGAAACCTATCTGACCGCCGTCGACAGTGACCTTGAACGCCGAACCGCACTTGAACTCGCCGAGATCCAACGCGCGCTCGCATCCAGTGCTCGTCTTCTGGACATCGAAAAGCCCCTCTTCGATTACAACACCGGAGCAGGGTTGTGCCGTCCGGACTTCATCCTCGAGTACCAGGACCGCGCGCTCAACATCGGCCGCCGCCATATCGTCGAGACAATTGCCTACTCCAACGAGGAATACATGGCCGCCAAAGGGCTGACTATCCCGCGCATGGAAACGATGGCTCCCGTCCTGCAACTCACTGACGCCGATCTGCGCTCGGCTCATCTACGGCCCATGCTCGACCGAACATTGCTCAGGGAATGAGAGGGGAGGGGGAGGGGGAAGGCTGAACCCTTAGGGAGAAAGCCATGCCCACCTACCTGGATACGATACCGCCGACCACTTCCCCCTGGGGCACACCGCAGACCGCAGGCGAAGAACTGCCAGGTGTTTGGCACGTCACGACCGCAGGCCACGGCGGTTACATTCTCACCGACATTCGCAACGCCCAGATCCCAGAGCGAGCCCGCCGGGATGACTGCTGCTACGAAGAAGATTGTGATTGGGCCACCATCGCGTGGGCATTCCGCGACGAATTCATCGCCACCGACCCCGCCTATCCGGTCGAACGCGCAAAGCAGATCCTGCTCGACTGGCTGCCGGAAGCCTACGAAGCCGTGACAGGCGAAGCCCCCGATCCGGCGAACAGTTATGCACTGCGCCGCAAGAAGGCCATCGCAGACGCGATCGGAACATCCGTCATCCGTTCCGCGATCAGCGGGCAATCGCGCGGCCTCGCCAAGGGCGAAATCATCGTCACCGCCGCGGTCGTCACAGGGACCTCCAGCTTCGACCTCCCGCGCTACGATGAACGCAGCAACACCGAATGGGTCATCGCCGAAGATGACTACGACCGCGAGCGCGGCATCATCACTCCGATCTCCGCCTTTCCCAATGCTCGGCTGTTCGCTGGCGCCTGATCCTCTGACCCTTGGAGCAACCCATGACACACCCAACAAGCATTCGTGCCGCCGTCAGTCCGGCAACAATCGGCAAGGCAACCCGATTCTTCAGCGGAACAATCGTCGACATCATCAACGAGACATTCCAGAACGCCCGCCGCGCAGGAGCCACGCTCATCCAGGTCGAACTGGACGAAAGCCGAAAACCCGCGATCCTCTCTATCCGGGACAACGGCCGCGGCATTGCCGACCCGATCGACTTTGTCACGCTCGGACAGAGCAGCTGGGAAGCCGGCACATACGATGAAGACCCCGCCGGGATGGGAGCGTTCAGTCTGAGCTCCAGCACCTCGACCATCACCTCGCGGACGCAATCAACCGACGGTTGGCGCGCCACGATCACGCCTGACGCCTGGCAGGCCAAGGCCGATATTGCAGTCGAGAACGCTCCCGAGGCCGACATTGGCACAACCATCGAACTCGAAATGACAATCGAATGGACCCTGCGGGTCGATCATGCGGTCCGCAACGCCGCTCGCTATTGCCCGGTCCATGTCGTCCTCAACGGACAGGCGTGCCCGCAAAGCGACTGGTTTGCCTCTGCGATCTACCGGAAGGCCATGTCGGGATACGAGATCGGCATCGTCGAGAGTCGCGACGAAACCACACCAAACATCAACTTCCATGGCCTCACGCTGCGAGCGCAGCTTCCCTCCGTCAGCGAAATCAACGGCAAAACCTACCGCGCGATCATCGACATGCACCACGCTGGGGGACTTGAACTCGTTCTGCCCGCGCGAAAGGAGGTCATCCAGAACGATGCCTTCCGCCAGCTCTGCAAGGAAGCCAAGCTGGCGATCTACGAAGCGATCGCGCGCCAACCGGAGCACTTCCTCAGCTTCAACGACTGGAACACCGCGGCCGCGCTCGGTGTCGAAATGCAACACGCCAAGGCAAGCCTGAATCTGTGGAGCCCGCCGACCGCCCAATGCAACTCGGACGATATCGGAGGTCTCGTGACCATTGGATCCGAGCATACCATCGTGCCGCAACTCGAGCCGGCAATCGGCATCCCCTTCAACCATGCGATGCACGATCACCCGATGCGCGCCAGCTTCGTCGCGGAAGAACGCGCCTTCGAGGGCTATCCGTGGTACGACGCCATCTCCCGGATCGACAATATCGAATTCGAGATTGTCGCCGACGGCATCCACACCCTGCGCACGGAAAGCTCGCCCTCAAGCAATCTCGATGCCTCGATCAAGGCTGATCGGATCACGCTCCACTTCGACCGTGTCACGAATGGCGAGGCCACCACACACGCGGTTCCATCACCAATCGCCTTCCTCACCGAGACCTACGATACCAGCAACGCTGACGAGGTCGTCGTAGCCTGGTCAACAGCGGACAAGATCGAGGCCAACATCTTCGCCGCCCTCCTCGAGGACGCCTATTTCGATCCTTCCCACGATTGCGACGCCGACAGCTTCGAAACTCAGCTCGAGTCCTTCAGACGGGACGCGATGAGCCACGCCGTGCGCCTCCTCGAAGGTGACGATGCGGCAACCTGCAACCAACTCCGACAGATCCTTCTGTCCCAATTGTGGATGCTCCCGCAGGACCGCGCTATCACCATCACAATCCATAACCGCGAGATTGCCGTTGGAATCTCGCCGCCTGAGCCGAAAACATGAAAGGCCCTCGCGTCCTTTCCCTTGGGCTCGGCGTTGATTCAACAGCCCTTCTCTGTGGAGAATCGATAAGCGCATATGACGTTGACGGTTGCGGGCGGCGTCCGGCGACCGTCGAGAACCATTAATCTCATTCGCAGAATCGGTTCTCGATTCGCCGGCGGCTTCCGAGAATCGATAAATGATTCCACCCCCAGATTACTCGATGCTGTAGCCGAGCGCGCGATATCCGGCCTGGCGCTTGGCGGCCATGCGCGAGAGCATCGGGACCGCATCGTCGATATAGTCATAGACGAGCACGTCAGTTTTCCCCGCGTGCCGGCGATGCAGGCGCCCTACATACTGGGCGAGCGTCCCTTTCCAGGAGATCGGCATGGTCAGGAACAGCGTGTCGAGACGGTCGTCATCGAACCCTTCGCCGATGTAGCGGCCCGTTGCGAGAATAAGCCGCTCCTCGCTGTCAGGCACACGCAGTGCGGCGTCCGCTACCTTGCGTTCCGCCGCGCTCATTCCACCCCGCAACACCACGAGGTTCCGCACGAACCGGGATAACCGGCCCTGCAGATATTCGAGATGGTCCTTGCGCTCTGTCAGGATTACCGGCGACCGCTTCGCCTCCAAGGCACGCAGCACGTCATCGAAGATAAGATCGTTTCGGGCCACGTCCTGCGCCAGCGCGGCATAAACCGCCGGCATCGGCGGTCTGTCCATGATCGCGAGCGGCTGCGGCAGCCGGAATGCCGTGCGTCGTTGCCGTGTGCGATGGGCGATCCCGCGGCGGGCAGCCTGGGTTCGCGCATCCACCCGATAGCGGATCGGGCCGCACTGCATGAAGATGATCGGCTGATGCCCATCCTTGCGCGCAACCGTTGCGGACAGGCCGAGCACGAACCTGGCCTTGGCGCGCCGAGCCACAAGCTCGAAGCTCGCCGCGGACAGGTGATGGCACTCATCGACGATGAGGTGACCATAATCGCCAACCAGATCCGAGACCTCGCCGTGCCTTACGAGGCTCTGTATCAGCGCCACGTCGATCACGCCTGTAGGCTTCCGCTTGCCGCCGCCGATCGTCCCGATCAGCTTCGGATCGATATTGAGGAACGTTCGCAGCCGTTCGACCCATTGGCTGAGCAGTTCCTTGCGATGGACGAGCACGAGTGTATTGACCTGCCGCTTTGCGATGAGGTGTGCGGCTACCACCGTCTTGCCGAACGCCGTTGTCGCGGCCAGCACCCCATCATCATGCGGATCGAGCGCGTCGACCGCCTTTTGCTGGGGTTCTTCGAGATCACCCTGGAACGACAGACCGTCCGGGAGCGGAGTCCCTGCCATTCGCTGGTCGTCGATCCTGACAGTGCTTCCATGAGCAGCGATAAGCGCGACCAGTTCGTCGAGGCATCCTCGCGGCAGCCCGATATGTTTCTGGTGAAGCTCCGCGCAGGAGATGATCCTCGGCTTGCCGAACGTCGGCAGGCGCATCGCCTGCGCCCGATAGAACTCGGGATTCTGGAACGCCGCGAGCCTGACGATCTGCGCGGTTAGCGCCGCCGGCAACCCAGTCCGGTCGATGTAGACCTGATCGCCCAGCACGATATCGAGTGTCCCAGACAGCGGTTCGGCCACAGGCAACAAGGGCGGCCGCCGGGACGGTGTCATCCGCCAGGGCTCGGCGGCATGCTCGTCCTCCACCGGCATCCGCACACCCAGCACCCGCCCGCGCATTTCCGCGTCGGCCACCATGCGCGCGGCGTCGTGCGCATCCAGCTGCGACAGCGAAGACAGGAACGCCCATTGATCGGGATAGGGGCGCAACTGCTCATCCACGAACAGGCTGTTTCCCCGCCGACGGGCGTGCCCCTGCAGCGGCAGCGCGATCAGATTGCCGAACCCGCCGAGCGGCATGGTGTCCTGGCTCGGGAAGAAGCGATCATAGGAGCCGAACCCGATCTCCGGACGTCGCTCCATCGTGTCAGTCAACAGCGATGCGCCAAGAGCGCGGGCGGTTCGTGCCGGCACGGCGTCGGCGAAGAAGATCCAGACATGCCCGCCATTGCCGGAACGGGATCGCTCAAGTGCCGCAGGCACCCCTCGCAGGCGGCAGGTTTCCATCATGGCCAGCGCGTCCTCGGCCCAGCTTGCCTTGTCAAAGTCGGCTGCGAGGAACCGGCAACTCTCATCGGAAAGCAGCGGGTAAACGCCTGCCACGAAGTCGCCGGCATCCGATCGCGAGGATGCGCCGCCGCGCAGATGCTTGTCGATCACCTCGTTCGTCACGGGCAGGAAAGCCTGGTGCGCGCACTCGCCGCATTTGACCTGTGGCTTGTCGCAGAGTCCGCGTTTCCATTCGTTGCCGCAGGCGGGTGCATAGCCACCGCGCCCGGTCTTGCGATTGTCCCAGCGCAGTGGGAAGACATCCTCGCGACCGGCGAACAGCCTGCGGAACAACGCGACCTTCTTATCTGTCGGCGATGTCGCGGTCACCGGAGCGTCGGAGAACAGGGAGATCGCATCAGCTTTTCGGTGCTCGGTCGATTGTTGCGTCGCGACGGCGTCCAGCGCTGCGATCACCGCTGCCCGCTCGTCATCCAGCGCCTTGAGCCGGGCCCGCAGCCGCGCCGCTTCATCCGTGCCGGCAGATCCGTTCACATTGCTGCAGTCGTTTCGGGCAACCGATCACGGTAGACTCCGCGGATCACTTTTTCGGCGCTCTCGCGGTGATAGAAGGGCTGCAGCTTTCGGCTTCCAGCGATCGCCGGCACCAGACCGGCGCTCCGCAGATGTTGATGAACCCTCACGGCATGCGTAGCTTTGCCGGGGATGCGCGCCAACTCGGCAGCGCTGACGAAGCGCGCGCCGAACGCTTCGACCTCTGCTCGCCGTAAGGCGGGCATGATCCTGAGGGGTGTCTGTTTCCTGTCGATTGTCAGCCATCCCATTTGCTTGAGCTTTGCGACCGTCGGGATGGTCACGCCGAGGTGCCGCGCAGCTTGCGCCATGAGCATGAACATCGGATCGTCCTCATATTCGAGGCCGGTGATCACTGCGTCGGTATCGACCAGTATCTGCGCAAAGCCCCGTTCGCCGCGCAAGCGGCCCGTAGCCCTGATCTGGCCACGCAGCAGCCCGCCGATAATCGCCTCCGAAGAGCGATAACAGATGCGCACGGCCCGCAGGATCGTCTCGCTGCCTGGCGGCGGCGCTGTGACGAACGGCGCATCGCCGTGCAAAGCCATAAGGAAGCGGTCGAGATCTGCCAGACGATACTGCGCCGGGATCGACGCTCCACCAAGCGGGAAGGCGCGGGGAAGATAATGTCGCGCTATGAGCGCCTTGAACAGCCCGAGACCGACGCCGAGATAACGCCGTGCGTCCTCGGGAGAACAGGACTCGCGGAAGAAGGCCGTCAACGGCTCCTCGAG
>Ga0209643_1001401_pt1 | contig 22925 bp, 20 predicted proteins | sample AutmiccBRH37_all_FD_187383 | JGI IMG/M metagenome (GOLD analysis project Ga0209643, IMG submission 187383) | Deep subsurface microbial communities from Mt. Terri, Switzerland - Autotrophic microbial communities BRH/37_all (SPAdes) (version 2) | ecosystem: Environmental > Aquatic > Deep... | reverse complement strand
GCTGCCGGTTACCTCCATGGGCTGGTATCCACGGTCGTTAAAGGACTGGGACTTGTTGAATATACCCATCCCGCATACTTCCTTGCAGTAGCCGCAGGCTTTGCACCCGTTGAAGTCAACCTCCACCCGGTACTGGTTGACATCACAGTTGAGGCACCGCTTTGCCTCCCTTACGGCCACGTGTTTGTTATAACCTTTTTCCACCAGATTGAAGGTTCTGAGGCGCTCTCCCAAATCCAGGGTGTTGGCTTCCAGCCGGCTGTATCCCATGGGGGAGGCGCTGCCGGGAACAGCTTCGCCCTCTGTCAGGGTTTCACACAGGCAGCCGCCTCCGCCCAAATGTTTATCGATGGCTGCCGCCGCCTCCTTACCCTGGGCGATGGCCCTGATGATGGATGAAGGTCCGGTTATGGCGTCACCAGCCGCAAAGATTCCATTTATACCGGTGGCATAGCCGTCTGCAACAATCACGGTTCCATTGGCGTTGGCGGGAAGTCCCAGGGATGAGGCATCGGCCTGCTGGCCCACGGCAGCGATGACAGTGTCACATTCCATGTCAAACTGGCTTCCCTCCACGGGTACCGGACGGGGTCTGCCGCTGGAGTCTTTGGCGCCCAGCTTCATCTTGACGCAGCTTATCTTTCCTGCCTCTATTTTTACCGGTGAGGCCAGAAATTCCATCTGGACACCCTCTTCCAGGGCGTCTTTCACCTCTTCGGGATCCGCCGGCATTTCTGCCCTGGTCCTGCGGTACACCAGCACCACCTCTTCCGCCCCCAGGCGGACCGAGGCTCTGGCGGCGTCGATGGCGGTGTTTCCTCCGCCTGCCACAACCACCTTTTTACCTATATTCACACTGCTGCCGGCATTTACATTACGAAGGAAAGAAATACCATCCAACACCACTGCCCCGGGGTCCTCTGCGCCTATCTTGGAACCGAACCAGGCCCCGGTGGCCACAAATACAGCTTCGTACCGGCCCAGCAAACTTTCAGCCGAGTTTACCGGAGATCCGGTTTTAATCTCCACGCCCCTCTCGGCAATGGCGGCTATTTCCCGGTCAACCACCTGATTGGGAAGCCGGTATTCAGGAATACCGTATCTCAGCATGCCGCCGGCGGCGGGCATGGCCTCATACACTGTTACCTTATGGCCTAACCCCGCCAGGTAATAGGCCGCTGTCAGCCCACAGGGGCCTGACCCGATAATAGCTACTTTTTTAACCGTGGGGGAGGCCGTTTTTGTATTTTGCTGCCAGGAGCCGTTTGCATTTTCTTCCGCTGCCCTTTTCAGCATGCGGATGGCTACAGGTTCGTCATATTGGGCCCTGGCGCACTTGCCCTCACAGGGATGCACGCAGGCATGGCCGCAAACTGCGGGGAACGGGATGCTCTCACGTATCACAGCCAGAGCTTCGTCAAACCTGCCCTCCCTGATAAACCTGATATACCTGGGTACGTTCACACCCGCCGGGCACGCTTCCCGGCACGGGGTCATAAAGTTTTTAGCGCAATCTGATGTTCCCATCGTAGAATTCATACACTCCTTTCCATGAGTCCTGGTGTTATCCTTCCACACTTTTTAGTTGACTAAGTGGCCTTTGCTACGGCAATCTCCTGTTCGGCCAACTTTAAGCGCTGTATCTTGCCCGAGGGCCCTTTGGGCAAATCCTCCCTGAAAAAAACCCTCTTGGGAGTTTTAAACTTACCCAGTTCCTTCAGGCAGAATGAACGCATCTCTTCCTCGGAGCATATCAAGCCCGGCTTTAAAACCACACAGGCCATTATTTCCTGCCCGTAAGCCTCATCGGGAATCCCAAAGGCAGCGGCGTCCAAAACGGTGGGATGCCTGTAAAGAACCTCGTCGATCTCCCTGGGGGCTATATTTTCCCCGCCTTTAATTATAAGTTCCTTGATCCTCCCGGTGACGAAGAAATAGCCGTCCTCATCCTTGTAGCCTAGGTCGCCGGTGTACAGCCACCCGTCAATTATTGTTCTGGCGGTTATATCCGGGGCCTTATAATACTCCTTCATTACATTGTCGCCCCGGATGACTATCTCCCCTATTTGTCCGGGAGGAAGCTCATTCCCATCGCTGTCCACTATTTTACCCTGGTTGCCCACCGCCACGCCGGGGGATCCGTATTTCTGCGACTTCCTGTCCAGGGGATTGGAAAATACCGGAGCGGCGGTTTCGGTCAGCCCCATGGTCTCAACCACAGACACCCTGAACTTTTCTTCAAATGCTTTATGTACCGAGGGCGGAAGGGCCGAAGACGCCGATCTGCCAAATCTTACCTGTTCCAGGTTATACTTGGTATCACTGTTGTACGGGTCGGCGCCATTTAAAAGGTACGAAATCATTGTGGGAACCACACTGAACCAGGTGCACCGGTACCGGGAAATCAGCTCCCAGAACTGGGATACGCTGAATCTGTGGGGCATTACCACACTGCCGCCGTGAACCACCGGGGAAACCGCGGTAACCACCAGGCCGTTGATGTGGTACAGAGGAAGGGAGCAAAGTGCCCGGTCAGCGCTGGTCAGGTGGTGCGCTGAGGCGGTGTACTGCCCACCGGCCACCAGGTTTTTGTGAGTCAGCACAACCCCCTTGGGCACCCCGGTGGTACCTGAGGTGTAAAGCAAAAGGGCTGGATCTTCCTCGTCAACATCCGGCAACGGATGGTCTTTGTGTTCAATGTCCTCCAGAAGGGCCGGGCTATCTGCATCAATCACAAATACCTTTATTTCCCGAGATACTTTTTTAAGCGATTCCTCCAGCCTCTCCCTGTGTTTTTCCGATACAAAAACAACCTTGGTATCGGAGTGATCCAGAACGTATTCAAGCTGAGAGCGATGGGACAGAAGATTTATGGGGGCCACCACAAAGCCGGAGTAGATAATTCCCAGGAAAAACTTGGCCGTCTGGTAACCATTGTTCAGCATGTAAGAAACCTTTTCGCCCTTTTGCAGTCCCATGTTCAGTAGCTTTTTTCCCAGCAGATCCGACTCCCGTTTAAGCTGTGCGTAGGTTAATTCCAGGTTGGGCTCGGGAGCGCAAAGGTACACCTTGTCGGGCTGTACTGCAGCCTGTTCGTCAATGAATTCTCTTATAGTTCGCACAAAACTGTCCCCGCCTTCCTCTAGTGTAAGCCATTAATTTGTCCTGCCCCAATCACCCCGCTCGATAAGGCAATGTTATCTTACTTGTTATATTACATCTCCTAATACGGTATGTCAATTAATTATTGTTATATTTAGTTAAATTAAATTTTTCGTATAATTTGCGGGGTATCTTTGGCTTTTCATAAGTGAGAAGACTGAAATTTTTATTCAGTCTTCTCGGCTGCCGTACTTTTGCTTTTTCAGTTCTCCGCTCCGGACAGCGCTGGCCCAGAGGAATCGAGATATAAAATAAGATGACTATCAAGTTTAATCAGGAAACTCTTCCCTCCGTCGAACATATGTGCTATAATTATTCCAGAACATATGTTTCAAGGAGGGTAATTTCTAATGGCCCAAAGAGAGCCTATTAGTTTTATGGAGTTTCAAAATCGTTTTGCCAACGAAGAGGCCTGCTACCAGTACTTATTTGATATGCGCTGGCCCGAGGGATTTTGTTGCCCGCGTTGTGGCCAGAAAGAGTATTATTTTGTCTCGAAACGCCGCCTCTACCAATGCAAGACCTGTAATTATCAGGCTTCTCTCACTGCCGGGACAGTTTTTCACAAGACTCATACGTCGCTGCAAAAGTGGTTTTGGGTCATGTTTTTGGTGGCAACTGATAAAAGAGGCTACTCAGCTCTCGCCTTGATGAAAGCCATCGATGTCAGTTACCCCACTGCCTGGCTCATGCTGCAAAAAATTAGAAAAGCCATGTCTGAGCGTGATAATATTTACCAGTTGTCCGGCCTTATTCAGTTGGACGAAGCTTTTTTCGGTGGCCCTGATGGCAAGCAAGGCCGGGGGACAGATAAAATGGCGGCATACGTAGCGGCGCATCAACCACTGATGAGGGGAAACCCCTATATGCCAAAATGGAGCTAACTGAGCACGTTAATAAGGCAACCGCCCTTGACTTCGTCACTCGTACTGTATCACCGGGAAGCATTGTCACCACCGATGGGTTGAATGTATATCCCCAGTTGAAAACCCATGGTTATGTGCACGACCGTATTTTGTCTGGTGAAGAGAAAGCTGAAGAAAAACTACGTTGGGTGCATACCCTGATATCTAACGCCAAAGCCTTCATAGGTGGTACGCATCATGGACTTGATAAGAAACACTTACAAGCCTACCTGGACGAGTTTTGCTACCGTTTTAATCGTAGGGTATGGCAACCCCAGCTTTTTGGCCGCCTTTTGTCCGCATGTGTTAGTGGCCCAATTGTCACTTATGCGGAGCTAACTTTATAGTCATCTTATATTATCATTAAAAAATATGAATATATTATTAGGTCTTAATTGACGGATACTTAAAAGAAACTTATAATCTATGTAAACTATTATCAGTCTGAAAAGCAAGGTGATTGGATGATCAATATAAACCAGTTAAAAACCTTTGTCACGGTGGTTGAAGAACAGGGAATATCCTCGGCCGCCGAAAAAATTGCACTGACCCAGCCTGCGGTCAGCCTTCATATTCAGGGACTGGAGGATTGCGTTGGCACCGGACTTTTCATAAGGCGGGGCCGGGGCTTGGAACTGAACAGCATTGGCAGGGCACTCTTCGATAAGGCGAAGGAAATGGTTTTAAATTATGAGAACGCTGAAAAGTCTATAATCAATACCATAAACATGATAAAACAAGATATCACCATCGGCGCCGGACCCATAATGTCGGATTATGTGCTGCCGCATGTGATAGCCTCCTTTAAAAAGGACAACGCCAACATAGAAGTAAAAATTGAGCCGTCAGAAACCTCCCTGATTATAAAGGGTGTGTTGGATCATTCCTTTGACCTGGGATTTATCGGCGCCCCGGTTGGAAATGAAAAAATTGAAATGGAAGAATGGATTGAAGAGGAGCTTTTGTTGATAGTTCCCCCAAATCACCCCTTTGCCAAAAGAAAATCAATAAATTCCAAAGAACTGGAAGGTCAGAATTTTATTATGCGTAAAGAAATAACCGGGATTAGAATGTTTCTGGAACAAAAGCTTCGGTCGGCCGGGTTAAAGGAGTCGGTGCTGCAGCCGGCCTTTGAGGTTCCCAGCACCACCTCGGTTCTGACCAGTGTTGAGGCCGGACTTGGAATATCTTTTGTGTCCAGGTGGGTGGGCAAGCAGGCCATTGAGCTGGGAACGGTGGCTTTAGTACCCATTGAGAACGTTTCCCTGATTCGCAACCTCTATATTATCAACAGGAAAAACAAAAGAAAGCTCCCCTGCGTGGAAAGCCTCCTAACCCACCTCCGACGGTACAAAGACCAAGTGTAAAAAAACGCCCTGACGGGCGTTGCCGTCTTGCAGACGGCGGAATCCAGGAGCCAGAAGCCAGAAGCCAGAATGGTGACAGCATGCTTTAAAAGCGACCCTCAAGCGACCCCACAGCGACATGCAGTGAGGGGGAGGGGTTTTAGTCCAGGCGGATGCTGGAATAGTCGTCAGTCGTAGGACTTCAGACGTCGGAATAGTTTTATTTTACCTCTGGTCAAAAGACTTTAAGACCTACGACTGAAGACTGACGACCGACGACTGATACAGCCAGTTCAGCCGGAGGAGTTAAAACCACATCTCCATGGCCCGGCCTGAAAGTTCCTCCCAATTTCATACACTCCGGCTAACTCTTTTAGCTTATAGCTTACAGCTTACAGCTTACGTCTAACGACTCACATAGGGTCTTCACCGGCCAGTACCTTGTTCATATTGCGGACGGCGCACATTTTTCCGCACATGGTGCAGGTGTCCTCATTTTCAGGCTTGGACTCCTCTCTGTAGCGCCGGGCTTTTTCGGGGTCCATGGCCAGTTGGAACATCTTTTCCCAATCCAGATTGCGTCTGGCCTCGCTCATCCGGTCATCCCACTCCCTGGCCCCGGGTATCCCCTTGGCAATGTCGGCGGCGTGGGCTGCTATGCGGGAGGCCATGATACCCTCCTTCATATCCTCCAGGGTGGGCAGCCTGAGGTGCTCGGCCGGAGTGACGTAGCAAAGGAAATCCGCCCCGTGGGCTGCCGCGATGGCGCCCCCTATGGCGCTGGTGATGTGATCGTAGCCGGGGGCAACGTCGGTAACCAGAGGCCCCAGTACATAAAAGGGTGCGCCGTGGCACAACTTTTTCTCCAGAAGCATGTTGGCTGCAATCTCATTCAGGGCCATGTGGCCCGGGCCCTCGATCATGACCTGGACGTCTCTTTCCCAGGCCCTTTTGGTCAGCTCTCCCAGAACGATCAGCTCCTGTATCTGAGAGGCGTCGGTGGCGTCCTTTAAGCTCCCCGGCCGGCAGGCGTCGCCCAGGCTGATGGTGACGTCATATCTGCGGCAGATTTCCAGCAGATCATCATAATACTCATAGAAGGGGTTTTCCCTTCCGTTCATTTCCATCCAGGCGAAAAGCAGCGCCCCGCCCCGGGAAACAATATTGGTGAGCCGGGAGCTTTTCCTGAATCTGGCGGCGGCTTCCCGGTTAATCCCGGCGTGGATGGTCATAAAGTCCACCCCGTCCCGGGCGTGTTTTTCCACCACACCCAGTAACTCCTCTACGGTTAACTCTTTTAGTTCCTTATCAAAGTAGCCCACGGCATCGTATATGGGGACAGTCCCTATGGCGGCCGGCGATATTTCAACTATCTTCCTCCTGAATTCCTCAGTTTTGCCGTAGCAGCTCAGATCCATTATGGCCTCGGCCTTCAGCTGCACTGCTATCCTTACCTTTTCCAGTTCCGTCTCCATGTCGCAGCAGTCCTTGGAAACCCCCAGATTGACATTGATCTTTGTCCTCAGTCCCTGCCCGATTCCGCAGGGATCAAGGGATCTGTGGTTCCTGTTGGCAGGTATAACCACCTTGCCTTCGGCCACCAGGTTCCGCAGTTGTTCCGGGCCGAGGCCTTCTTTCCGGGCCACCGCCTCCATCTCCGGGGTTGTAATCCCTTTGCGGGCGGCCTCCATTTGTGTGCTGTAATTCAATGGCTATACCTCCTTATGGCTGAACGATTCTTTTAGGGCGCATACCTTGGCCTCTATATCCTCAGCCCCTGCTATTTCCGTCACCAGTGCCACGCACCTGGCCCCACGGCCGATGACTGCGGCGATATTGTGTTCCTTTATACCCCCGATGGCCACCTGGGGAAGGCTTATATTCTTCACCGCATATTCCAGATATTCCAGTCCCACCGCATCACAGACATCTTTTTTTGTGCTGGTGGGAAAAATGGGCCCCACCCCTATGTAGTCAACCGCCGAGGACTCCTCCGCAGCCAGGGCCTGTTCAGGCGAGTGAGTGGAAAGTCCGATGATCATTTGATCCCCCACCAAATACCTGACCTTCTGCGGAGGCAAATCGTCCTGGCCTATATGCACCCCGTCGGCGCCCACCAAAAGGGCTAGGTCGGCATGATCGTTTATTATAAAGGTGACCCCGGCCTTTGCTGTCAGCTCCCTTATTTTCAGGCACTCCCGGTATTTTTGCCCCATGCTCTTTCCCTTTTCCCGGTATTGAATCACCCGGATGCCCGAGCCAATCATACGGGCCACCACCTCTATATTACTCCTGCCCAGGGAGTATTCTTCAGCGGTTATCCCGTAAATGCCCCCCTCCAGGATGGGCTCCATGCCCCGTTTAATGGCCATCCTATACACCTCCGCTTTCATGCCCCAGAAAAAAGCTGAAAACAACATCGGCCTGTTTTGCCGCCGCCGTGATCACCCTGGGGGCCATGGCCGGGCACTGGGGCCCCACCTCGGAGACCAGGTCCCCCACCAGGAAGAAATTATCCTTAATGCTGTGCACCTTTATGGCGTCAGACCTGCCCCAGCCGGCCAGACCCGAGGCCGACACCAGGAGTTTTTCCGAATCCATGAAATGCTCCGCCAGCATCCTCTTGCAACCGGCTCCGTCCAGGGCCTCCACCACCGCCTGGCAGTCGCTGAAAAGGCTCTCCAGTGTTTCCTTTTCTATCTTACGGTGCAGCGCTTCTACCTGGATATCGGGATTGATAAGCAAAAGGTTTTCTTTCAGGGCCTCAACCTTTTTTAGTCCCACCTGCCGGGGAAAGAAAAACTGGCGATTCAGGTTGCCCGCATCCACATGATCAAAGTCCACTATGCAAAATCTCTTAAAACCGCTTCTAACCAGCATCTGAGCACAGTTGGAGCCCAGCCCCCCGGCGCCGGCCACCCCCACCTTTACCCTCTGAATCCTGGCGAGTTTTTCTTCCCCCAGCACCCCGGCCAAGGCCCTCTCAAGCAGATTCATATCAGACCCCCATTTCCGCACCTGAAAAAACTGTAATCTCTCCCGTCAGATGCCGCTGACACCGCACCAACTGAAGGATAAAAATCCCCTTTTTGCCACAGAGGACACAGAGGTCACTGAGAAATTTATAATTATATTAGAGTAAGCAAATAAGGAATGCCTTGGCCATATTGAATACTCTGTGTTCTTTTGATCTCTGTGGCTAATAAAGCTTAAAGCTTACCGCTTATCGCTATTTTCCGTCTAAATCATTTGCCAATCCTTATAAACCGGCTGGTAGCCGTGGTCGTAAATGGCCTTGGCCATTTCGGCCACGCCGCGCTGGTCTGATATTTCAAACTGACCGGTTGACTCCTGATCGGACCGGCCTCCAACGGCGGTGCAGGAACCGGCGGACATTTTGGTTGCCCCCAGCCTGATCAGGCGGTCCCGCAGATCCTTTCCCTCCCGGGTGGAAATGGTGATCCCCCCCCTGGGCATAAAAAGCCTGAAGGCCAGTATGTACTGCACCAGGTTTTTATCGCTGACACTGACTCTGGGCTGAAAGCCCCCCAGGTGCGGGCGCATCCGGGGGGGAGAGATACTCACCTCCACGTCCGGGAAGCTGTCCTGCAGATGGTTGGCGTGAATTCCGCTGAAAAAGGCCTCGCTGCGCCAGTCATGAAGTCCCAGCAGAGCGCCCACATTGACCGTCCTGATACCGGCCCGGCAAGCCTTCTCCGGGGCGTCCAGCCGGAAGCGGTAATTCCTTTTGGGACCGGCAGGATGGAGCTGGGAGTATACCTCCCGGTTATATACCTCCTGGTAGATGGTCAGACCGTCCACCCCGGCGGCAATAAGCTCCCGGTACTCTTCCTCCTCCAGCGGGTATATCTCTATGCTGATGGAGGTGAAGTATTTTTTAAGTATCCCGACGCACTCCCTTATGTATGAAACGGGCGACTCTCTCCTGGATTCCCCGGTAAGTATAAGTATGTGCTTTAAACCGGTGGAGGCTATGATCCTGGCCTCGGCATCCACCTCCAGGGGGGTGAGCTTCTTTCTTTCCATGCTGTTATGCGCCTGAAACCCGCAATATACACAATGGTTCACACAGTAATTGGAAAGATACAGCGGGGTGAACAGCAGCATAACCCTGCCGAAGTGCCTTATTGTTTGACTGTGTGCCCTTTGGGCCATTTCCTCCAGACACCTTTCGGCCGCCGGTGACAGCAGGGCCAGGTAATCCAGTTGGGTAAGCCGTTCCTTGGCAATAATCTTTTTGACAGCGGAATCTTCTATGCCGTCGAAAAAGGCTTCAAAATCAAAATCCCGGTATTTATTCAGTTCTTCGTAAAAAATCATATCGGTCATCCCTCTTCTTAATCCCTTAAAAATCCTGTCAGGGGTGAGGAGGCCCTGGCATACTGGGCGGTTTCTCCGGGCCCGGCCAGAAAAGCCGTCCTCCCGGCCTCAACGGCCAGTCCAAAAGCCCTGGCCATGGCCACCGGGTCCCCGGCCGTGGCCACAGCGGTGTTCACCAGCACGGCCGCCGCCCCCATTTCCATGGCCTCGGCAGCCTCGGAAGGCCTCCCTATGCCGGCGTCCACAATTATGGGCAGCGGTATTTCCTCAATCAAAATCCTCACCAGCTCCCGGGTTTTCAGCCCCCGGTTGCTGCCTATGGGCGCCCCCAGGGGCATCACCGCCGCCGCCCCAACCTCGGCCAGTTTCTTAGCCGCCATCAGGTCCGGGCTCATATATGGCAGCACCACAAAGCCCTCGGAGGCCAGTATCTCGGTGGCCTTGATGGTTTCGTAATTATCCGGCAGAAGGTACCTGTTATCGGCTATAACCTCAATCTTAACCCAGTCCCCGCAACCGGCCGCCCGGGCAAGCCTGGCGATCCTCACCGCCTCCATGGCATTCCTGGCTCCTGAGGTGTTGGGCATCAGTATGCACTCCTTCGGCACATAAGCGGCTATGTTCTCCTCCTGGTACTCCAGGTCCACCCTTCTCAGGGCTACGGTTACCACCCTGGCCCCTGAAGACCTGACCACCTCGGGAATCATCCTGTTAGCAGAGAACTTGCCGGTACCCAGGAACAGGCGGCTTTCCACCTCCTGCCCGCCTATTTTCAATATATCCCTCATGGATCAACCCCCCCCCACAAAACTCAGTATTTCAAGGCTGTCACTTTCCCTGAGAACCACCCCGGCCCAGTTCTCCCTTTTCACCAGCAGCATATTGCACTCAACCACAATGGTATCCGGATTCAGTCCCTTTAGCTCCACCATATCCTCAATGGTGATCCTCTCTGGCAAATCTGTCGGCTTTCCATTAATTAAAATCCTCATATCCCCCCTCCTTTCGGGGTCCAAATTCTGGATTCTGAATTCTGAATTCTGGATTCTGACAGTAGAGCATTTCAGTATAAGCACAAAACGCACCCCCCTAAGGTAAGGTGCGCTTTAAACTCCTTTCCCTACGCGGGCATTATCCCGATCAGGTTTTTAGGGTCAGGTGCTATAAAGCCCTTTCTCAGCCCATATCATGAGCTCCCCTGTCCAATATTCACTTTTGCTTAACATAAATACCAATTATTTATGACTTAACTGGATCATACCAGTTCCCGAGCACCCTGGCAAGAACTAAAAAACAACCCCTGTAACGATTGTAACAAGGGGTGCCCACCTGTCCCAGACAACAAGTTAATAAATTAAGAGACTGTCCCCACAAGTGCCTGGCATTCTTTTGCGAATTCTTCCACGCTCTTCGATTTTACCGCCCGGCGCAGGATCTTCTTCAGCAGATCTCCATCCTTGATTGTAGATAAGCTCTCCTTTAACCAGCCCGGTCTCTGCCCTGTGTTTTCTTCCAGAGCTTCCAGAATGGCTTCTACTATTCCTTCACTGTGGCCCTCTATGTGGCCTTCTTTGCGGCCCTTTTCGATACCCTTTTCGATACCCTTTTCAATACCTCTTATTTCGCCCCTGGTTTCCCACTCTTCCCTGATGCCATCAAACAGCGGGGAGTTTTCCATCTTAATCACCTCCAGAACCTTTAAAATTATCTCCCTGGGATATTTCAATGACGACATAACACCGAGGCACAGGTAAAGGGTGGACCTCTCTTCTTCGCCCGGCACTTCGCTTTCCAGCCGCCTTGCGCATTTCTCCAACACTTTTTCAGGTGATTCGTCATGTTTCATCAGAGGCACAAGGGGGATTAATCCAACCAATCCCCGGTACAGGTACTCCATGCCGTCCAATTCTCTCAGGTTTATCTGGCGATAACTGAAGTCCATTACGGTGAGGCCCAGGCAGTCGTACCTGTATTGTTCTTCTAAGCCCCTGCCGGTCAGGTTCACCACCACGGGGTATACAGGTCTTCTGTGCCGCCGGTGAAGTATGGCTGTGTACTCCAGCATCCTCAGGGGCATTTCCCTGTCGGGCCTGGTCTGGAATTCAACCAGCATCAGATAATCATAGCCGCCCTCACGCACCTTTAATAGTATGTCTGATGTGCGCCGGACGGATACCGCCTCCCTGTCCTGCTCCTCGATCTCTATGCGCTCCACCGGGACTTCCAAACCCCGGACAAGGGCTGCTACATGGCCCATATACCGCTCGGTGAGGGCCTTGATTAAATGGTCGTATTCGGCCACCGGCACTCCTCCCTTGGGTCATATTATAACAGAAATACCCTTTTGGAGCAACCTGAGAGGTCAGCCCTTGACATTGGACAGATTTCGTTCTGGCAAAATAATCCAATACGAGATAGGCAGGGCGGGGATCTGGACGATTTAGATTGAGAGGGAGTTGCTTTCCGCCGCGCGTATATTCCGGAGGCTGTTAACCGGCCCGATTAATAGGAATGCCTTGGCCAACTCCTGTCTCCTATTTTTTCTTAGCGCCCGCCCACCTGTGAAATACTATCGGCCCGCCCGCTCCGGGGGTATCACCTGTCCCCTGGGTTGAAGCCGGGAGTCTGTATACCAAACTATCCCGTCCGTTAAAACCAACATTTTTTGTGCCTCAGCCCTGGGAGCCGAAGTCCCGCTAAACTCCTTACCTGCCGCCGGAGGGGATAATTGTCCCTTTAGTTGAGGCGGCGCATTATTGGAAGGCGGAGCCACCTCTTTTGGGGAAGGACGGATAAACGGGTTTTTAGGCAGTTCCATGGGCGTTGCTTTAAGGGGAGGCATAAACAAGGGTACCTCTACGGGTGTCTGACCACCCTTTTTGAAAAAATCGGGATTTAATCTTATTATTTGAGTAAATATGCCATAGGGCTGATTTTTACTCATTTCCCCCACCATAAAGGGATAATCAGGCGGGTCCGGGATCATTTCGTGCAGCACATAAAATTCAACGGTCAGTGAGCACAGGATCAGCCCGGGAGTGACCGGAAGAAAGATGACTTCGGATATTCTGTTTAACCTGGTATAATTTTCCAGTGTATCTATAAAGTTATAAATGTTCATATTTGTGCCCATAAAGACCAGTGTAATGTCAAAGGTGCTGTAGCCCTTGCCCTCCGCCTCTTTCAATTCGCTGAACTTAATATTCTCGGTCATGAGCCTGTGAGCCACTGTCATTTTGTATAAATCCACCATCAGAGTGGGCTCGTCCTTTATGTTGGATATCTTCAGATACATTTTATCGATCTTTGATTTTATCTCAGCGGTCTGCAGCCGCAAGTCCCCGATGTCCCCCCAGCCCTGGGCTTTTCGCTGGTTAAGCGCCTGCTGCTGGGTTTGCAGCTCGGCCCTGAATTTTTGAATATTTTTCCACTGGGGCTCAAATACAAATCTATAGTAACCGTAAATCATGGCAGACAACAAAAATAAGACAACCAGTATTACTTCCCGCTTGCTGAGGTTGGGCATTTTAATTGCTGCAGACCCGTTAAGCTTCAATCTAGGCGTCATCCTTTACGATATCCGTAATTAATTGCCGGGCTTTACCAGCTCCTGTAACTTCTGTATCTTCCCGGCCGTGTTATCACCCTTCTTTCCCGCTTCCGTTCCGGCATCTTTACCGCCTTTTTCTTTATCTTTTTCTTTATTCTCGATGGCGCCGATGAACACCAGTTTAAATTCAATTTCCCGCAGGCCCGTGGAAAAAGGAACCTCGGTGACATCGGCCAGTTCCACCTTTTTAAACAGGCCCAGATTCCTCAGCCCCACCAGTATGCGGGCCGTCTCCACCGGGTCATTGGTCATTACCCTGATAATCATTTCCTCCTTTGCCCTGACTCCCATTACAGTAACAAAGCAGCCCCGGGGCAATATGGAGTTTATTTTTTTCAGTATATCCGTTATCTTCTGCTGCCTGCCTTCAATATCCTTTATGGCCAGTTCCTTTTTGGACGCCTCTTTCAAAAGCCTTTCCTTTTCCTCAAAATATGGTCTGGCCGGCTCCAGTTTGTTTATTTCCAGTTTAACCCCCTGAAGGCTGGACTGGTAGCCGTGGGCAATCTTCACCGGCAGCCACAGCGCCCCTCCCAGCATAGCCGATAAAAGAAGCCCGGCAGCGCCATAAATGACACTGAGCCTTCTTTTCCGTCTGGTCAGCAGTATTCTCTCAGGAAGGAAGTTTATGTCTTTCAACTTATTATTCACAATGGTTCAAACCCACCTTAAGCTCCCAGTGATTCTCCGGAAGACTGTACAAAGCTTTCACTCACCGCCGCCGGCGAGATCTGGTGTCTGCCGCCCCTCATCATAAGGCCCAGGTTGCCGGAATACACGGCTGCCTGGGTATTAAAGCCGGCAGCCCGGCCCTTGAATTTTAAATAGCCCGCCCCGGACAAGCCCACGTTTATGGGCAGTGGAATATGCTGCCCCAGCAATCCGGCGGCACCTTCCAGCCCGGCCAGTTCACCCAGTATGGTGATGCCGTCCACCGTTTTTCCGAAATTCCGGGAGGAAAAATAATCCAGGTAACCCCGCAGCTCACCGGCCAGCACAGAAAAGTCATTCTCATTTTCACCCAGGGAAAAGGGCACATCGGTATACATAAAAAGAGTCTTACCCTTAAAAATGGCCAGTCGGGTGCCGTCCAGTCCTCCGTCCACCACCAGGGTATCCCGGAAAGGCATATGGGCCACCAGCCTTTGCAGCATACTGGGAAGAATATCAAACACCATTGGCTTCAGACCGGCCTCCTCCAGCAGGGAGGCGCACTGCTCCGACTGGGCCCGGCTTACCGCCGCCACCATAAGCTCCAGGCTCTGGGCCCCGCCCTCCTCCTCCACCAGATCCAGCACCTTGTAGTCAAAGGCATACTCCTCGGGGCTCACCGGCAGGTGGTCGCTGATGTTCAGCTTCATCATGCTCTCCAGGTCTTTCGGGGCCATATTGGGCACCCTTACAATCCGGGTGATCACCCCGCTCTGCCCCAACCCGGCCACCACCCTGGCGGCCTTCATACCGTTTTCCCGCAGAAATTCCTTCAGCCTGGCGGCGTTGGCCACCAGTGTTTTGTCGTCATTCCTGAAGCCAAGGTGGCCGGGCAGCGCCACAGTGCCAAAACCGTCCACGGTAAAGGTCAGGTTGTCGTCCATGGGGCGGCCCTGCACAACTCGCAAAGTCTCTCCTCTAATGTCCATAAACAGAGTGGATTTATTAAAAAACATTTTTTCACCATGCCATTATTGTATTTTGACAATTAACGACAGTCTTTTGTTCCCGGGCCTACTGCGGGAATGTAAATCTGGGATCTGTATGGGAATTTGTGCCGTCTATCAATATCAGCCTGCCCGGCCTCAGCGTGGTGGCCGATGTGTAATTGAAGGTCTGCCCGGTGTTGTCCGAGATGTTTATGCTGAGGTTGTTATTCTGGGACGAAACCTGTATCTGGTAGTTTGAGCTGGCGTCCAGCGTTCGGGTGAAATTAACCGGCACTGTTATATTGGAGTTGTTTCCGTCCCTGATGGTCAGCGAAACTTTGGGGCTGTTGCCCACTTCCACTATGGTCAGGGCCACCATCAATTCCGATGTCCCTGCGGTTCCTCCGCTTTCGGGTATGTAGCCCAAACCCACCCTCAACTCCGACCCCGGCCATTTACTGCTGTTACTGCCAAGAATAAACTGGGCATGCATATTAAGGTTGTAGGGCGCCGTCAGAACAGTGTTGGTATATATTGAATCGGAGTTTCCGGATTCAAAGATCCTGCTTATGGTATCGGTGGTTGTATTATAAGTCCACCTGGTATCGGTCTGGTTTGTATCGGTGTTAGTCCAGCTATCTGCTCTAATGGGGGGCACGAAAGTGTCCGGAGGCGGCGGGTTGATCACAGGGGCCCCGTTGCCCTTGTATGCCTCGGCTGTCCTGTTCCGGTAATACCACAGGCGCACCTTCTGCTCAGCCGAGGCATTTCCGTAATTTCCCGTAACGGTTAAGTTTAAAAAATAAGGAGTATCGGCTGTCTGGGTTATATCCAGGCTGCCGCTTGCAGGATCACCGCTGAAACTTATTGTAACCGTGGCGGAGTTGCTGGCCAGCAGATAGCCCCCCCTGATTTTTTGCTCAAGGGTGTCCTTCGGGGTACCGTCAAGCCGGGTCATAAAGGCGGTTATATCGGCCTTGTCCCCGGTAAAGCTGCCATCTGCGTTTACCAGGGGCGGAAGGCTTGCCACATAATCTTTCCACTGCTTAATAGCCAGGTCGGCCCCGGCCTCGGCCACATAAAAGGCTCTGGCGTTGTCACCGTAATTATCAATTATACGGCTCTCGGATGAGGCCATCCTTAGAAGAAGTGTTCCCGTGATCACCAAAACAGACATTATAACCATCACGGTCAGCAAGGCTATGCCCTTCTGGCTGTCCTGACCCTTGAACAAAGGCACACCCTCCCTTTACAGCGGATTGTAGCTGCGGCCTTTCCTCAGCCGGGTGGACAGGGTCTGGCCGGGATCGGCCGGGTTGCCGGGAGGCACCGACTTCACGGCAACCCTTATAACCCCCTCAGCCGGCTCATCTACAAAACTAATTGACAATATCCCCCTGGCCACCGTGGCGCCGGAGCCGTTCCGAAGCTCACCCACACCTCTGGCGCTGTCCCAAAAGAAAAAATATCTATACCCGGCTATATTAGTGGTGTTTTGGTTAAAATTAACCAGATTAACCGGAGAATCCTGATCCACTTGCACATCAAACCCGGTAATTTTAATGCTTTGATACTCTCGCAGCAAATTTTCCAGCCTTTGCATGGCGATCCTGCCCTGGAGCTGGTAGTCCTGCTCCCCGCCCCGCTGGTTCATGAATCTCAGGTTAAAGTTTAAAAAGCCGTATACCACGCCGAAAAAAATTCCCAGCACGGCCACCGTCATGATCATTTCCAGCAGGGTAAAGCCCCGGTTGTCAGTTAACTTGTATTTCATAATCCATCTCCGTTTTACAAAACTGGGGGAATATACGACACCAGGACGTAATTATCGGGGTTATCGGCACTCAGCGGTCCGGGAGCCGCCGGTACCGGACCCACAACTATCTGCATTATGACATAGAGGGGTTCGGTGTCGTCCCGGTTGTAGGTGATATAAAATTTCTGCTCAGACCCGCCCGGGGGGTATTCTATTTCCCCGTGAGTTCCATAGACGCCCCCGGCCTTTACCCTTTCCATCTCGGCCTGGGCCAGCTCCATCATCATCACCCGGTTGAAATTATCCCCGGATATCCTGTTGCTGGTGGTGGTCATCTGGGAGGTAAAAGCCAGTATAATGCCGAAAACGGCCACCGCCATCATTACCTCCACCAAGGTCATCCCCCGGCTGCCTCGTAGAAATTTAATCAAACCGGCCAGACCCCTCACCCCCCGGATTCATCGCTTGATATTGCTGAACATGTCCATCATGGGCAGCAGAACTGAAATAATTATGACGCTGACCATTCCCCCGATGACCACCAGCATGATGGGCTCCACCATGGCCAGAAATTTTGCGAACCCGGCGTCCGACTCCTGGTTGTAAAACTCGGCCATTTCGTTAAGTATTTTTTCCAGCTCACCGGTTTCCTCCCCGATGGAGAACATCTGAATGGCCATGGTGTCGAAGTAGTCCGCCTTGACCAGGTTCTGGGCCATGGACTCTCCCCTTTGCAGCCCGTCTATGGCATAATCCATGGCCTTTTCGGCCACGGCGTTGTTCAGATTCTTTTTGATCAGCTCCAACCCCTGCAAGAGGGGCACCCCGCTGTGGATCAGTATGTAGGCCGTACGGGCGAAGCGCATGGTGGAAACATTGCGAATGAGTCCGCCCGCCATGGGCACCTTCAGCATAAATTTGTCCCGGTTCAGCCTCCCTCCCGGGGTTTTGAAGTATCTGTTCAAAACTACCCCCAGGGTGACGACGGATATAAGAATAATAAGATAATACCTGGTAAAAACCTCGGATATAGCAATTACAATTCTGGTTATCAGTGGGAGCTTGCCACCGGTGGCTGTGATCATACCCAGAATCTGGGGGAGAAGAAAATTAAAAAAAAGTATGATTATCCCCACCGCCATTACGGCCATCACAATGGGGTAAACCGATGCGGACTTTATCTTCTGCTTAATCCGGTGCTCCTTGTCATAAAACTCCGACATGGTGCGCAGCACATCTTCCAGGCTGCCGCTGGCCTCACCGGTGGCCACCATTCCGGAAAGCATCTCCGGTATAAGGGAGCCCGGGCTGCGCATGGCCTCGGATATATTCTTGCCGGTCTGCACCTCCCGGAAAATCCGTCCCACCTCGGACCGCATAAGCTTGTCCGGGGTCTGCTGGCTCATAATTTCCAGTCCCTTTAAAATGTTGACACCGGACATCATGATCACCGAAAGCTGCCGGCAGAAATGGCTCAGCGCCTCGCCGTTGACCTCCCTTTTGGGCTTGAAGGAGGAAAGCACCCCGGACAGCGCCCCGCCAGCCCCTTCCCTGATCTCCAGGGCAACCAGACCGTCATTTTTCATGCTCTGCCGCACGGCCAGCATACTGTCGCCGCTAAGGCTGCCGGCAACCACCTGTCCGCGGGAGTCAAGGGCACGGTAGCTGAATTTAGGCATATCTCACCATCCCTGAAATAGCTGTAAGCTATAAGCGGTAAGCTTTTTTTGCCACAGAGAACACAGTATTAAATAGGCTGGTTGATTCCCCACTCCTACAACCTATTACCTATCACTATTACCCGATGCTTATAGCTTAAAGCTTAAAGCTTAAAGCTCATAGCTTACAGCTCAGTTTGTATACGTAACCCGCAGCATTTCCTCCAGGGTGGTGACTCCCTCCAGCACCTTCCGGCGGGCGTCTTCCCATAGTGAAACCATGCCGTGGCTGAGGGCGGCGTCCCGCAGTTGGTCGGCGGCACACCTGCCGTCAATGAGAAGGCGTATTTCCTTGCCCGCCTCCATTATCTCGAAAACCCCGATGCGGCCCCTGTAGCCGGTCTTGTGGCAGTAGTCGCAGCCCGATCCCCTTTCAAGGATCAGGGGCTTGTCCTGGTCGCACCCCAGTATGCGCTTCTCCCTTTCATCGGCCTCATAGGGCTTTTTACATTCCGGGCAGATCTTGCGGACCAGCCTCTGGGCCACCACCCCCAGCAGGGATGATGAAAGGAGGAAGGGCTCCACCCCCATGTCTGTAATCCTGGCCACCGCCCCCGGGGCATCGTTGGTGTGCAGGGTGCTCAGCACCAGGTGGCCGGTAAGGGCGGCCCTGGCGGCTATCTCTGCCGTCTCGGCGTCCCGTATCTCCCCCACCATGATTATGTCAGGATCCTGGCGAAGTATCGATCTCAGTCCGGTGGCGAAGGTAAGTCCGGCCCTGATGTTGATTTGGGTCTGGTTTATTCCCTTCATGTCGAATTCCACGGGATCCTCAAGGGTGATTATATTCTTTTTTTCGTCATTCAGCTCGGCCAGCATGGAGTAGAGGGTGGTGGTTTTACCGCTGCCGGTGGGTCCGGTGACCAGTATTATTCCGTGGGGCCTGCTGATCAGATTTTGAAACTTCTCCACATCGCCCCGGCCGAAGCCCAGATTTTCCTTGCCCACCATGAAATTGGCCCGGTCCAGTATCCTCATGACCACCTTTTCACCGTAGGAGGTGGGCATGGTGGACACCCTCAGGTCAATATCCCTTTTGTCCGCCGAAATCATTATGCGGCCGTCCTGGGGCACCCTCTTTTCCGATATGTTCAGCCCGGCCATGACCTTTATCCGGCTGGTTACAGCAGAGTGCACCTTCAGACTGGTGGTGAGGTTCTCCTGCAGTATTCCGTCCACCCGTATGCGCACCCGCAGCTGGTCGTGGTTGGGCTCTATGTGCACATCGCTGGCCCCGCTGCGCACCGCGTTTTCCAGCACCGACCCCACCAGCCGCACAATGGGGGCGGAGTTTATGTCCAGGGAGGCGTCCTCAAGCCCCTCCAGCAGCCCGGACTGGGACTGCACAAAGTCGGCGGCGGCCTTAGCCGCCGTCACCTGGCTGAACACCCTCTCGATGCTGGCTGTGATCTCATCCTCGGAGGCCAAAAGCGGGGTCACCTGCAGCTGCACCAGCAGCCGCACGTCCTGTATGGCCACCTGATCCAGTGGATCCCGCATGGCCAAGTGCAGGTGGCCCTTTTCCACCAGCACCGGTATCACCACATGCCTTCTGGCCAGGTTTTCCGGTATCATCCTGGCCACCTTGGAGTCCACCGAGGTCTGCTTGAGGTTGACGCTCTTTATCCCCAGCTGTGACTCCAGCACAGCGGTGAGGTCCTGCTGGGTCAGGTAGCCGTCCTTAATCAGCACCTGTCCCAGCCGCATGCCATAGGTGCGCTGCTTGCCCAGGGCTTCTTTAAGTTGTTCCTCGGTAATTATCCCCGCCTGGACCAGCATGTCCCCGAGGCGGAGTTTTTTGTTCTGAGATGGATGACTATTTATTGACATAATTCTTCGAAATTTAATTTGTAATTTCTATTGGAGGCATTGAAGTACCTAGATTGTCATAAGGAACAATTGTTACTTTGTTAATAGTTCCGGCATTAGTCTCTGTTATTATTACCAAAATTGATCCCTTATTTGCCGAAGTACCATCAGCTGTTTGACCAACAGCACTTATTTTGCTTATAGTTACTGCATTATCTGTTTTTATTGCCGCTGTAATCGCTGTATCGTCTATGGCTGCAGCAGTTTTGTTAGTAAAAGGATTTGTAACATCAGTAAGAGTGTTCTTCAATGCATTTGCAAACTTTTCAATCTGAGCAGAAGATTTATTTTGATATTTCTGAATCAAACTTTCGACATTAGCCTGAACAATACGAGCATTTGCGTCTACACCCGCATTTTTTGCTGCATCCTTTGTCCCGCCAATCTTCGGTATCAACACCGCCGCCAGTATCCCAATCACCGCCACCACCATCATCAGCTCTATAAGAGTGAAGCCTTCACGTTTTTTCAGTACACGAAGCATAATAAAATCCTCCTTTAATGCATTTTACTTTTTACTAATTGATTGGCCGTTAAAAAAATATTGTGCGCCTCCCGCCCCCCATCCTCTGATTTCACTTCCTTCAAACTCCGCAGGGCCGAAATCCCGCCCCTATCCCGGGATGGATCGCACCCGGGCCAAAAACACACATAAAGCCCTCACCAAAGTAAAAAACCCGGCTTAGGCTTCACAGTTTACCTAAGGTAACCCGGCTGCCATGGGGTCTTTGCGACCCTTTAGGCCCGTGGCTTTGCGACCTGAACCTTTCGGAAAAGATTGCTTTTAATACATATTTTATCTTCATTATACAAATTTTTTTTGGCGCAAGCAATAGCTTCATGGCTTTAAACGCTGTTATTCAAGGCCGAAACAATAATTTTAACAGTAAAGTGGTAATCCCACACATAATACAACACCGCCTATACTGCTGTAAGCTGTAAGCTATAAGCGGTAAGCTTTTTTTGCCACAGAGATCACAGAGGACACAGAGATTAAAAATAACAAAAGCCGGTTCATTTTTAGACATTTTTTTGTAATATATTACATATTATGATACAATGTGACATGTCACCATATATTGCATTTAATAGCCCAAGCTGCTTACTGTTGAAATAAAAGACCGCCCAGGCTGGCCAGACAGTTTAGGGTGGCATAATTATGAAATGGGGGGGAAGTTTTATGTTTTTTGCAAAGGTGAAGGAAAACCATGGAGATGCCAACGTCGCAAATGGGGACCTGTTCTTCAGCCTTGCCGTCGGAAGATTCGTGCTGTCCCATACCGAACTTCTGGCGCTGTGGAGCAAGCTGAAGGCAGACGAAGCCGCCAAGGAATCCATTACGCTAGCCTCTGGGGCACAGCAGCTCTCGGCTTCCATCCAGGAGGTTAACTCCTCCATTGAAGAGATGGCGGCAACCCACCATGAGCTTACCGATCTGTCTAAAATTAACAAATCCTCACTGTCTGAAATGGATCTCCTGCTTTCAGGCGTGGCGGACGGCATAGGTCATGTGGGCAATCAATTGGACGAAGTATGCAGCCGCCTCAGCCAGATTAGCCAGATTGGCGAGCAGGTGTCCAACATAGCCGACCAGACCAATCTCCTGGCTTTGAACGCCGCCATTGAGGCCGCCCGGGCCGGGGATCATGGCCGGGGCTTTGCCGTGGTGGCCCAGGAGGTTGGAAAACTTGCGGGAAACACCAAAGAAGCGGTTATTAACGTAAAGAATCTGGCCGGGGAAATGGAACACCTGTCCGAGGCGGCCACCACCAGCAGCAAAAATATAAGAGAATCCTTCAACAGCTATACCACCCATGCCACCTCGGCCTCCAAAAACGTCCATGAAAGCCTTGATAAGGTTGAAGACGCATCCAGAGTGCTGGATGGAATAGCCCAAATAATCCAGCAGATATCTGCTACGGCAGAAAGTTTCGCCAGCTCGGGAGAGCACCTTGCAGAAATAACAGCTTTTGGCGGGGCCTGCGCAGAAAACTCCGACCGGGTACGAAAAGCCTCTCTTTCTGTACTGGATGCCTCCCTCGCCTCATTAAAGGAAGATACCCCGGTACATATATTGGCGGGCCGGCTTAATGACCACGCCAAGCTTTTAAACACCATCTCCGGGAATATCGGCAAGGGCACCAAGGTGGTGGACCACACCGAATGCGCCTTCGGCAGGTGGTATTTCGGTGAGGGCGGTAAAAACCACGGCCATCTCCCCAGTTGGCAGGCTATAGATAAACCTCACCGGAAGGTACACCAAATAGGTTCCTCCCTGGTAAAATACAGCCTGTCAGATGACGCCGAAAAAATGGCAGAAGCATCATTGGAACTTCTGAGCCGCTTTGTTGCATTGAAAGAAGAGATTTCCGCCAACATTGACTAAAAAAACGCCCTGAAGGGCGCTTGGGAATCCAGAAGCCAGAAGCCAGAATCCAGAATTGTGACAGCCTGCCTTAAAAGCGACCCTCAAGCGACCCCACAGCGACATGCAGTGAGGGGGAGTGATTTAAGTCCGTGCGGAATGTACCGGAGGCTGCTACTGTCTCTTAACGACCGAGCCTACGGAATGCCGAGC